>Ga0194130_10008393_pt1 | contig 11002 bp, 9 predicted proteins | sample TA2KigsurfametaG_FD_160084 | JGI IMG/M metagenome (GOLD analysis project Ga0194130, IMG submission 160084) | Freshwater microbial communities from Lake Tanganyika, Tanzania - TA2015050 Kigoma 12 surface | ecosystem: Environmental > Aquatic > Freshwater > Lake | place: Tanzania: Lake Tanganyika... | reverse complement strand
CTGAACGAGCGGGTTTGGACTGGATGCTACTGAAGTTGACGAGCGCCGGAATTCCGCGTAGCGTCCCTCCCTTCGGATACGTCATCATGGTGCGTCATCATGGGCGCACGCAGGAGATGAAAGGTGGAGATTCGAAAACTGCTTGCGCCTGTGCTGGCTGGAGTGCTGGCACTGGCCGTTGGCGGGGGCATCTGGTACTCGCGCAGCTCGATCAACGATGAGCGCAGCGCACAACAGGCTGCCCAATCGCAACGCGCCCGCGAGGTTACGGTACGCGGGCTGATTGGATCGGAAAAGGACGCCTTCTTCGCAGACCCGAGGGTGAGGCAGGCACTGGCGCGGCAGGGCATCACTGCCACGGTGGAAAAGTCCGGATCCCGAAGCATTGCCCACCGCTACGACGCCAAGCAGTATGACTTCGGCTTCCCGAGCGGGGCACCTGCAGCCGCCCTGTTGCGCGAGCAGGCGAAGGCGGCGGCGGTGTTCAACCCCTTCTACACGCCGATGGTCGTGGCAAGTTGGAAGCCGATTGCTGAAATCCTGGTTGCCAATGGACTGGCAAGGAACGTGGCCGGAACCTACTACCTCGACGATATGCCGCGCCTGATGGATCTCATCGAGAAGGGCGTGCGCTGGCGCGATCTGAAGTCGAGCCAGACGTTTGCGACCGGCAAAGGGGTGCTGGTGAACTCGACCGATGTGCGCACCTCGAACAGCGCTGCCATGTATCTCGCGCTCGCCAGTTACCTGGCCAATGGACAGCAGATCGTGCAGAGTTCCGAAGATGTGGACCGCGTGTTGCCGAGAGTGGCACCGCTCTTCCTGCGGCAAGGGCTGCAGGAGTCGTCGTCGTCGGGGCCGTTTGAGGACTACCTCGCGCTCGGGATGGGCAAGGCCCCGCTGCTGATGGCCTACGAGTCGCAGATGATCGAGTTCTGGCTCAAGCACCCCGACCGCATCAAGGGCGACATGGTGTTGATGTACCCGCAACCCACGGTGTATTCCAAGCATGTGCTCGTGCCCTACACGCCCGCCGGCGTTCGCCTGGGCGAGGCACTCGACAACGACCCGGAGCTGCGCGTACTGGCACATGAATACGGCTTTCGCACCGGTGGCGCTTCCAAGGGGCCCGAACTCTGGAAGGGGCGCGGCATCGTCGTGCCTGAAACCCTGATCGACGTCATCGACCCTCCCAGCCACGAATGGCTGGAACGCATGATTGTGGCAATCGAGGCGCGCTTCCGCTAGCGTGCGCCGCCTCAGCCCCTTGCCCTCCCTTACCCCACCCTTCCCCCACCCTCGCCTCACCCTTGCCTCACCCTTGCCTACTGAGGAGTCGCCTGTGAACCAGTCCACCTCGAACCCGGTCGCCACCGAGCAGGCCCTGTCGCCTCCGCAGAACTTCACGCTGGAGCCGCCTCAGCCTGTGGCGGCGGTACCGCCGGAATCGGCCAGCGGACGCGTGCGGCTCAAGGCCGAGGACGTCGCTGCGCTCGATGCCCAGGTGCGTCAGTTCATCGACGACATCACCGCGCACGACAGCCAGAGCCCGCAGTTCAAGGATGCCGTCTCGCGCATTCATGCCATGGGCAACAAGGACATCGAGGCCTCGGCAGCGGTTTCCAACCGGATGCTCGACCGGCCGGTGAAGAGCCTCGACAACGGCCTCTTCGACAATGGATCCGAGATCGGCCAGAGCCTCATCGACCTGCGCCGCAAGATCGAGGAGCTCGATCCCTCCCGTCAGGGCGACCTCTTCTCTGCGCGCAAGCTTCTGGGCATCATCCCGATGGGCAACAGGCTTGCCGACTACTTCGACCGCTACCAGAGCAGCCAGAGTCACCTCAACGCCATCATCGAGGCGCTCAAGCGCGGCAAGGACGAACTGCTGCGCGACAACGCGGCCATCGAACAGGAGAAGGCCAACCTCTGGGGCCTGATGGAGCGACTGGAGAAGTACATCCACATCGGCAGGAAGCTCGATACCGAACTCGACAGCAAGGCCCGAGCACTCGACGCAAGCGACCCTGAGAAGGCGCGGGTGGTGCGTGAGGAAATGCTGTTCTACACGCGCCAGAAGGTGACCGACCTTCTCACGCAGATGAGCGTCAACATTCAGGGGTATCTGGCGCTTGACCTGATCCGCAAGAACAACCTCGAACTCGGCAAGGGCGTGGACCGCGCAACGACCACAACGATCAGCGCGCTGCGCACAGCGGTGATCGTGGCGCAAGCACTGGCCAATCAGAAGCTGGTGCTCGACCAGATCAGCGCACTGAACACCACCACCGGCAATCTGATCGCCAGCACCAGCGAGATGCTGCGCGACCAGAGTGCAACGATCCACCAGCAGGCGGCCAGCAGCACTGTCGACATCGCCCGGCTGCAGCAAGCTTTCAGCAACATCTACCAGACCATGGACACGATCGCCGACTTCAAGGGCAAGGCACTTGCGTCGATGCAGACCACGGTGAACGCGCTGAGCGCCGAAGTTGCAAAGGCGCGCACCTACCTCGACCGCGTGCGGCAACAGGAGGCTGCGCAATCGGCCACAGCCACGACCGCGGGCGGAGTCCGGCTATGACAGCGCTCTTGCGCCGGACAATGTCTGGCGTGGCGGGGCTGCTGGGTGCGGGCTTGGGGCGGCTGGGTGCAACCGCGTCGCTGCTGGGTGCGACCGCGTTGCTGCTGGGTGCAACCCTGGGGCTGCTGGCCTGCGACCCGCGTGAGGGCGCGGACGGCAGACCGCCAGGTCAGGTCGCTGCCCCGGTGTTCACCGTGCTGGCCGGTTCCGAGGTGCGTGACCTCGAGAGCACCCTCGTGCAGGCGGCCCAGGCTGCCGGAGTCACGCTCGAGCTCAGCTACGCGGGCACGCTCGACATTGTCGACCGCGTCAACGCTGGCGAGGTGTTCGACGCGATCCTGCCTGCCAGCGGCGCCTACCCGTCGCTCGCCCTGCAGCGCAAGCCACTGGCGCGCGAGAAGCTCTTCTATTCACGGGTCGCGCTGGGCGTGGTGCCAGCCAAGATGCGCGAACTTGGCTGGGACCGAAACACGCCAAGCTGGGCGCAGATCGCGCGCGCCGCAGGCGATGGCAGACTCAGCTTTGCAATGACCAACCCCGCAAGCTCCAACAGCGGCATGAGCGCCCTGTTCGCCGTGGCTTCGGCTGTGGCCGGCAAGACCGAGGATCTGGCCGCGAGCGAGGTTGACGCCAGGGTCCTCACCGATTTCATGAGAGGCCAGAAACTCACTGCGGGCAGCTCGGGCTGGCTGGCGGAGGCCTACGTGAAGAATCCCGGCGTGCTGGATGCGATGGTGAATTACGAGTCCGTGATCCTGCGCGCCAACGCGAAGCTGCCGGATTCGGCGCGGTTGATCCCTTTGTATCCCCGCGACGGCGTGATTTCTGCCGACCACCCGCTGATGCTGCTCAACGAGGGGCGGCGGGCCGACTACGACAAACTCGTGTCCGCGTTCAAGGCCCCGGCCCTGCAGGCGCAGGTGGCCAGGGAAGCTTTCCTGAGGCCCTCGCTTCCGGGTACGCCGGTCGCTTCGGCACTGTCTGCAGCGCCCGTGGCCGAACTGGCGTTCCCGAACCGCCTCGAGGTTATGGATGCGGTGCTCGCTTCGTACCTCGCGCAATGGCGTCGGCCGGCAACATCGATCTTCGTGCTCGACACCAGCGGTTCGATGAAGGGCCAGCGTATCGACGACATGCGCGCGGCGCTCAAGGTCCTGGCCGGTGCGGAGCCCTCCGGAAGCGCCAGTGAACGCTACGCCGCCTTTCAGAGCCGCGAGCGGGTGCTGCTGCTCACGTTCTCCGACCGTGTTGCCGAGCCCCTCCAGGTGACCTTCGAGCCAACAACGATGGCCGCAGCCCGCCAGCAGGTGCTCAACCACGCCAACGCCCTGCAGGCCGCCGGCGGGACTGCCATCTATGCGGCGCTTCTGCGCGCGCAGTCACTGGCGCGCGAAGAGCGGCGCCGCGATCCTGGTCGCTACGTCAGCATCGTGCTGCTCAGCGACGGCGAGAATACTGCGGGGCCTGACTTTGCGGCATTTCGCAAGGCCCAGACCGTCGCAGCCGCTGTGCGGGTGTTTCCGGTGATCTTTGGCGAAGCACCGGGCGAGGAGATGGTGGAACTGGCCAACCTCACGGGTGGCCGTGCCTTCGACGCGCGCAAGGCATCGCTCGCCTTGGTGTTCAAGGAAATCCGGGGGTACCAGTGAGCGGCGCTGCACAGGCCACGCCCCTTCGACCCTTGAGGACACGTATGCTGCTGGTGCTCTACAGCAACGCCAACATCACAGGCTGCGCGCTGGCGCTGCTCGGTCCCCTGCTGCTCTTTGCCGGCGTGATCGGCCCAGGCTGGCTGCTGATCACGGCAGGCCTCTACGGGGTTGGCGCGCTCGCGGGTTTGAGTCTGGGCCGTACGCCCGAACTTGAGCGCTCGATCGATGCCTCGCTCACGCTGGAGGAGACGATGGATCACCTCGACGCCCTGCTGCACGACGTGCGGCCGCAACTGACCGACGACATGAATCAGCGGTTGAGTGGCGTTCGTGCCTCGGTGGCCGAAGTTCTTCCCAGACTGGTGCACGCGCGGTCGTTCAGTGACGAACTGTTTACCGTGCGTGAGACTGTGCTGCGCTACCTGCCTGAAACGTTGGCCAACTACGTGGCCTTACCGCCCCTGTTCCGCACCCGTCACCCCCTCAAGAACGGCAAGACAGCCCGCCAGATCCTCACCGAGCAACTCGAGTTGCTCGACGGCAAACTGCGCGAAGTGGTGGCCAGCGTAGCCGCGTCCGACGCCGAGGCCCTGTTGTCCAACGGCCGCTTCCTCGAATCCCGATTCCGGCAGCCGGACTTCCTTGCCACCTGAGTGATCCCCGCGTCGAAGGTATGTCGAGAACGATCATCGAGATTCCCCAGGCCCTGCTGCACGAGGCCGACGATCTCTGCGCTCGGCTGGGGATCTCCCGCGCGGAACTCGTTCGCCGGGCGCTGCGCGACTTCCTGCGAGGGCAGCAGCCGGTGAAGGCCGAGGGGTTCGGTCTCTGGACCCAGTCGGCCGTCCGGCCCGAAGTGGCGGACGCCGAGCCAGGTCGCCCGAAGCGGCGGCGTCGAGGGGTCTGACCCATGTCCAGCAGGCTCATCGACACACCAATCCTTCGTGACTACCTGCGCGGTGACGTTCGCGCCCGTGGCGCGCTCAGGCTGGTCGACCACCGGTCGCTCAGCGTTGTCAGCTGGCTCGCGCTGATGGCCGAATGCCCACGCACTCTGCTTGAGGACACCAAGGCCTTCCTGCGCAGCTTCGAAAGATTGTCGGTGAGCGAGGCCATCGCCGACGAGGCGCTGCGACAGGTGCTGCGGCACCCTGAACTGACACAGGACCGCGCCCTCGTGTGGGCCAGCGCAATCGTCAACCAGCTGCCACTCCTCACCTGTGATTTGCGCGGTTTGCCCGCTGGCAACCCCATGATCCTCGTGGCCTACAGCCGATGCCGCGGTCGTGCAGGACCCGCGCGGGAATCGGGCAGCCGATGAGCCTGATGCCTTCCTTGTTTGTCTCGCACGGAGCGCCAACATTAGCCATCGAGCCAGGGCTGGCAGGCGCCCAGCTGCGCGCGCTGGGCCTGGCTTTGGGCAAGCCCAAAGCCGTGGTGGTGGTTTCGCCGCACTGGATGACGCAGGGTATCGAAATCACGGCATCGGCCAGGCCCCGGACGGTCCATGACTTCGGGGGCTTCCCCCAGGTGCTCTACAGCCTGCAGTACCCTACCCCCGGGCGCCCTGAGCTGGCAACCCGCATCCAGCAGGAGCTGGCACTGCACCCGCCTCGCAGCGCACCTGGATCTGCAACGCGGCCTCGACCATGGCGCCTGGGTCCCCTTGATGCATCTCTTTCCCGATGCCCACGTGCCAGTGGTGCAGGTATCTCTGCCTTTCGATACCGACGAGACTAAGGCGTTCGGCCTGGGCCAGGCCCTGGCCCCGCTGGCGCGGGATGGGGTGCTGATCGTGGGCTCGGGCAGCCTCACGCACAACCTCCACGAATTCCGTACCGGCAAGGTGGCCGAAGCGGCCTATGCGCAAGAGTTCTCGGCGTGGGTCCGGCAGGCGGTGCTCGACGGTGACATGAAGCGCCTCGGGCACACCCTGGAACTGGCACCGCACGCAACCCGTGCGCACCCCACGACGGAGCACTTCCTGCCGCTTCTGGTGGCCGCTGCAGCGGCTTCCGAACCGACCCCGGTCACCGTCCTCAACGGCGGAATTCGGCACGGTGTGCTCGCGATGGAGTCGTATGTCTTCGGCCGGCGACTCGAACTCAACGTTGAGGCGCATGAAAATGCATGAGCGATGTCGTTGACCTTCGAGTCGATCTGTGCAGTCCCGCGAGGAGATAACTCCGGCACACCACAAGCTCACCCGCCTCAACGCTCGGGTCGATCTGGCACCGCGAGCATGCGAAGAGGCACGGCGATCCCTCCATGGGGCGGCTGCGCATGGCTTGCCGACGCGCTCGCACAAAAGGCGTGGGTGAATTCAAACGGGGGTGAGGTTTGCTGGTCGCGGATACCAGGTGTCACGGATTCAGCGCTTCCATGAGCGTTCGCGTTGAACAGAAAAGATCTCCCGGAGTGGGTCACGGCGCAATTGCCGTCGATACCTGGTTCGCCGCATCCACCGGCCGCCGACCCACCACAGATCCACCGCAGATCCACACCACAGATCCACCGCATTCAACGCCTCGATCACGAGGAGGGTGCCGCCAGGCAGCGGCGGGCGCGCTCCACGATGGGCTTGTCCACCATGCGGCCGTCCACCAGAACGGCCCCCATGCCGACCGCCCGCGCTGCCTCATCCGCAGCCACGATGCGCGCTGCCCAGTCGCGCTCTTCAGCGCTGGGTGAAAAGCTCCGATTGATCACTTGCACCTGGCGCGGGTGGATGCACATCGAACCGGTGAAACCCATGGCCCGCGCCTCGAGCACCGACCGCTCGAACGCTGCCTGGTCCTCGACTTCCGCAAGGCTGGCTGCGAGACCCCAGCATTGCAGCTGCTTTGCGTGCGCGCTGGTCAACACCTGGTGAGCCGGCCAGGATAGCGCTGCCGGGCTTGCAGGCACGCCCAGGCTCGTGGCGTAATCCTCGGCACCGAAACCCAGCGCGCAGAGCGCAGGATGCGCGGCCAACTCAGGGGCCGCCAGCACACCGCGTGGACTCTCGAGGAGCGCTGCGATGCACGGTGCACCCTCTCCTCCCATCGCCTTCAACGCGCATGCCAGCGCATCGATTTGCCCCCAGGTTTCCACCTTGGGAAGCATCACCGCAGCCAGTTGTTGCAAGGGCATGCTGTCGAGATCCTGCTGCCAGAGGGCGGCGTCACCGTTCACCCGCAGCACGACCGTCGCGCCCTGGCCGCTCAGCGTCTTTACTGCGGCGCGGGCCATCGCCCTTGCCACAGCCTTGCGATCGGGTGCAACCGAGTCCTCAAGATCGATCACCAGCGCATCGGCCCCGCGCTCGGTTGCCTTGGCAAGCAGATGTTGCGAGGTGGCGGGCAGAAAGAGAAGCGAGCGGCAATGCTTCAAGCGCACCCCCCTGGGAGCCCGGCGGCAACTGGCCAACATGCGGTGGCAGCCTCCCCGCCGCCACCAGCCTCTGCCGGCACCGCATCATCCAGGCCTGTGGCGACCTCGTCGAAAGTGCAAAGGCTGGGAAGTCCCGCAGCAATCCACCAGCGCCGCGCATTGCAATCGATTCTCACACCAGCCACGCTCTCCACCCTGGATGATGCGGGAGCGGCCGGGTCGGGGCGACGACACACCGAGACAAGCCCGTCCGACTCGTCACGCAGGAGCGCCTCGATCGACACACCGTCGATCGGTCCCGAACGGGCAAAGCGGCGCGCACAGTTCAGGCGCGCCTCGGTGGACAGTGAGGCAAGCATTGGCGCTTGCTGAGCGCTGAGCTCGGGGCTGAGGAAGTGGTTGGTATGGACAACGACTCCCTGCTCCGGGGCGAGCGCTGCCACCCCTGCGGGCGCGAGCTCGAAGGAGGCCACAACGCCCTGCGCATCGGCAGCCGGTATGTTGGAGGCTGCCGCGAATCCAGGACTTTGCGCGAGGGCCAGGAGACGCTCGCGAAGTGCATCCACCCCTACAAGCGACAGTGCATGACGCAGCATCAGGTGCACCGGAACCCCGATGCGGGAGCCATCGCCAACCGAGCGAAGAATGTTGAGGCCCACAGCCAGGCCGTGGCGGTTGAGCCCGATCTTGGCGAGCATGCCCGCCTCGGTGAGCGTGGCAAAGGGCAGCCCCGCCTGATCCCGACCAAGGAGAACAACCAGCGCGGCACGTTGGCGACCGATCCAGTCCCAGTTCTGCGCGAGCCAGGTGTGGCTGTCCGACGACACCGAGGAACTTACCGCGATCGCAGTGCATTCGCCCCAGTCCTGCACCCCCCAATCAGGAATGCCAGAGGCTGCGTTCCGTGCGATTGCGCCCGGCGCATCCTCGCTCACCGCATTCAGAAAGCTCGAGGGAAGGATCTCCGTCCGGCAGTTGAGTGCGAGCACATCACCGCTGCTGAGGCCGGCGCCGCTGGCAATTCCCTCGATCTCTTCGAGCAGTGCGCAATCCACCGTCGCGATCGCGTCCCGGTAGGCGAGCGCGCGCCGGACCGCCTCGCGCCAGTCGACGCCGCAATCGGCAAAGAGGCGCGCGTAGGTGTGCAGCGAGTGCACGATCCGCTCGCGCGCGCGATTGCCATACACCCTTCCCTGCTCCCCCGGCGTGCTGGCATGGCGAGCATCAATCACAGGAAACATCGCTTGCTCCCTTACTGGTGTGCGTGGCCGGCGCGGCGTGCACCCCGCCCCAACGCCGCCTCATCGCCTCGTTATCTCATCGCCTCATTGCCGCCTCATCGCCGCATCGCATCGTTGCATCACCGCCTCATCGCCGCCTCATTGCGGTGATGTGTCTTGCCAGCATGGGCAATGCGAGGACGCAGCCGATCAGCGTGGGCACAAGTCCCGGTGCGATCATGAGCAGTGCTCCAGCGCAGCAAAGCAATTGCTCGGTGCGTGTCATCTCCACAAGCCAGAACCTCGACAGCGACGCAGCCAGCAGCGTGATGCCAAGAATGCAGCCCACAAAGGTGATGGAAAAATCATACAAGGTGAAGCCCTTGGCCACGATCAGCAGACTGGGCGAGAACACAAACACGAAGGGCACCAGAACCTTGGCCATCCCAAGTCGAAAGGCGGTGTTTCCAGTCTTGAAAGGGTCACTTCCCGCCATCCCGGCGGCTGCGTAAGCCGCCAGGGCCACCGGCGGCGTGATGTCGGCCAGGACCCCGTAGTAGAAGACAAAGAAGTGCGCCACCAGCGGCTCCACACCGAGCAGCGTGAGGGTGGGCGCGGCTACCGTCACCATGATGATGTAGTTGGCTGTGGTGGGGATTCCGCAGCCGAGCAAGATACACACCACGCCCGTCATGATCAGCGCCATGAGCAGCGTGAGTGTTTTCGGATCGGCGAGTGTGGGCGGAATGAGCATGCCCACCCCACCCGCCACCGCCTGTGCTGCGCCCGTGATGATGGTGCTCAGCTTGAACCCCACGCCGGTGAGCGTGACCACACCGATCACGATGCCCACGGTGGCGGCGGCGGCCCCCACCGCGAGTGCGTATTTTGCGCCGGTCCCAAGGCTCTCCACCAGCACCTGGAGCCCGATGCGCCCTTCCACCTTGAGCGCCTTGAGCAGGACGGGCGTGGCCGCCGCACCCGCAGCGAAAACGGCAAGCCTGAGCTCCTGGCTCGGCAAGCCGCCAAACACAACCACAAGCAGCAGCACGTGCAGGCCCGCAAGAAGCCCCCAGTGCCGCGCCGTGTTGCCAGTCGCCCGGGTCGTGAGCCCAACGATGGCGCAGGACGTAATGCCTGTGAAGGCGGCAAGATAAGGTGTACGACCCGACACCAGAATGCAGATCAGCAGCACCAGCGGAAGCAGCGTTGGCCAGCGCTGTGCCAGTGACTCGCGCAGCTTTGGCATCTCCTCTTCGTTGAGGCCACGCAGCCCAAAGCGCTTGGCTTCAAAATGCACCTGCATGAACACGCCAAAAAAGTGCATGAACGCCGGAATCGCAGCGGCCACGATGATGGTCTGGTAAGGAACCGACAGAAACTCGATCATCAGGAAAGCCGCTGCCCCCAGCACTGGGGGCGTGATCTGGCCGCCAGTGGAGGCAGCCGCCTCCACCCCTCCCGCGAACTCGCGGCGGTAGCCCACGCGGATCATGGCCGGAATCGTGAGCGACCCCACGGTGACTGCATTGGCCACCGAGGATCCCGAAAGCATGCCGAACATCGCCGAGCCGAAGACGCTGACTTTGGCCGGCCCGCCGGCGTAGCGCCCTGCGACCGCCGAGGCCACGTCCAGAAAGAGCTGGCCAAGCCCGATACGCGTGGCGAGTACGCCGAAAAGCACGAAGTGAAAGACGTAGGTGGCCACCACGCCCACCGCCACACCGTAGATGCCCTGACTGGTGAGGTATTGGTGGCTGATGAGTTGGCTCCAACCCGAGCCTGCGTGCTTGAGCAGACCCGGAAAGTGGGGGCCCGCCAGCGCATAGCCGATGAAGACGATGGCAATCACAGGCAAGGGCCAACCCATGCTGCGCCGCGTGGCCTCCAGCAGTGCCAGCATCAGCACGGAACCCATGGCCACGTCCAGGGGCAGCGGGTTACCCACCCTGAACATCAGATCATGGAAGACCCATGGGATGTAGAGCACCGAGGCGGCGGCTGCGAGCGCCAGGACCCAGTCGAACCAGGGAACGCCACCCGGGTTCCACCAGCGCAGGGCTGGGGTGCGGTCAAGCAACAACGACCGGTGGGGAAATACAATGAAAATCAGGCCCAGCACGAAGGCGAGGTGAACCCCGCGGTGGGTAATCTCCTGAAGCAGCCCGAATCCA
>Ga0194130_10008392_pt1 | contig 11003 bp, 5 predicted proteins | sample TA2KigsurfametaG_FD_160084 | JGI IMG/M metagenome (GOLD analysis project Ga0194130, IMG submission 160084) | Freshwater microbial communities from Lake Tanganyika, Tanzania - TA2015050 Kigoma 12 surface | ecosystem: Environmental > Aquatic > Freshwater > Lake | place: Tanzania: Lake Tanganyika... | reverse complement strand
CACTTCCACATGGTTCAATACCTTATGCTTCTCAAATAGCTCCTTGGTGCTTTTCTTGGTGTATACGTCCAAAGCTTCTGGGGTAGACTTCAGGTTGGACAGGCCACGCTTCTGCGCCTCCTTGGCCCACTCTTCGGAATAGCCATCTCCCTCGAAACGGATCTTTTTGGACTCCTTGATGTACTTACGCAATACGTCTACAATGGCAATTTTCTTTTCCTTGCCTGCATTCAATTCTTTGTCGATGTCCTTGTACAGCTGACGCAATACCTCGGCCACGATCACATTCAAGGTAGTCATTGGGCCACCGCAGTTGGCAGAGGAACCTACCGCGCGGAACTCAAACTTATTTCCCGTAAAGGCAAAAGGTGAGGTACGGTTACGATCTGTATTGTCTAGGATGATTTCTGGGATCTTGGAGATACCCAGCTTCATGTACATATTATCCCCCTTCTCGATCTTCACGTTGCCATTTTTCTCCAACTCATCCAACAATTCGGACAAGGTCTCACCCAAGAATACGGACATGATCGCTGGAGGAGCCTCGTTGGCACCCAAGCGGAAGTCGTTGGAAGCGGATGCGATGCTCGCACGAAGCAAGTCTGCGTTATCGTAGACTGCTTTGACGGTGGCTACTAGGAATACCAAAAACTGCAAGTTTTCACGGGCAGAGTTGCTCGGCTGAAATAAGTTGACTCCCGTATCGGTGATCAAAGACCAGTTGTTGTGCTTGCCACTGCCATTTACGCCTGCAAATGGCTTCTCGTGAAACAAGACCTTGAAGCCATGCTTCTCGGCTACCTTGTCCATCACGTCCATCAAAAGCTGGTTGTGGTCGACTGCCTTGTTGATTTCTTCAAAAATAGGGGCTACCTCAAACTGTCCAGGAGCCACCTCGTTGTGACGAGTTGATACCGGGATACCCAACTTGTGTGCTTCCACTTCAAACTCCATCATGTAGTCCTTCACACGGGTAGGGATGCTGCCAAAGTAGTGATCTTCCAACTGCTGTCCACGTGCAGGTGTATGTCCAAAGACCGAGCGACCTGCCATCACCAAATCTGGACGGGCAGCATACAAGGCCTTGTCAATCACAAAATATTCTTGTTCGATCCCCAAAGAAGGCAACACCTTGCGTACATCACGGTCAAACAAGTTGCAGATCGCCACAGCCGCCTCGTTGATGGACTCCATGGATTTCAAAAGTGGAGTCTTGTAATCTAGCGCCTCTCCCGTATAGGATACGAAGATGGTTGGGATGCACAGGGTCTTCTCGAATACGAAGATCGGAGAAGAAGGATCCCAAGCGGTGTAGCCTCTCGCCTCAAAAGTAGAGCGGATACCGCCATTTGGGAAAGAGGAAGCATCTGGTTCCTGCTGTACGAGTGCAGATCCCTTGAATTTTTCCATGCCCGCATACATGTCAAAGAAGGAGTCGTGCTTCTCTGCGGTGGAACCCGTCAAAGGCTGAAACCAGTGCGTGTAGTGGGTTACCCCCTTGCCTATGGCCCAGGTCTTCACTGCAGAGGCGATCTCCTCGGCAGTAGCTGGATCGATTTTGGAACCCTTGTCGATGGCTTCCATGACCTTTTTGAAGACGGAAGGTGCTAAGGTTTCTTTCATTTGCTTGGTGCCAAAGACATTGGAACCGAAGTAATCGGAAATCTTGGTAGAAGGTGGGGTGACTGGGATTCGAGGTCTTGCCTGAACCATCGCCAATGCGCTTTGTCTGAGTGTTGCCATGGAAAAAGGGGATGAGGTTTTAAATTATCCCTACAAAAATAGAATTTTTTGCTAATTTTTTTCCAATCGGGTATTTTTTAAGGTGATTTTTCTAAATTTTTATAGATTTTAAATTTTTTAGCCTGTTTTTTAGGCAAAAATTGGAAAATTTACGTTTTTAAACAACCTCACTACGGAAATTGCAAAAACCTTGGGAATACCTACCTTTGCAGTTGAATCAGTCCCCTCCTTGCTGTGAAGAAAGTAGCTTTTTATACTTTGGGTTGCAAACTCAATTTCTCGGAAACGTCGACCATAGCGCGACAGTTTGAGGAAAAGGGCTTCCTGAAGGTTGACTTTCAGGAAAATCCAGACATCTACATCATCAATACCTGTTCGGTTACCGAAAACGCAGACAAGAAGTGTAAGAAGCTGGTTCGCGAGGCAAAAAAAATATCTCCCGACTCCTTTGTAGCCATCATTGGCTGCTACGCGCAGCTGAAGCCTACCGAAATCGCGGAGATTGAAGGGGTGGATGCCGTCCTCGGCGCTGCCGAAAAATTCCGATTGCTGGAATTACTGGATGGCTTTGCGAAGGAACAAGAAACCAAGGTACTGGCCTCCGAGATCAGCGCAGCCACCAGCTTCGAAACCGCCTTTTCCATCCATGACCGTACCCGAACCTTCCTCAAGGTGCAAGACGGCTGCAATTACGGTTGCGCCTTTTGTACCATCCCCCTCGCACGGGGAAAAAGTCGGAGCTCCAGCATTGCTCAGGTACTGGAAGCTGCCCGAGCCATCGCCGACACGGAAGTGAAGGAAGTGGTCTTAACAGGGGTAAATATTGGGGACTTTGGCATTGTGGAGGGCAAGCGGGAAGAGCGCTTTGCGGATTTGGTGATGGCCTTGGACGAAATTGAAGGCATAGATCGCTTCCGCATCTCCTCGATCGAGCCCAACCTGCTCACCAACGAGATTATTGAATTTGTATCGCGCTCCAAGCGCTTTGTACCCCATTTCCATATCCCACTCCAATCCGGATCGAATACCATCCTCCGAAAAATGGGGAGACGCTACCTGCGCGAACTCTACGAGGATCGGGTTAGCAAGATCAAAACCCTCCTCCCTCAGGCCTGCATCGGTGTGGACGTGATTGTGGGTTTCCCTGGGGAGACAGAGGAACTATTTAAAGAAACCTACAACTTCCTGAACGAGCTAGACATCTCCTACCTCCACGTATTCACCTATTCGGAGCGAGCGAATACCCGCGCCGTGGACATGGAGGGGGTGGTGCCTTTGAAGATTCGGAATGAGCGCTCCAAGATGCTTCGCATACTTTCGGAGAAAAAGCGCCGCAAATTTTACGAGGAGAATTTGGGCCAGACCTTTACTGTACTTTTTGAGGAGGACATTGAGGAGGGGATGATGCATGGGTTTACGGAAAACTACATCCGCGTCGCTGCCAAATACGACCCCATGCTGATCAATGAACTGAAGCTCGTGACCTTGGATGAGGTGATGGGTAATGGGAATGTGGGGGTGATTGAACCTGAGTTTGTCCTTGGTAGTTAAACTCACCAGGATTTTATGGTGCTCCGCTGGAGCACACAGATACTTATATTCACTATTTCTATTAACATTTCGCTCCTCTGGAGCGGCCAGATATTCGCAATTTGAATTTGAATGTAATAAAGGGTTCTCCTTGACCCAGCGGGTCAATATGTTAATAGAAAAAATACCACAATTGTCAATCGCGCTCCAGAGGTGCGCTATGATTGGTTGGCTAGAGTATCAAAACCTTTGCGGCTTATGCGTCTTTGCGAGATAAAACCTTTAACAGGCAGATCCTAAATTTTGACCAACACCATCCCTACCCTACTCGGCACATACAGCAGCAGCTCCAGCTTGGCATTCGTGGTGTAGGTCAACGTAGAATCCAGACGATCAAAGCCTCCAAACACAGGCGCATCGGAATGCAGCAGCAGTTGGTAATCCCCTGTGCTGGGCACCGGAATAGCCAATACCTCGTAGGAATCGCTGGGATGAAGACCAAACACAAAAACCAGGTTTCCGCGGGTGTAGGCCAGCACTTTTTTATTCGGTTCCAAATACAATTGCTGCGCAGGTCCAGCCAAAAGCAACTCCTGTGCTGTCACCAAATCAATCATCGCCTTGTCCCAGGCAGCCAACTGTCGGTACCGCAACAGCGAATCATCCACCAGAGACCACTGTCGGCGGGCATACTGATAGCTCCAGTCATTTCCCTCTCGGGGAAAATCCACCCATTCGGGATGTCCAAACTCATTGCCAATAAAATTCAAATAGCCCTCTCCCCCAAGCGTGATTGTGAGTAGGCGGATCAACTTGTGTAAGGCAATTCCTCGATCGATGACTAGGTTTTGGTCCAGCACCGACATGGAGAAATACATCTCCTTGTCCATCAGCCAAAAGGCAAGGCTCTTGTCCCCAACCAGGGCCTGGTCGTGGCTCTCCGCGTAGGCGATGGATTTTTCCTTCAGGGGACGGTTGGTGAGTTCGTGCCAAAGCTCAAAAAGGTCCCACTGCTCGTCTGTCTTGAGTTTGAGCGTGCGGATCCAAAAATCTGGAATCCCCATCGCCAAGCGAAAATCAAAGCCGATACCTCCATCTTCTACCGTTCGACTCAATCTAGGCATGCCACTCACCTCCTCGGCTATCGAAATAGCTTCTGGATTCAAGGCATGAATCAGCGTATTGGCCAACTGGAAATAGGTCAGTGCCTCCTCATCCACCCCTTCGTCGAAGTAGCGGTCGGCGCTATCAAACGAGATCAAGCCGTGGTGGTGATACAGCATGGAAGTGGCCCCATCAAATCGGAAACCGTCAAAGTGAAATTCCTCCATCCAGTAGCGAATGCTGGAGAGCAGAAACTGCTGCACCTCCCATTTGCCATAATTGAACAATTTGGAATCCCAGCCTGCGTGGTAGCCCCGATCGCCTGCATGAAAGTAGCCGTCTTCGGATCCGTCAAACTCATTCAAGCCCTCATTCGTATTTTTGACCGCATGGGAATGCACCAAGTCCATGATCACCGCAATGCCCAATGAATGGGCAGTATTGATCAAGGACTTGAGTTCCTCCGGTGTACCAAACCGGGAGGAAGGCGCGAAAAAGTTGGACACATGGTAGCCAAAGGAGCCGTAGTAGGGGTGCTCCATCACCGCCATCAGTTGAATGGCCGTGTAGCCCGCGGCTTTTATCCGTGGCAGAATCAATTGTTCAAATTCAGCGTAGGTCCCCACTCCTTCTTTTTCCTGAGCCATCCCCACATGACATTCGTAGATGAGGGGGGATTGCAGGGATTTTTTCGGGGAAAAGGACTGGTCCGTCCATAAAAAAGGTTGCGCTGGAAACCAGAGTTGCCCGGCAAAATCTTTCGTCTCCTCATCCTGCACCACACGGCGGATGTAGGCTGGGATGCGGTCCAGGTCGCTGTCGTTGGCACCAATTACCCGAACCTTCAGTTTGCTGCCATGCACAAAGGAATCTTGGTATTGGGTCTGGGGCAAGAAAATCTCCCAATCCCCTCGGCTATTTATTCGGAGGGGATGGGAAGTTCGGTTCCAACCGTTGAAATCCCCGATCAGGTAGAGGGCTTTGGCATGGGGAGCCCATTCCCGGTAGGTCCAGCCTTTGCGAATGGGATCGACATGAATGCCGTAGTACTCGTGGCTGCTTGCAAATTCGGTGATACTGCCTGCATAGTCTACTAGGGCCGAATATTCCGCTTGGAATCGGGTACTACGCCTGCGGATTACCTCCGCATAGGGTTGTAACCAAGATTCCTCTTCCAGAAGGGCAAATGAAGTAGACACAAAAAATTTAGGTTTAGAGATGGGTTGAAATTAGGGAAAAAGGTTGGAAGTAGGAGAAAAATCCTGCTCTTCCGCATAAAAAATCCCCTAACCCCTTTTAAAGGGGGAATCACATCCTTGCACCTTTTAAACATTAACTATGAAGAAATTTTTTTTGAGGTATAAGTATCAGGTTGAAGGCCCAATTGGGCGACTCCCCCTACAAGGGGGTTGGGGGGATTATTTACAAACAAAAAAAAACGGCTCTTTTCAGAGCTGTTTTTCCACTATAAACTTACCACTAATTTACTTTGCTAAATCGAACCGATCCAAGTTCATCACCTTATTCCAAGCGGCAACGAAGTCCTTTACGAAACGGGCCTTTCCATCCTCGCTGGCATATACTTCAGCATAGGCTCTCAATTCGGAGTTGGAACCGAAGATCAGGTCAGCACGGGTAGCAGTCCACTTTGGCTCGCCCGTCTTACGATCGCTTCCTACAAAGACAGTTTCCTTATCGGAAGTCGCTCTCCAGGTAGTGCCCATATCCAATACATTCACAAAGAAATCGTTGGTCAACTGACCTGGTCTAGCAGTAAATACCCCATGCTTGCCTCCGTCCCAGTTGGCACCAAGGGCACGCATACCCCCTACCAAGGCAGTCATTTCAGGAGCGGTAAGGGTAAGCAATTGAGCTTTGTCTACCAAGGCCTCCTCTGCCTTCACCACGCAAGATGCGCTAATGTAGTTTCTAAACCCATCCGCCCAAGGCTTCATCCAAGCGAAAGATTCTACCTCAGTTTCTTCCTGAGTCGCATCCATACGACCTGGGGTAAACGGTACGCTTACGGCATGTCCAGCATCTTTTGCTGCTTTTTCAATGGCGGCTACACCTGCCAAGACGATCAAGTCTGCCAAGGAAATTTTCTTTCCTCCAGTTGCGCTTGCGTTGAATTGAGTTTGAATACCTTCCAAAGCAGTCAATACCTTGTTGAGTTGGGCAGGATGGTTGGCCTCCCAGTTTTTCTGAGGCTCCAAACGAACGCGTGCACCGTTGGCACCACCACGGAAGTCTGAACCACGGAAGGTAGAAGCAGAAGCCCAAGCAGTAGACACCAATTCAGCTACCGTCAAGCCAGAAGCCAAAATTTGCGTCTTCAAGGCAGCGATATCTGCCGCATCTACTAGGGGATGATTTACTGCTGGGATAGGATCTTGCCAGATCAAGGTTTCCGCAGGCACTTCCGAACCTTTGTAACGGGCCTTAGGACCCATGTCGCGGTGCGTCAACTTGAACCAAGCCCGAGCGAAGGCATCCGCAAAATATTCCGGATCCTCGTAGAATTTGCGAGACACTTTCTCGTAAGCTGGGTCAAAGCGTAAGGACAAGTCCGTGGTCAACATAAATGGCTTGTGGAACTTGCCTGGAATGTGTGCATCTGGAATGATGGCTTCCGCATCTACTGCCTCCCACTGCTGTGCTCCAGCTGGGCTGTGTACCAGTTTCCACTCGTATTCAAACAAGAACTTGAAGTAGTCGTGACCCCACTTGGCAGGGGTAGTAGTCCATGCACCTTCCAAACCAGAAGTGATGGTATCCGCACCATGACCTGTACCATAGGTACTGTTCCATCCAGTGCTCATCTCTTGAATGGAAGCACCTGCAGGCTCAGGGCCTACGTATTTGCCGGGGTCGGCAGCACCGTGCGTTTTACCGAAGGTGTGTCCACCAGCGATCAAGGCAACGGTTTCCTCATCGTTCATCGCCATACGGCCGAAGGTCTCACGGATGGCTTTGGCAGCCAAAAGCGGATCTGCCACCTTGTCTGGACCTTCTGGATTGACATAGATCAATCCCATTTCGGTTGCTCCTAGCGGATGGGCTAGTGCCTCTGGATTGCGGTGGGAAACCCACTCATTTTCATTGCCCCAGAAAATATCCTGCTCAGGCTCCCAGATGTCTGGGCGACCTCCACCAAATCCGAAGGTTTTGAAACCCATGGACTCCATGGCCACATTGCCTGCAAGGACCAAAAGATCTGCCCAAGACAATTTTTGTCCGTATTTCTGTTTGATTGGCCAAAGGAGCAAACGCGCCTTGTCCAGGTTGGCATTGTCCGGCCAGGAGTTGAGCGGAGCAAAGCGCTGTGCGCCTGTTCCTGCACCCCCACGACCATCCTGAACGCGGTAGGTACCTGCAGCGTGCCAAGACATACGCACCATAAAGGGTCCATAGTGTCCGTAATCTGCTGGCCACCAGTCCTGAGAGGTAGTCATAACCTTTTCCAAGTCCGCCTTTACCTCAGCGAGGTTGAGACTTTCAAATTCTTTGGCATAGTCAAAGCCTTCTTCCAAAGGATTGGAAAGGGAAGAATGCTGACGCAAAATGTTTAATTTCAATTGGTTGGGCCACCAATCTTGGTTTTGCATGCCCTTGCCTGCTGCTGCAGTCGTAGAGCCATTGTGGAAGGGACACTTGCTGATGTCGCCTCCGTTTTTGCCGTGTGTATCCATTGTTATGAGTTAGTTTTTCGTTGGGAACGCAAAAATAATAAAAGCGTAGGTTTTGAAAATTTTTTTCGAGGGTTTAAAGAATGATTGTTATCAAAAATGAAGGAAAAAAAGGCCTTGAATCTTTCGAAGCGAGAGAAGGAAAAAAGGTTATCATAAATAACTCCAAAACAGGCGCAAGGTTTTGAAAAAAATAGGTAGCCTGTCTTAGAAAACCTTCGCGGTCGGGAAGACCGCAAAGGTTATAGTTAATGGAAAAAAATTGATTTTAAATCCCCCTTGCTCCCTTGTTAAGGGGGAGTCGCATGAATTGAACCTCAAATAGGTACTAGTAATTCAAAAATCTTATTCTATAAATAATTCTTGAAAGGCGAGAAAAAAATCCCACCTACCCCTTCTGGGTTAATAAATCCCCCTTGCTCCCTTATTAAGAGCCTGTCCCGATGTAGATCGGGAGGGAGTCGCATGAATTGAACCTCAAATAGGTACTAGTAATTCAAAAATCTTATTCTAAAAATAATTCTTGAAAGGCGAAAAAAAGAAAATCCCCCTTGCCCCCTTGTCAAGGGGGAGTCGCACCAGCTGGGCCGCAAACAGATAATAATAATTTGAAAATCTTATTTTCCAAAAAGTAGTTGGAGAGCGCCAAGATGTGATTCCCCCTTTAAAGGGGTAAGGAGCCTGCCCCGAAGTATTTCGGGGGGATTTGTTAATTTTTTACTTCTTCCTCTTCTGCGCAGCGGTCCACTCCATTATAGTGACGGGGCGATCGTTCAGCAGCACCGGAGAGCCGTCCTTATCGGTGCGCGCTACGTTGGCGTGGGAATACACCCAAGACCAGTGCCCATTGTAATGGAAGTCTTTCCCCCCATAAAAGCCCGTCAAATCGGTCACGTTATCGTAAAGGGACAAATACACGTTCTTTGCACCTGCTTTCTTCATGCGATCGTAAAGGGGGAGCACCGTTTCGGCAGCCTTGGTGGTGCTATCGTCTTTGGCATGCACAAACCAGATGGGCGTCTGCTTGAGGGATTGCACCTGGGCATCGCTGATAAACTCATTGTTGTAAGCGAGCGCAGAGATGTAACCCGCCGCAAAGAAACTTGGGTGTTCCAAAATCAATTTCAAGGACATGTATCCTCCATTGGAACAGCCCCCTACATACACGCGAGTAGGATCTACCATGGGATTTTTAGTGATAAAGTCTTGAATCAAAGCAATCACTGCCGCATTGTAAATGTCATTTACCTGTCCTCGGGTCATGCCTTCCCCTGCATTCATCCAAAAAGTAGGGGTCTGTGGAGCAAGTACAAAAGCTCCCTCCCCAAATAAGGTTTGAATCTCAGGTGAGGCATAGTTGAAGGCTTTATTCCCCATCAAGGCAATGGTCGGATCGGTTCCCCCTTCACCTCCCCCATGCAACCAGATGATCAAGGGTGCTTTGGTGGTTATTTTTTTCGGAGAAAAGGCCCCATACGTCAAGGTGGTGCCTTGGTGCGTGAATGTTCCATTTAGATCAAACTCATCCACAATGGGACGTATCCTAGCCGTTTCTTGGTTCCAAGTTGAACCCGTTTTGGTATGTACCACGGTGACCCCGTAGTCTATCCATACGTTGGACGCGCGATTGCCCATGCGGAGGTATTGTATGCCTGATCCCAAGGGATTTACGGGACTTACAGCCAATACCAAGGTCAAATGGGGTCCATTTTCCACCCGATTTCCTTTTTCATCCGAGGCATAGGTGTACACCACAGTCCGCTTGCCAGCCGCTTGTGCAGCGGGGATCTCCCCCAAGGAAGTCGATCGGGTGACAAAAACTTCAAAATCCAAGGGACTTGAATCTTTCCCGAGCTGAGCCTGATGTAAGACTACACGACTCGCAGCAGGTCCCCAATCAAATCCCTCCATCACGAGGGTATAGGAACCTGGATTTACGGGAGGTGTACTTGCCCACAAAGTGGCACAAGACAAGAAGAAAAGAATGGCAAGCGACAGGAGCTTTTTCATAGGAGTTTGGGTCAAGAGTTAACGAGTAGAAATATTCAAAAAAAAGCGGACAATCCCAGCAAAAATTATCCAGTCGGTGAAAATCACCAGCAAGGGATCAAATCCCTTGGTTGGAGCGTTCTCCTTGCAAAAACAAACCGGCTGACTTCAGGTGAAATCAGCCGGCTTGGGTAAGAACTGAAGTGAACGGACTCCTTACAAAATGCAGTGCTTATTCGTAACGTAAGGATTCGATCGGATCCAGCTTACTCGCCTTGAAAGCGGGGATATACCCTGCCAACAAGCCTACGATGATGCATATCACAAAAGATACAATCATCCAAAGCCAAGGAACCAAGAATCCTCCTGGACCAATAAAGTTGGCAATCACATTGCCAATCAAAATTCCGAGAATCATGCCAAATATCCCACCAATGACACAAATCGTGATTGCTTCAATCAAGAACTGCTGCCGAATGCGGAGTGGTGTCGCACCCAATGCCTTACGAATCCCAATTTCGCGAGTCCGCTCGGTGACGGAAACCAGCATGATGTTCATCAAACCAATAGACGCACCCAAAAGGGTGATAAATCCAATGCCAAAGCCTCCAATGCGCAAGTAACCCGCCACTTCCTCCAAACTCTCGGCTACCGACTCACTCTTGGATAACTCAAAGGAGTCCGGTTGGGCTACCCGATCCTGACGAATCTTGCGCATGATGCCGGTGGCTTGTCCCATTTCATAGTCAATTTTTCCTGGATCGGAGGCTACTCCTGTGATGCGGTAATTGAAGGTACCTTTAAAATCAAGGCGTGCCGCATTTTCAATGGGAATCAAAATCTGACGGTCTGCACCCTGATCCTGCCCCACTCCTCCTTGCTTGTCCAATACCCCGATTACCGTGTAAGGCTTTCCAAAAATGGTGATGGATTGGTTAAGGGCCTCTT
>Ga0194130_10008391_pt1 | contig 11005 bp, 10 predicted proteins | sample TA2KigsurfametaG_FD_160084 | JGI IMG/M metagenome (GOLD analysis project Ga0194130, IMG submission 160084) | Freshwater microbial communities from Lake Tanganyika, Tanzania - TA2015050 Kigoma 12 surface | ecosystem: Environmental > Aquatic > Freshwater > Lake | place: Tanzania: Lake Tanganyika... | reverse complement strand
TTGTCGTTATTGACATTTTATTGGTACAGCCGGATTTATAACCATTGTGATTTATTCTTTTATTGCTAAAAATTATTGGCTGTTACTTTTTGGTCCTCTTTGCGGATATGATTTTACCAAATTTATTGAAATTATTTAACTTTCCCACCAATTCTTTTTTGGGGCTTCAGGTTCTCCCAATGTATGTTTTACGCTTTCTGTTTTGGGCAATACATACGGCATAAGTTTACAAAGTATATTCAGCCGTTGCGCGGGGTCAAGTTCTTTGCATAAATCGCTTTATAAAGTATGCTCAATTTGTTCAAATCCTCCAAAAAGGGGTTCGAAAAAATGTCAGATAAGACCACAAATTAAAATCGTAAATATCTAACATTTAGGTGTTTACGATTTTTTATTTTCTTAATTTTGTACGATTAATGTACGCCGAAATCATTAAGGAACTTTTGAAAATTGAAAAATTTGACCGCTTCGCGGTAAATAATCAAATTGTCAAATTGTCAAATGAATCAAATAAATTTAATCCCTGAGGCAACGGACAGAGAACCCATCTCTCTTACCGTTGTCGCCCCTGCGAACACCGCCAAAGTTGTAATACAGGTAGCGGTACCAGGCATAGGTCGTAAGGTTCTCCGTAGAACTCCACCAGAAACCGTTGTAGCCAATGTCGTTGAATGAGCCATCGTCGTAACGGATACCGCCCGGAAGACCTGAAAAACCGCTTTCGTTGGTGCCATTGCCATCTTCCTCCCAACCACTTTTGCTTTTCATTTTTGTGCCTGCAACATCTTCTCCACCTAAAAAGTCGGTAAGTTCTGTCCATTCAGCATCGGAAGGTATGTGCCAGCCAGTTGGAGCTAAACCACGAGAATCGTTTACCGCATACCAATTATACAACTTACCGTATTTCGCACCATTCGCTGGGTCATTCTTGTAATAACACCATGCTGGTTGTTTGTTTTCTCCTGCTATTTCCCATTCTTCATAGGTCTTTGCTTCAGGAATGGGGTCGCCGTTTCTAAAGGTTGCAACATCCAAATTCTTGGTCATCCATACTTGTTTTCCAATGGTTACGGTTTGGGAAAAGATTGCACTACCTGTTCCGATAAGCACAAATAAGAAAAGTGTTAACGTGGCTTTCATACTAATGTTTTACCAAATTTATTAAAATTATTTAACTTTCCCACCAATTCTTTTTTCGGGCTTCAGGTTCTCCCAATGTATGTTTTACGCTTTCGGTTTTGTGTAATTGTTCAAGCGTGAATTATTTTCCGATACAAAACTTGCTGAAGATATTCCCAAGAATATCTGTATCCACTTCTATTTGGCCCGTAATGTTACCTAAGGAACGCATGGCAGCGCGAATAATCGATTATTTTATTAATTCCCTGAAATTGAAATACACGTGGTGTCCGGTCCCCATTTTAAACTCTCGCAGTTTTCAGGGGGTAGGCATTTCTCAACGGTATGGATTCCCCGCTCATTTAATTGAAGGTTTATTACTTTGAATCTTCCAACTGAGGAACAAACATTTTTATTTTCAAATCTATTAAGTTGATCGTTTATTGATATCTGTTTTGAAACGGTTTGAAAGGAGATATTCAACATGGTGTTCAACGTGTTGATACAAAGTAATGTTAGTAATAAGTAGCCAAGTTTTTTTACGCTTGAATTAGTAATTGCCAAGCTTATGACAACCAGTATTATTGGAAATAGGTATAACTGAGGAACGTACCTAGCCCACCAAACACCTGGGTTTATTAATGCAGAACAAGCAATTATACAACCCAGAAATAATAACCATTTAACCTGAGAAAAATAAAAAAAGGAGACCATCAAAATTATTAAAGAAACAATTAAAATCAATGAGAAAAAGCTTCCGAAGCCATTTGTTCTAGTTTCGGCAGTTGCGTAATCATGGTCTGAAAAGTTGAAAGGATTTTTTAGCTTAACACTATCATCATGACTAACATACGTGGATTTTGAAAAATAAGAATAGAATGCCTTTTGAAAATTATTCATTTCCACTAAATTCGACGGCTCGTGTAATTCAATAAAGGGTTTATTCATCGGGTAAAATGGATGATTGTGCCGAATGGTATTCGTTACATAGGGGTTAAATCCAAAGAAGAAAATAGCTAAACCAAAGGCCCCAAAAAGCATCAAGAATGTGAATCTGAATTGTTCCTTTTTTAAAATAAAAACACAAAAAATGAAACCTGTTGAAAGGATACCTGAATATATTAATCCAGTAACCTTTGTATTGGCAAGAAGGCATATTGAGGTTATGATTCCAATAATAATTTCTTTAATATTTCCGATTTTGATATAAAGCACCATGAGAAGAACAATTATTGAAAACAAGCTTGCCAATTGTCCATCAATATAATAGGTAAAGACTTGTGATATAGTTACTGGATTGAATGCTACTAAAAATGAAAATAAAAAAACATGAATTTTCTTATATTGAAATACGGAATTAAATAAAAAGAAAGATAAACAAGCCAAAGAAAATAAGAGAATCCAATTAAAACATTTTGCTGCATCTATGTATCCAAAAACCGCATAAGAGTTTGCTCCAATTATCCAAGGGGCTTTTGTATAGGTATTGAACACTTCACTCATTTCCTCCCCTCGCGTCAATTCATAAATGAAATTCCAGCCGTTTTTTATTTTTGAAACGGCATCTAATTGGTACCAAAGGCCATCGTAAGAGCTGTCCATTAATAAAATAGAAGCCGTGACTGAGAAGAAAAGAATGAAAACATAATAAGTTAAAAAGCGATACTTTTTAGATTTATTTAAATTCACTAACCCTAAGGTTATTGAGCCAACTAAAGCCGTGAAAAAGGAAAAAACCGGATAATTTAAATTTAAAAAAATGAAAGTCGTTTGAAAAAAATAATTTAAAAAAACAAACGTCAATAAGCTGAAGAACAATGAAAAAGCGATGCTATTGTAAATTTTCTCCATCTTCAGTTACTTCTCCAAAATTAAAAAATAATGGTCGTACCAATATTGTCTTTTCTTGAATGAATGCTTAACATGGAATCCAATATTTTCAGAAATTCTTCTCATTTCTTTCAGAGAAAGTTCTTGACCACCACCTTCTCCAAGCAAAAGATCATGAAATCTATTAAAATGAACCCAGATAGAGGAAGCGTCGATGTCCTTAAATACTAAAATTGCGCCTTTCCTCATTTTTGAATATACTTCCCTCAGGAATAAATCTTGTTGAGCTTTTGGAATATGATGCCAAACGTCATTCAGCATTATTGCATCAAAGGTATCCATTACATAGGGCAAATCTTTTCCGTTATAAACCGATAAAAAATCTGTATTAATTTCCCCAAGTAACGATTTCGCATTGTCTATTAATCTTTGTTTTATTTCTACTCCTCCAATTTTTTTTACTCCCGTAAATTCTGAAATTAATAATAACAATTGGCCTGAACCACAACCAATATCAAAAACTGAATTTACATTCTTCACTTCTGAGAGCAGCACTGAAAATGGACAAATGTAGGGCCTATAGACTACTTTCAACTTGTCTAACCAGCCCATTTTTGGATGTTTTCTTTTTAAAAACCGAGATAATTCCTTATTTGAGGGGCTCATATTTAACCAATTTACCATATTCAACACAAAAAGAATACTTTGACGCATTAAGTAAAGCCTTGTCGTCTTTATTGTCTGAGAAGGCCCAAACTATTTCTATGTCATCTTCAAAATAACAGGATAATCTGCTAATTTTTTCTTTTCCTCTACAATTTTTTCCCACTATCTTATATTTGCTATTCTGATAAGTCAGCTCGGTTCCTATAACATGCTTAATTCCTAACTCGTTGCAGACGTTCTTAATAAAAAGTGTAGGAGATGCACTTACTATAACAGTTGTGATTCCTGAATTATTTAAGGTCTGGACACGCGACAATAATTCTTGATTAAATGGTTGGTTTTGTGACCAAAATTCCTCCAAATTCGCAGCTAAAATTTCTAGCTTCATGTTGTACAGATAGATGAGGAAATAATTTTTAAAGGTCTTGGCGTTTAATATTTTGACTAAATATAACAGACCACCTAAAACTTGAATGGGCAGAAAAATCAATCTAATCGGATACTTAAAAACGATAAACTTATAGAACGAAAGAAATGAGTCTTTTTTATATAAGGTCTTATCGAAATCAAACACTGCTACCTGTTGCATCCTTTAGAAATATAATAGCGCAACAACCAAAAGGATCCAAAAAGAAACAATCGATTGTAAGAATCTATCTTTAAAAATAAGTACTGTAGGATCTCCCTCTTTTGCGTAAGCTCCGGTAAAGCTCAACTGTATAAATCGCAACAATCCCAATAAAACTATAGGAGTAGTGTAAAATAACCTGTTTGATGAAACAGTACTTAAGGTAGGGCTTTCTAAGGTGTAAAGCATATATGTCACAATAGTAATTGTTGCACATATGAAAATATAAATATTTAATAATTCCTCAGAATAACGAGATAGAACTGCCCTGTGTTTAGTGGATTTCAAATCACCGACCTGTAACTCCGACTTTCTTTTGATAAAAGTTAAAAACAAGGAGATAAAGAAGGTAACAGCCAATATCCAAGTGGATGGTACAACTAAAATGCTAAAACAACCTACCAAAATCCTCAAGATAAAGTTGAAAGGTATCACAAAAGACTCTATCAAGTTTATTCTCTTTAACCATAAACAATACAATAGGTTTAATACGAAATATAGAATGAAAATTAAAGCTGTGGATAAGTTATTAAAGAGAAATGCAATAGAAAATGCAATTAACCCTAGAAATAATGCCGACAATAACGCAGTAAATCCTGAAATCTCTCCGGAGGCGATGGGTCTTTTCGATTTTCTCTCATGCAATTTATCTGCATCCTTATCGATCCAGTCATTTATTATATAAACAGTTGAACTTAAAAAAGAAAATGCCACAATTGAAATAATAATAGCACTAAATTTTTCTCGATTAAAAAGATTATAAGAAAAAACCAAAGGAAATGCAATGAAGCCATTTTTTATCCAGTTAGTTGGTCTTAACATTAGTAAAAAACTTTTCAAATCGCGCTGTTATTCGTTACAGAGCAAAGTTATGGCAATTAACTGAAGAAAATTATTAATTCGTAATAATGTCTTTCAAATTGAGCGATTAAGTTAATTTCAACTTTGGAGTGTAAGCTGAATACTCTGTAATCTCGATAAACCATTATGAATTTAATCCTTACTTTCCGATACAAAACTTGCTGAAGATATTCCCAAGAATATCTGTATCTACTTCTATTTGGCCCGTGATGTTACCTAAGGAACGCATGGCAGCGCGAATGTCTAGCGCAATGAAATCACCTGTTGTTCCTTTTTCGAGGTCAAAGCTCACTTTTTGGAGTGCGTCAGTGGTTTTCATAAGTGCTTCGTAATGACGCGCATTGGAAACAATCGTTTCGTTCTGAAGATCAAAGGAACCAACGACAAGATCTACTAATTTTTGTTTGAGCACATCAATACCGATTCCGTTTTTTGCACTGATTGAAAGTTCTTGAGTTATTTGCGATTCCAAGTCAATTTTGTTGGCGATTAATAGCATTTTTTTGTCGGGATATTTCTGTTCCAATTCAGCTTTCCAGTTTTTTACTTCGTAAATACTTGATTGATCTGAAGCATCTGCCAGGCAGAGTACGATGGAGGCTTGTTCAATTTTTTCAAAGGAGCGTTCGATACCCATTGCTTCAATTTCTTCTGCACCTTCGCGGATTCCGGCAGTGTCGATTAAGCGAAAAAGAATGCCTTCGATGTTCAAGGTTTCTTCAATCACGTCGCGCGTTGTACCGGCAATATTGCTTACAATCGCACGATTTTCACCCAATAATTGATTGAGTAGGGTGCTTTTTCCGGTGTTCGGTGCACCGACAATCGCTACGGGAACTCCATTTTTTAGAGCGTTTCCAAGTTTAAACGATTGAGCCAATCGGTTGACCATTTTCAGAACATCTGCAACTAATATTTTCAATTGGGTTCGATCCGCGAATTCAACATCTTCCTCCGAAAAGTCGAGTTCCAATTCAATTAACGAGGCGAAATGAATCAGCTTTTCCCGCAATTCTTTCAACTGACTTGAAAAGGTCCCGCGCAACTGTTTCAATGCTATTTCGTGCGCTTGCTTGGATTGAGATGCTATTAAATCTGCCACAGCTTCCGCCTGTGAAAGATCCAATTTTCCATTCATGAACGCACGTTTCGTAAACTCGCCCGGCTCGGCCAAACGGAATCCATTGGAAATTAGCACGTTGAGTATTTCCTGCTGAATAAAGGTAGAACCGTGACAGGAAATTTCAACACTTTCTTCGCCAGTGAAACTATTTCCCTCTTCAAAAATGCTGATTAAAACTTCGTCGATTGCTTTTCCATTTGAATCGGATAAAACACCAAAATGAATCGTGTGCGACTTGTGAGAAATTAAGTCTTTCGAAAAGAACGGGTTTACAAGTTTAATTGCATTCTTTCCAGAGGCGCGAATAACAGCGATCGCTCCGACTCCATTAGCAGTTGCCAATGCACAAATCGTATCTGTTGAAAAAGACATTGCCGCAAAATTAGACAATTAGAAAATAGAATCGGTAAAAAGCCATGTTATAATGACGGTTCACATTTTTTAATGAAGGATAGAAAGGGCAAAGGAAATTATGTCTTTTCACACCAATCTAAGGAAATTGTTGTTTACTTTGAAGTCTCTTCGTTCACGCTATGATTCCATTTAACAAGCCATACGTCACAGGCAATGAAATTTCTTATATCCAAGAAGTTATTTCGTCAGGAAAAATAGCTTCCAATGGAAAATTTACGGCAAAATCCGAACATTTTTTTGAAGAACGTTATGGGTTCAAACGCGCTTTATTAACAACCTCTTGTACCACAGCGCTGGAAATGGCCGCATTACTTATGGACATAAAACCTGGCGATGAAATCATTGTTCCATCCTACACGTATGTGAGTACGGCGAATGTATTTGAAAAATTGGGAGGGAAAATTGTATTCGCAGATGCGTGTGCAGAATTTCCGAATCTAGATCCTGATAAACTTGAAAAGCTCATTACGCCAAACACCAAGGCGATTGTTCCGATGCACTATGCCGGAGTTTCGTGTGATATGGAACGCATCATGAAGATTGCTGAGCGACACCAATTGTATGTGATTGAAGATGCCGCTATGTCAATTGATAACACTTACGAAAACAAGTACATTGGGAGTTTAGGACATTTTGCTGCCTTTTCCTTTCACGAAACGAAGAATATTTCTTGCGGAGAAGGAGGAATATTAGTGGTGAATGACCCAAAATTTACAGAACGGGCAGAATTCCTGAGGGACAAGGGTACTAATCGAAAGCAATTTCTAAATGGTACTATTGATAGGTATGAATGGGTGGACATCGGCGGTTCTTTTGCTCCAAACGAGCTTACGGCGGCTTTTTTATTTGCTCAACTGGAAGAGATCGATTTTATTCAAAAGAAGAGAATGGAGATATGGAATGTGTATGCAAGCGAATTTGAAATGATTCAATCCTCTTTTGTAGAAATCCCGAAAATTCCAGCACATTCAAAGTCTAATGGTCATGGTTTTTTTATTGTCTGTAACTCAAAAGAAACTCGGGATTCACTGATAGCGTTCATGGCAAAAAAAGGCATTCAGCTCACTTTTCATTACCAGGCCTTACATCAGTCGAAGTATTATCTCGATCGAAATCCGGCAATTTCGTTACCCAATGCCGAGCGTTTTTCGGATGGTTTGGTGCGTTTTCCTTTATTTACTGAATTGCAGGTTCAGGATGTTGAACAGATTTGCAGGAAGGTGAGGGAGTTTTTGAGTGAATGTTCTTTCCCCTATTGAAGCGGGATCGAGGTCTGATGACTCTGACGAGTATCTGAACCGTCAGAGGGGATGAAAATATTTAATCTCTCCCCATGAGGGGAGAATAAGTGGGGTGATAATTTAAAAGCATGGTTGTGACGTGTCACCCTCCTCGGTCCTCCCTCGGGGGAGGAAGAAAATATATAATTCACTCTGCCTTTGTCGACAAACAGGCACGAGAGGAAGATCGCTTCTCACGACTTTCATTTATTTTTGAGAAAGAATAATTAAAAACTACCGAGTTTTTCCTTTTTGAAAACCTTACGGTAGGTATCGTAGACGTAATTTAACCACTTTTCGTCATTTGGATATTCGTGGTACCAATGCGGTGTGAGATCGATGATTTGCTTCATTTCATCGAACGTTATTCCCAATTTTTTGGCAATGTATTCAATTTCACGGTCAACAACTTCTTGTTTAAAGGGAAGCGTTTTTAAAATTTCGAGGGCTTCTTCTCTGGAAATCGAACCCGCACAAATTTGTGAAGATAAGGTCGCACGTCGGTAATCGATATTAAATTTTTTGAGCAAATAGTATGACTGTATGAAAGCTGTATACTTTGACTCATGATGCTTTCCTTTGTAATTTTTCCAATCCAATTCTTTTTCCAAGACTTTAATGGCTTCGGTTTTGTTGTAGGGAACGTAGTTCAACAAGTACACCATTTTAATTTTTTTCACCAACTTATAATACATTTCGCTTCGGAATCCGAACATTGGGAATGTTTTAATTTTTCCTTTTCCAAAGGTTTTTTGTATGTGTTTAAAATAAGTGAGGTCTTTGGCATTGTAATGCCAATATTTGGGCAGAATCCCTTCCGTTGCGAAATTTCCACCGCTGATGATGTACTTTACGCCATATTTTTTAGCAACCATGTGCAAAGAGGATAAAATTGCGATGTCCGTTGGAGTATCTGCCTCTGGAACAGAAGCTTTCAAAAACGCCAACTGTATTTCTTTAAACTCCTCCCAATCCAACACATAACTTTCGTAACCAATCCCTAAAATTTGAGCAATATTCCGAATGTTTTGAACTGCTTCCTCCGAATTCCAACCGTTGTCCATGTGAACGCCAAGAACGCGCAATCCATTTTTTTTTGCTATATAAGCAACATATGAACTGTCAAGGCCTCCACTCAAGCCAACAATGCAATCGTATTGACCTCGTTTACTTCCTGATTTGATTTCCTTTATTAAGGCCTTAAACTCAGTATCTGTTTTTTCTCCTTTATAGCTATAAGCAGCACGTACATTCAAATACTCTGAACAATGGTTACATATTCCCTCGCCATTGAATCTAATCAATGGGTCTGACGTATCCATTATGCAACGTTGACATATTTTATATGATGAATGCAATGTGTGCAAAATTAGTGCAACTTAGTTGTTAAAAAAAATTTAGACTTGACAATTATGGTTTTGGAACAATACCCGCTTGGAACATTCTAAAGCAATTGCGTGGAACACATCATTTTAGTTTCGTGACTTGGGTAATTTATCAATACTCCTTTGTGGTTTCCTTGATAAACAAAAATAGAACCGGCAGCATACCCGTTGAAAGGATACATTTGATTCAGTTCAAAGATGTCCTCCATGGATCCTGCTCCGCCCAAAACCGTTACGGGAATGGTTATTTTTTTTGCAATGTCAATAGAAATCTGGCGATCATAACCCTTCATTTTACCATCCTCATCAACAGATTGAATAATTAATTCTCCGGCGCCAAAATCCTCCATTTTTTTTGCGAAATCCAAAGGATCTATGCTGTGTGACTTACTTCCTGCCCGACTGTAAAGCTTCAATCCTCCTAGGAATGTTTTACCGATATCCATACAAACAACAATTGAAGAAGAACCAAATTCTGCACTGGCCTCCTTAATAAACGATGGTCGGTTTACTGCCTCTGTGCAAACAATTACCTTTTCAGCTCCTGCATGAATGAGTTGCTCTATCTGAAGCAAGGTCTTGACTCCACCGCCCACTCCGAAAGGCATATTTGCTTCTTCGCCTATGTCTTTCACTCGTTGAACTTCCACACAACGACCCTTTTTGGATGCTTCAATATCTAAAAAAATTAGTTCATCGGTCTCGAGATCATTAAACAATCTGACGGTATTGATAGGATCGCCGATATATTTATGGTTTTTAAATTGAACGGATTTTACCAAACCATTATTTTTCATCAAAAGAACAGGTATTATTCTTGGCCGGTACATAAGGATGGCAAAGATAGTGTTTTACAATGATCTATTAAATTTAAAGCAATGTATCAGCGGCAGTTTGCAGGTATTTTCGCCAGAACACATCCGAATAGTTTGTATTTTTGCGCTATGGTCGGTATCGTGAATCACGGCACGGGGAATTTGCATTCCATTCAACGCAAATTACATCTCATAAATGTTGAACATTGCATTGTGGGTTGTCCAGAGGATATTGAATACTGTGACCGATTAATTTTACCCGGTGTTGGTCATTTCGGCGAGGCGATGCAAAGCCTTAAAGAAAAGAAGCTTATCAGCGCTCTTCATCACTTTGTAATGGTGCAGAATAAACCCATACTGGGAATCTGTTTAGGAATGCAATTGATGACCTCCTTCAGTGAGGAAGGAAATACCGAAGGTCTAGGGTGGGTCAACACGAAAATTGTCCGATTTAATCCAACAAATTTTTCAACCTTTAAAGTCCCGCATATCGGATGGAATTCTGTAGTAGCAGAAAATAGTAAGCTTTTAGATAACCTTGAAAAAGAATTTTACTTCGTACATAGTTATTACTCAGAGATCCCAAAAGAAAAAGAATTGGTTTTGCATTTCACAACTTATGAAAAGCGTTTTGTATCAGGCTTTGAAAAAAAGAACATTTTTGGTGTTCAGTACCATCCAGAAAAAAGTCATGATCAAGGACTTGAGGTTCTGCGAAAGTTTGTCTTCCATGTTTAATCAAGCGGTTTTATCCAAGATCAAGATTCGCTGAGTAAAAATTTTGCCAGTTCTTCTGTATGAGTGCTCCTATGAAATTTACCCAATTCATCGTAATTAATGTCAAGTTGTATTGACTGGGGATTTTCGTATATATTTTTAATCCA
>Ga0194130_10008389_pt1 | contig 11011 bp, 6 predicted proteins | sample TA2KigsurfametaG_FD_160084 | JGI IMG/M metagenome (GOLD analysis project Ga0194130, IMG submission 160084) | Freshwater microbial communities from Lake Tanganyika, Tanzania - TA2015050 Kigoma 12 surface | ecosystem: Environmental > Aquatic > Freshwater > Lake | place: Tanzania: Lake Tanganyika... | reverse complement strand
TCCTGCCCTCCTCCGCCCGCTACGACAGCGGCGAGGGCGGCGCCGGCAAGCCCGGCACCTCCGCGGTCTACGGCGGCCACTCGCACGTCGGCACGATGATCTACCTCGGCGACAACTGGCCCGCGGCGTACCGGGACCGCCTCTTCACCCACAACCTCCACGGCCATCAGATCAACCACCAGGTCAACGTCCGCACCGGCTCCGGTTACGAGACGTTCCACGGCGGCCACGACGTCCTCTTCTCCCCGGATCCCACCTATCTGCCCGTCGACCTCCAGTACGGGCCTGACGGCGCCGTCTACGCGATCGACTGGAGCGACACTCAGCACTGCCACAACCCGCGGGACGAGATCTGGGACCGGACCAACGGCCGGATCTACCGCGTCGCTTGGGCCGCGACCTGGCGGCCCGCGCGGGTGGACCTCGGCCGCCTCGACGACGCGACGCTCGCCGCCCTCCACGGCCACGCGAGCGAGTGGCACGTGCGCACCGCCCGACGGCTCCTGCAGGAACGCGCAGCCCGCGGCGCCCTCGCCACCACCGCCCTCACGGACCTCCGCGCGCGGGCCGATGACCGCGCGGCTCCCGTGCCCCGACAGCTCCGCGCCCTCTGGACCCTCCACGCCACCGGCGCCCTCGACGCCGCCCGCCTCACTGCCGCCCTCGCGCATCCGGACGACGCCGTGCGCGCTTGGGCGGTGCATCTCGCCACCGAGCAACCCGGCCACCCGGCCATGCCCGCGGAAACCTTCGCCCGCCTCGCGGCCTCCGATTCCTCCGCCCACGTGCGCCTCGCCCTTGCCTCCGCCGTCCCCGCCCTGCCGGCGGACGCGCGCTGGCCCGTCGCCTCCGCCCTCGCGCGGCGGTCCGAGGACGCCGCCGACCGTTTCCTGCCGCGCCTCGTCTGGTCGGCGCTCGCGCCCGACGTCGCGGCCGACCTGCCCCGGGCCCTCGCGTTGGCGAACGAGACCGCGCTCCCCGTCGTGGCGGACTCCCTGCGCTGGTTCGCCGCGCGCCAGCCGGCGGGCCGCGAGGCCCTCGTGGCGGAGGTCGCGGCCGGCGGCCCCGTGCGCGCGCTGCGCCTGCTCGCCTTCGCCCTCGAGGCCGAGGCCGGGCTGCCGATGCCCGCGGCTTGGCCCCGCCTCGCGGCCCGCTTCGCCGGCACCGCCGACCCGCACGCGCGCGACGCCGTGGAGCAGTTGGCCGCCCTCTTCGGCGACCGCTCCGTGCTCGGCCCGGTGCGCGCGCGCCTCGCCGACCGCAACGTCCCCGCGGCCGAGCGGCGCCGCGCCCTCGACCTGTTGCGCCGCGCGGGCGATCCCGGCGCCGTGCCGCTCCTCGCGGAACTGCTGGGCGACCCGGACCTGCGCGCGGCCGTCATCCCGCTGCTCGGCGCGGCCCCCGACGCCCCCGCGGCCGCCCAGGCGCTGCTGGGCGCGTTCCGCGGCCTCGGCCCCGCCGAGCGCAACGCCGCGCTTGCCGTCCTCACCGGGCGCACGGAGCTCGCGCGCGCCCTCCTCGGCGCCGTGGCCGCGGGCACCTTCGACCGGCGCGACCTCACCGCCCTCCACGCCCGGCAGCTGCGGAAGCTCGGGGACGCCGAGGTGAACCGCCGCCTGGCGGAGGTCTGGGGCCGGACCGCCGAGGCCTCCACCGACGCCAAGGCCACCATCGCGCGCCTGCGCGACACGTTCCGCAACGCGCCCGTGTGGGCCTTCGATGCCGCGGCGGGCCGGCGCACCTACGAGCGCCTCTGCGCCGCGTGCCACGTCTCCGGCGGGCCCGATGCCGGCCGCCTCGGACCCGACCTCGCCGGCACCTGGCGCCACGGCCTCGATTACTTCCTCGAGAACATCGTCGACCCGAACGCCGTCGTCGGCGCGGCCTACGAGCTGCACGTGCTGACGCGGCGCGACGGCACGGTGGTGTCGGGGATGATCGACCGCGAGTCGGAGACCGCCGTGGTGGTGCGGACGGTGGCGGAGACGGTGACCATTCCGCGGGCGGACATCCGGGAGCGGCAGCGGACGACCCAGTCGCTGATGCCGCCCGGCCTGCTCGAGGCGCTGCCGGAGCGGGAGGCGGTCGAGCTCCTGAAGTACCTCACCGAGCCGCGGTGAGGCGCGTCAACGGGTGGGCCGGAGCTGGAGCAGCACGTTGGCGGCGGTGATGAGCGCGCCGCCGAGCGGCGCCCGCGCAGATGGTGCCGCCTCGGAGCGAACGACCGCCAAGGCAGCCCCATCGGCCAAAACGTGGCGCAGGCGCAGTGTCAGGCGCCGCGGCGCCCCGTGGCCAAAAACCTGAGGAGTCGCGCCGCATAACCGGAGTGACACGATTTGCCGAAATGGTACGCTGATTTCTGGCCCGAGGGCCGGGATGCTTCGCGCATCCTCCATCGGCGCCACCTTCGCCTGACCCCAGCCGCAACCCCATTCTGTTCCCAACCCCTGCTACCGACCGCCCTCTGAGCCGAGCGCGGGACGGACGGCCGCCGCCGCTCCGACTCGCACTCCGGCGGTGACTCTCAGCCCCTTCGAGGTTACCGCCCACGCCCCTTTTCCCCTAAAGCGGTTGCTTCTGCTCTCCTTCGCCCAATGCCCCCCTGCCCCATTCCCTCACCCCGCCCTTTGCCCGCCCGCCTGTTCGCCGCGTGCCTGTTCCTCGCGGGCCTTGCTTCCGCCGCCGACACCAGCCGCATCACCGGCCAGGTCAGCAACGGCGCCACCCGCGCCCTGCTCGAGGGTGCCACGGTCGAGATCACGTCCCTAGGCCGGCGCACGCTCACCGACAACCTCGGCCGGTTCACGTTCGACCAGCTCCCGGCCGGGGCGTACCCCGTGAGCGTCACGTATATCGGCCTGAACCGGGAGGAGCGGCTCGTCCCGGTCGCCGCGGGGCAGCAGGTGAGCGCCAACTTCGACCTCGGTTCCGACGTCTACCGGCTCGAGCAGTTCAGCGTCGTCGGCGAACGCGAGGGCAACGCCGCCGCGCTCACCGCGCAGCGCAACGCCGACAGCGTGAAGAGCGTCGTCGCGCTCGACGCGTACGGCAACCTGTCCAACAGCGAGGCCGGCGAGCTGCTCATCCGGTTGCCCGGCATCGCGGGCTCCCTCAATGGCGAGGGCGTCGTGAGCGAGGTCATGGTGCGCGGGACCAACCACACGCTCAACTCCGTCACGGTTGACGGCAACAAGATGGCCAGCTCGGGCGGCATGAACCGGAATTTCCGCACCAACAGCATCCCGGGCGCGTTCTTCGACGCGATCGAGGTCACGAAGGCGGCGACGCCCGACCTCGACGCCGACTCGCTCGGCGGTAACATCAACATGAAGACCCGCTCGCCGCTCAGCATGAAGGAAAAGCGGCGCATGATCTACCGGTTCGGCGCCAAGTGGGCCCCGCCGTTCTACGATCACAATCCCGCCACGCGGAACCACTCGATCCACCCGATGACGTCGTTCAGCTACCAGGAGGTCTTCGACGCCTTCGGCGGCGACCGCAACCTGGGCGTGACGTTCAGCGTTTTCTACAGCGAGAACGCGGTGTCGGCGATCCAGATGACGCAGGACTACGCGTTCGTCACCACGAGTCCGGCGTACGTCTGGGACTACCGCTCCGCTGACATCTACAACAACCGGATGAACAAGAGCGCGACGCTGAAGCTCGACTACAAGTTCACCCCGACCTTCCGCGTCTTCCTCAACGGCATCTACAACGATGCGCACGAACGCTCGTTCGAGTACCTGCGCACGCGCGCCTACACCTCGCGCACCGTCGCCACGCTCAACGCCGCCGGCGAGCCCACGGGCAACAACGCGATCCTGCCTGACTACACCGACCGGATCACGCGCGTGCGGCCGGTGGCGGCGTCGAACTTCGAGCTGCAGACCGACGGCAACCGGTTCGAGGATTCCCAGCGCCAGGTGCACGCCGGCGCCGAGCACACCTACACGCGGCTCACGCTCGACTACGACGCGGCGTACTCGGAAAGCCTCGTGCGGCAGAACGACGGCCATAACAGCCGGAAGATCGGCTCCGGCGGCTTCTTCCGCACCTGGCTGACGGGCGTGGGTTGGACGCTCGACAAGACCACCGACGAGATGCGGCCGAGGTTCACGCAGACCGGCGGGCCGAGCATCTTCGACCTGCGGAACTACACGAACAGCGAGCTCAACAAGCGCGACAACGAGCGCAACGGCACGCTGGAGAGTCTCTCCGCCAACGCCCGCTACCGCTTCGACGCCCGCGGCGCCAACTACCTCAAGGGCGGGCTGCGGTTTCGCCGGCAGACGGCCGAGGAAGTGGGCGGCGACCGGCGCTGGCAGTACGCCGGCCCCGACGGCGTGCCGGGCATCAATCCCGCCACCGGCCGAAACGACGCCGACCTCAGCCTCTTCCAGTTCAAGGACGTGAAGACGACCGAGAGCCTGCGCAACGGGCCCATCCCGTACACGCACGTCGGATACGTCGCCGAGCACGTGAAGGAGAATCCCACCCACTGGATCGCCGACCGCTACTACGACGAGTCGCGCAAGTACCTGGGCACGCGCCGGGTCATCGAGGACGTCTCGTCGGCGTACCTGATGGGCGGCACGCGCTGGCGCCAGCTGCGCGCGGTGGCCGGGGTGCGGTTCGAGGAGACGGAAGTGACGGGCCGCGGTTTCGTCCGTGCCCGTACGCTCGCGACGGCCGCGGCGATTCCGGATCCGGTGCTGCGGGCGCAGGCCGACTACGCGAACTTCCGCCGCATCTCGGGCAAGTACAGCGAGACGTTCCCGGGCGCGTACCTGACGTACAACTTCTCGCGCACCTTCCTGGCCCGGGCGAACTGGTCGAACAGCATCGGCCGGCCGCCCTTCGCGAACCTCGTGCCGCGCGAGGATGTGAACGACCAGACGCAGACGCTGACCGTGGGCAACCCGGCGCTGAAGCCGCAGTTCGCCGAGAACATCGACTTCACGCTCGAGTATTATTTCGAGCCGGTCGGCGCGTTCTCCGTCGGCGTGTTCCGGAAGAAGCTGAAGGATTTCATCGTCACGCTCGGTGGCGAGACCGTGCCCAACGGCCCCGACAACGGCTTCGGAGGCAGCTACGGCGGCTACAACCTGATCACCGACCGCAACGCCGGCACCGCGACGATCCAGGGCATCGAGCTGAGCTTCCAGCAGCAGCTCACCTTCCTGCCGGGCGTGCTGAAACGGATGAGCGTCTTCGCCAACTACACCCGGCTCACGACCGAGGGCGACTACGGCTCGACCGGTCCGCGCACGACGAACCTCGTGCCGAACTTCGTGCCGACCACGGCAAACGCCGGGCTGAGTTTCCCGTGGAGGAAAGTGCGCGCGCGGCTGCTCGTGAACTACACCGGCGAGTACCTCGTCGGCTACTCCACCGACCTCTCACGCCTGCGCTACAAATTCGACCGCACGGCGGTGAACCTGAACCTGAGCTACGTCTTCTCGCCGAAGCTCGAGGTCTACTGCGACCTGCAGAACATGTTCAACGCGCACCAGGAATGGTATTACTACCAGCCCAGCCGCAAGCAGAGCGCCTTCGACAACGGCGCGTTCGTGAACTTCGGGATCAGCGGACGATTCTGAATGCCGGAACGATTCCCGGCGATTAGACCCGCTGCCGCCGTTGGCCGCTTCGGCTTCGACAGACCTAGCGTCATCCGAAAAAGGCGGGGCCTAAGGGGCGGAATCGCCGGTGCCGTTTCTCCCGCCCTCTGGGTGGCCTGCGGCCCAGCGCGGAGGCACGGTGAACAGACCACAAATATTCTAGGGGAGCAGGGGTGGCTCGGGAGCGGGTGGGCGACTTGTGCCTGGCCGGAGGCGCAAACGCCGGTGAGGACCCGCCAGAGCGGGCTAAGGTGGTTTCCGGTGAACGCCGAGGCTGATGAGCAGGTTTGGGCCTGTGGTGGGGCGGATTGGCCTCGAATGAGGTGGCTCGCCGGGTCCGGGAATGCGCGTCCCGGGCGACGCAATTGCTCAGGTCCGCAGCGGGCGTCACCGCGGTGTTGGTGCCGCGCAAGGCAGGTTTTTCATCACCGGGGACCTGCCGGATCGCGCGGCACCAGGGATCCGCCATCAGTATTTGCCCTCTGGCAGCGCGTTCCTGCGCCGGAATTCCCCCGGCGTCTGCCCGTGGGCCTCCTTGAAGGCGGCCTGGAGGTAATGGCTGTAGGCGAACCCGGTCTGGCCGGCGATCGCCTCGACCGTCAGGTCGGTGTCGCGGAGCAGCCGCTCCACCTCGCGGAAACGCACGCGGAGAATTTCCTCCTTGGGGGTGCGTCCGATCGCCGCCTTCATCCGGCGGTCGAGGGTGCTGCGCGAGGCGTTCAGCTTCCGGCACAGGTCGCCGACATTCATTCCCGTAGTGGCATTCTCGCGGATGACACGCGCAGCGTGGGCGACAAGGCGGTCGTGGATCACGAACTCATCCGACGACTGCCGCACGACGATACCCTTGGGCGGAAAGAGGATTTCCCCCCTTGGCCGGGCGCCACCGCGCATCAGCTGCGCGAGGAGCCGCGCCGCGGCGAATCCGACCGTCGCACCGTCGAAGCGCACACTGGTCAGCGATGGGTTGGCGAACGCGCACAGCGTCTCCTCGTTTTCCGCGCCGACCACGGCGACTTCCTCCGGCACCGGGATGCCGGCGCGCTGGCAGGCATCGAGCAGGCGGACGCCGAGCTGGTCGTTGGCGGCGAAGACCCCCACCGGTTTCGGCAGCGCCGTGAGCCAGGAGATCAGCCGGGCCTGGCCCCTTTCCCAGTCGGCCGCGCGGTCGGAAACGGGTTCCGGGAGCCGCGCGCAGCCGCCGCCACGCTGCCTCACCGCGGCCACGAAATTCCGCGCGCGCTCCTCGAAGAAGCGCTCGGTATGCAGGCTGTAGACGGCGAAGTTCCGGTAGCCGCGGTCGAAGAAGTGCTCGGCGACCATCTGCCCGATCAGCCGGTTGTCCATCCCGACAAACGGGCGTTCACTCCTCAGCGAGGTCGCGCGAAGTTCGACCGCCGGGAGCCCCGTCGCGGCAATGGCGTCGGCCATTCCCCGGGTGAATGTTCGCGTGAGGATGCCGTCGCCGTCCCAATTCCTCAGCCAAGGCGGCGGTCCGGACTCCAGTGCCCGCAGCTCGATGAAGCAGGACCAGGGGCCGCGCGCCGCGACGTAGCGCCGCACTCCGGCGAGGAGTTCGCGGGTGTAGGTGCGCGTGGTTTCGACCAGAATAGCGACGCGGGGTGGACGCCGACGGCGGGAGGCCATTCAGAATGGAGTGACGAAAAACCTGAGGTCTCCTGACTAAGCAGTGCAGTGACGGCGAGAGGCAATCCTATTACGCTGGGAGCCATGACTCCTCCCTTCCAAGGCAAGGCACTCATCGTGGTGGGCGACGCGGCCGAGACGCTCGACACCCTCTATCCCTACTACCGCCTGATCGAAGCCGGCATCCAACCGGTCGTCACCGGCCCCGAACGTCGTCGCTACCAGATGGTGATGCACGAGGTGAAGCCGGGCTGGACCATCACGAAAGAATGGGAGGGATACACCATCGACGTGGACGTGCCGTTCTCCGAGGTGAAGGAGGAGGAGTATCTTGGCATCATGTTCTCCGGCGGGCGCGCACCGGAGTACATCCGCTACGACGCAGACCTCGTGCGCATGACGAAGTACTTTTTCGCGGCCAACAAGCCTGTTGCCTCCGTCTGTCATGGAGTCGAGATCCCAGCCTACGCCGGTTGCGTGCAAGGTCGCCGGATGGCCACGGTCGCCAAGTGCAGATTCGACTTGGAAGTTTGCGGCGGCATCTACGTGGACGCCCCGTGCGTGGTGGATGGAAATCTGGTTTCGGGCCGAACTTACCGCGACAACGGGCTGTATCTCGGGCCTTGGATCAGAATGCTGGAAGCGGCCCGCGACGGTGCCCGCGGCCACGCCGCCCCGGTCGCGGCGGCGGCCGCCGTCTGACTCTGCCGCCCTGCCGCGGCCCGCGCGCAGGGCGGAACTGCCGGCGCGCCGCCACAGCCACGGAATTAAATCCTCCGACCCCATGTTATCCCGCCGCCACTTCCTTCAGGCCGTCGCCGCAGTCGCCGCGCTTCCACGTGCACCCGCAGCCGATCAGCGCGAACCGTTTCGACTGCGCTATCTCCTGGCGTCGGCCCTGTACGGCGAGATGCCGCTCGACGTGATCCTGCCCGAGGTGACGAGGACCGGCTCCGAAGCGATCGACATCTGGTGCAAGGTGCACGGCAACCAGCGCGAGCAGATCACGGCGATGGGAGACGACGCGTTCGCCGCGTTGCTCGCGAAACACCGCGTGAAGCTGGGGGTGAGCACGCGTTATCCGCTCGGGCCGCTGGGACTCGGAGACGAGATGAAGTGGATGAGGAAGTTTGGCGGCGGCATCATCGTCACCGGCAGCGGCGGTCCGAGGGGGCTGCCGGCGGCGGAACTCAAGTCCGCGATCCGGAGCTTCATCGAACGCATGCAGCCGCACGTCGCCGCCGCGGAGGAGAACGGCGTGACCATCGCGATCGAGAATCACAGCAATTCCCTGCTCCACCCTCCGGATTCGCTGCGCTATTTCGCGGAGTTCAACCGCTCGCGCCACCTCGGCATCGCCTTCGCGCCGCACCACTTGCACGAGTGGTCGGACCAGATCCCGGCACTGCTGCGCGACTTGGGCGCGAACCAGATTCCGTTCCTGTATTTCCAGGAACACTCGGACGGCATCCGGCAGAAAGTCGCGAAGGAAATCGAAATGCGGCAACTGCCCGGGTTCGGAGGCGGATTGGACTACCGGCCGATCGTGAAGGCGCTGCGCGACATCCGCTACACCGGCTACGTGGAGATCTTCATGCACCCGACGCCGCGCGGCATCCCGATCCTGCCGACCGTCGCCGAGATCACCGGCGCCATCAACCGCTCGCGGGCCTACGTGGAACAGTGCCTGCGGGAAGTCGCCGGGTGAGGCGGGAAGTCGTCCTAAGGAGGAGTGGGCGTCTCGGGTTGCCGGTTGCCCGCGTCGGGCCGTTTTTTGGCGACGAAAGCATTGGCGCCGCATCACGGAGGCGCGTCAACGGGTGGGCCGGAGCTGGAGCAGCACGTTGGCGGCGGTGATAAGCGCGCCGCCGACGAGCAGCCCGGCCGTGAGCGTCTCGTTGGCGTAGGGGATCCCGGTCCAGGCCGACAGCCAGCCCGGGAGGAACAGGGCGAGCCCGGCGGCGAAGACGGGCTCCACGCAGTAGAGGAGGCCGGCCTCGGTCGCGGTGATGCGCGGCTGGAAGGCGGTCATCAGCCCGAAGGCCCCGAGGGTGCAGAAGACGGTGAGCGCCGCGGTGAGGCCCAGCCAGGCGGGCGACTGCCACGGGCGGAGGAGCGCGGCCGCGTCGGGCGCGAGGGCGAACGCGAGCGCGGCGAAGACGACGGCCTCGGTCGCGAACATCACGAACGTGATCGGCAGCGTGCGGTTGCCCGCGAATTCCGCGCGCTCGAGGGCGAGGATCTGCACCATGAAGAAGACGGAGCAGAGCAGCGTCTCGGCCTCGCCGCGGCCGAACCGCAGCGGGACCTCGCCGGGGGCGAACGGGTGGAACCCGCCGAGGACCGCGACGCCGGCCAGCACGAGGCCGCAGGCGAGCCAGACGGGCGGCGCGGGCAGGCGGCGGACGCGCCACGCGAGCCACGCCGGGATGAGGACCGCGTAGAACTGGGTGAGGAAGGCGGAGGTGCTCGCGGCCGTGTACTGCAGCGCGTCGTTCTGGAGCAGCATCCCCGCCGCGCCGGAGAGCCCGAGGATCAGCCCCTGGCGCCACTCGGCGGCGGTGGCGCCGCGCAGCACCCCGGGGCGGAACGCGAGGAACACGAGCGTCGCGAGCAGGAAGCGCGGCGCAACGGTGCAGACCGCGAGGAACCAGGGGCCCGCCCCCGGCAGCAGCTCCACCTGCAGCAGGCCGGTCGCCTTGACCAGCGGGAAGCTGAGGCCCCAGAGCAAGTTCGCGAGCAGCAGCATCGCGATCGCCCGGGCGCGGCCGGAGGGGTCGGCGGAAAACACGGCAAAGAAAAGCCGCCGCGAGCGGACTCGCGGCGGCCGGGTAAAACGGGACTCGGGTGCCTTAACTCACGTTTTTCGAGACGAGCTTCGTCATCTCGAACATCGAGACCGAGGCCTTGCCGCCGAAGACCGCCTTGAGGGCGTCGTCAGCGTTGATCTGGGTCTTCACCTTCTTGTCCTGGAGACCCTTCTTCTTGATGTACGCCCAGAGCTTCTTGGTCAGCTCGGTGCGGGGGAGCGGGGCGGCGCCCACGACAGCGGCGAGCCTGTCGTTGGGAGTCACCGGCTTCATGAACGCGGCGTTCGGCTTACGGGCGGTCTTCTTGGCGGCTTTTTTAGCCATGGTATTTGGTTTTTATTTTGGGTTTTTCCCTCTGAAACGAAAGACCTTCTAGCGGGAACGCGCGGCTCTTGCCTAGGAAAATCTTTATCCCCGCCGTCGGGGCCTCCGGCCGCGGCAGGCTTGGCGGCAGCCCCCGGGTTGCGCCAAGCTCGCCCCCGATGCCCTCCGCCGCCACCCGCGACCACTCCCGCGCCGTCCTCCAACTGGCCGGCGCCGCCGTGTGCTGGAGCTTCGCCGGCGTGCTCATCAAGGCCGTCGCTGCCACCTGGCCGGGACTCGCCGTCGCCGGCGGCCGCGGCGCCGTCGCGGCCATTTTCCTGCTGCTGACCAACCGCGGCCTGCGCTTCCACCTCTCGCGGGACCAGGTGATCGGCGCCCTCGGCTACGCGGCCTGCACGATCACGTTCTGCACCGCGACGACGATGACGAGCGCCGCCAACGCGATTCTGCTCCAGTACACGGCGCCGGTTTGGGTCGCGCTGCTCGGCGCCTGGCTACTGCGCGAGCCGGCCACGCGGGTGGACTGGCTGACGATCGCCGCCGCCCTCGGCGGGATGGCCCTCTTCTTCCACGGGAGCCTCGCGCTCGGCCACCTCGCGGGCGACCTGC
>Ga0194130_10008388_pt1 | contig 11011 bp, 11 predicted proteins | sample TA2KigsurfametaG_FD_160084 | JGI IMG/M metagenome (GOLD analysis project Ga0194130, IMG submission 160084) | Freshwater microbial communities from Lake Tanganyika, Tanzania - TA2015050 Kigoma 12 surface | ecosystem: Environmental > Aquatic > Freshwater > Lake | place: Tanzania: Lake Tanganyika... | reverse complement strand
AGTGCTGATGTCTCCTCTAATTCTGCTGCAGCTCATAGCTCAGGGCATAGCCAAACGCTTACATGGTTTTGCAGTCAAGCAACATCAGCAGGTTGCACGATTAACCTGACACCACGGGCAGTCTTCGACCCACGCCCTATTAGATTGCAGAGCAACACCAGAGCAGGAGAGATCCAATAAATCCAATTGGCGCCACAGGTGTAAGAAGGTGCTACTTGATACCTGGTCGAGGATTTGCCATACCTGAAAAGCAGGGACGCGCGTCGACGACACCGCAGCGCTACCAGCAGCGGCCATTGGGTTCTGTTGAACGCCCAGGGCCCTGCTGTCGCATCCCCCCACCACAAGCTGTTGCAGGTCCAGGCCAGCTGGGTCAGGTGCCGGGTCCGGGGCAGGCGATAGCGACAGCAGCAAACAAGCCAGAACTGGAAATAACCAAGCAACTATGCCTAGGAAGCACATGCCAACCGAAATATGGCTTCAAAAACCACGTGGGAGCTGCGTGGAAGAGCAAGAAAAGCCGTAGGAACTAAACATAAATTTATGCTTAACTTCTAGCCAGCGTTGCTAGCAACAGGCAAAATAAGAATATGTGTAACCGGAAGATGTCCGAAATTCCCTCAGGCACCTCCATTATTCAACTGTCTCCATTGACACTAGTTAAATGGATTGATACGTCTCCCGACCTTCAATACATAAGAGAGGCGGCTGACAAACTACAGGCGCGATATGACAGCGAGGGAAAGGAAATATCGTTTCAAACCCCAGACAGGAAAATTATCTCCAAGAGGAGAGACAACCTGAGGCATAAGCTTAGAGAAATATTGTGGCCAAGCGGTGCAAGCCTAAGGGGTAACACATCTGCCTCCCAAGAGTTTGATCAGAGTTGCAGTACTACTGCCAATTTGATGGCTGCTTCAACGCTATGGGACGCTATCAGCACATATCCAATACTTCAGTATGGAACTAGCTCATATTTAGGATTTCTTGCCGCACCTGCAGCAATTGCGATGTCTGCAGGCCTGATGTTTGCCAGCAATTGGAGCGGCCAGCATTCATGTAACAGAACCAAGGGGAAAAAAGGAAATGCACGTGGCGCACTAATTTTCTTTGCAATTCTCTCGTTTGGGAAAACTGCACTAGCAGGCGTGGGCATGGACATTCTTGTTAATTCCTCCGGAATCACCAAGGAATACGCAGCTACGTTGGCGAACGAACAAATAGAAAAATCGCAAGAGCAGTTGACGAAATTACGGAGGTTTGAAAATCCTAAATATCTTGAATTCAAGCAAGCATGCGATGAATCTAAAAAACAGTTGGCGCCACTAAAAAGAACCGATCCACTGTTTACAACGATCTATGTGAGAGCTTATGGGGAATACAAAGAGCAGCAAGCTATGCAAGGCATGTCAACTCAACAAAAACTTGAGAGATTCGGCGGGAGCGTCAGTAACATCCCAGGTGAATGCAATAAGCAACGTGTACAGGCTGAGATAGACGGCAGTGCTGGTGATCAATTGAGCATAAGACTGGATCAATGGCGGACTCTTAAGGAATCCCAGCCGCCTCTTCAATTTCTAAGCCAAAACTTTCCAGAAGTATTTGCGGACAAATTCAAGGTTGTCGGTAATGAAGTGACGATAAGAGATGGTGGCCAGATGGTCAGTGCTGCATGGACTCAGTTTTTCTCAAAACTCTTCAACCCATCTAGATCAGGTGAGCTTGGCTTTTCGCTATTCTGGATGTTTGTTTCTGTAGTGCTCAGTGGTGGTGCTGTATTTTTCCTATGGGGTAAGTCAAAAAGCGAAGATATGAAAATGTCCTACAGCAATGAACTACTACTGGAGCGCGAGAAATTTCTAGAAGATTATACAGAAGCACTTGAAGAGTATCAGGCAAGGAGGCGAAGCAGCATGGCTCAGATCATTAGCAATGACTCAGAGGAGGGCGCGTTATGAGTCCACAGCACGAATGGATTGATTTGAGTCAACGAACAGAAGAAATCCAAGAATTAGTAATGCAACTGGTCGAGCTAACGACCATGGGACAGACGGAGCCTGAGTCGGTTTACCGTGAATTCAATTGGGGATTAGTTCAAAATACGATATTACACTCATCGTTGCTTGAAATGAGGAGGAGCGGAAGGCTCCAGAATCATATGGAGATAATGGAAGGAAGGGGAACAAATAGTAGAGATCCAAGCGGGCGTTCTGGAGCGCAAGAAGATATTGACGACAACATAAGTATTCGAAGAAGGCCTCAGACAGTTATTACTAGAGATTTATCCTGGTTTATACAGAATGGAGAGTCAGAGGATATCAGATTGAAAGCTAAAGAGTATAGGGAAAAACTACTGCTGGACTTGTATTTAGAGCACGTCAAACAAACTGGTGAGACATACTTCCCACAGCTTCAGCAGCTCCTGGAAGCAGAATGGAAGTTCAAATTTCAAGGGGATGACAGTGCATGAATTTCAGCAGCGTGGGATGATTGAGGTTTTGTCTGACCGGGTAAAACGAATTTCAATACGCCTTTTGGATTGAGGATTAGAAGCTGAGGCAGATGTCGACAAGTCTGGATCAACATAGCTGGATGCCGAATAACTGAAGTATTCAATTTTCGGGAAGCTAGACCTTAATCGTCCTTCAAGGAAGCGTTCTACAGAGAGCGCACGGAGAAGTCCAAGGTCGGCATTTGACCCACCAAGAGCCTTGCCAGAAAGAATTAGATTTTTATTCCCCTGGAAACTATCCAAATTACTGCTACCACTATTTGGTGCAAAATCTGTATGGCCAATCAACTCAACAGTATCAATGCCGTAACATCGGATGGTGCGCTCGATCTCAGGCAATTTCTCGTTGATGAGCTGGTCCTTAAATTTTGGTGATAAAGAGTAGCTGCCAGTCGCAAAGCGAAAATTGGCTTCGTCGCTCAAACGAATGATTGGCGGCTTTTGATTGACAAACTTGGCCAATGCACTAACGACAAGCGCCAAAGTCACAATCATTAGAGTACTGCTGAGCAAGTCGGTGTAAGCAAGCCATGGAGGATCAAGGCGAACTGGTTGATTACGACTCTTCATTTTTAGTTCTGTGGATCCTCGCGACGTATTCCTAAAACATCTAGTACTGCTGACTTCTCGTCACTTGTGAAGCCGTTATTCCTAAATCGAGTATCGACAAGCTCGGCAAGCCTGTTGTCTGTAGCTTGCCGCTCTTGAAGCAATACCAAAAGATTCTGCAACAATCTACTTAAGTCATCACGTTGCAATTGACCGCTTTGCAACTCCGTTATAAGTGAGCGACTCAGCTCGTCTGAAGTTTTTGATTCCTTGCCAATGGCGAGTCTGGCAGAACGGAGTTGTTTTGAGGCTTCAGTTAGCTCCTCTAGAGTCAGAATGATTAATCTGGTGTACTCGTTAGTGCCTTCAAGGACGCGCGTTGCGGCTACAGAGGATTGTGCAATTGAGTATTGCGCCTTATTCCAATCATCTTGCATATTAGTCTTGGCCGCCGATATCTCCGCCAAATCAGCAGATAACTGACGTGCACTAGATGAGAGAGAGTCTGATGTACTTACCAAAGCATTAACAGCTTTTCCGAATTCAACTGGGAAGGTTGAATTTCTAAAGTATCGGGACGCCTCTGAAAAAACACGTCCGCTATCGGATAGGCTATCAACGCCATTGTGCATTGTCTCGGCGTATGTTGATAGAGCATTGGACCCAACCTTGATCGCAGCGAAGACTTCCTCGATCTTGTTGCTCATTGCGTTGTCAATAGCCTGCCCAACTCGCGCGCTGAAGCTTGCCATAAACTCTGCAAGGCACAGCTCCATCCTCTCAACTGAAGCGCGCATCAAAGAAAATCTATTACAGTCGGCTTGAACAATCTGCTCAAGGTAGGCCACTAATAAGCCTTCTGATTCACTTGCAACCCTATTTGCGCCAAGAACAAGCCCCGTAATCCAGAAAAGAAGACTAAAGAACACCCCGCCCAAACTTGAAACAAATGCAGTACTCATCGGTGCGAGTATGCCCCCAAGACGATCAACAAGATCTCCAGGAGACGCTGAGGATGCACCACTGCTAAATGACAGGATATTGCTAAGCTCACCAAGGTTGAGAGCCAGTCCCAGGAAGGTTCCCAACAGCCCGATAGTGATAAAAACACCAGGAGCGCTCCCCGTAATTTCTGAAAGGGCACCCATTGTTATTCGCCACTTCCATAGCCGAAGAGCCTCATAACTGCTTAATTCTCCAGAGGCTATTGCATAAGCATCAACATCCTCTATTCGTTCTGCAGCTCTTCGATACCGTGTTCTTGCTGAGGTGACAAAATTGCGTTCATCACCAAAAAGATCCTCTGAAAGCCGAAGAGATCGTGATAACTGCGCAAGAATTGGGGATAGGTGACGATCTGCAGTCCTACAAGAGTAAATAAGAAATACAAAGAAAATGGCTTCTATAAGCAGAAAGACTGCAGCTCCAGAACTAATTCCGGCCATGAACTTTCATCTAGTTTAATCGGCATTATAGCGCAAGTCAAAATTCTCGTGCAAGGTGATAATCCCAACTGGACATTAAGGGTATGCAATGCTTTATGGTTAGGAATGTAGATGGTAGAAAAGTGAAATCAACTAGATCCATAATTTTGACGACCTTGTTGTTTGTCGTAGCACCTGCGCACGCCTTTACGGTCCTCTCCGCAGGGGATGGTGACACCATCTCCGTGACCGATGGCACTGCTCGCATCAAGGTTCGTCTTGCCTGCATTGATGCCCCAGAGACCTCCCAATCCCCATACGGGATGGCGGCAAGAAGAGCACTGCAGGATCTACTGCCCATTGGATCCCAGGTGACCCTCAGAACCAAGACAACGGATCGCTATGGCAGGAGCGTTGCAGAGGTTCATAAGGGAGGCACTAACATCAACCAGTCCCTGGTGGGATCTGGGGATGCCTTCGTCTACTGGCAGTACATAGGTGGGTGTGACCGTCAGACCTATTCACGCCTGGAGAACGATGCCCGCTTGAAGGGTTTTGGCGTATGGGGTGTGCCAGGTGGCATTAAGCGCCCATGGGACTACAGACGCAGCAGGCGTGGTGGGAGCAGTGCGTCTTCAGGCAGTGGTGCCTCCAGCAGCGGAAGATACCGCTGCGATGAGATCGGATCCTGGAGCAGGGCACAGGACCTACTCAGGCAAGGACACACCTACCTTGACCGTGATGGTGATGGGGAGGCGTGTGAATCACTAAAGAGATAACAGGCATCTCTACTAGACAACCCGCCTGCGTCCACAGCGCCTCATCGGTAAAGAACACAGCAAACTTGGGCTTAAACAGGACAGCAGCTAGCATTGTTGGTAGTGACGTGACTCCCTTTATCAGTCCAGTGCTTATGAGAGTGGGTGGTCGTAGTCATGTTGCAGCTCCTGGTTGAGCTGTCTCCAGGGGCGTCCGCCCCTGGAGGGCCGTATGTGGCCTGAACGTGTTGTACTCCCAGCGCCAGCGATCAGCCAGGATCTGTACCTCCGTGATCCACGTCACCTGTACTCGGCCGTGTCGCTGGTCCCAGCGGTTACGTATCTGCAACTGTCAGCCAACTCCAACACCACTTGGAGGATCTGCTAGTTATCAACAGCCAACGGTAGCCGCACCTAGGTAGTCGGGGCCAAGTTAGTAGTTGGTGGCACTAATTAATGTCCCGATACCAGTATCGGCAATCCGGCCTAAATCCACAAGGATAGGCTATTTTGCGCAGACAGCCTTAACAATGCCTTCGGCGATGCTGCCTGGGTTTGGATCATCTAAAGTCGCCTCCTTGTCAGCTGGGCCATCAAGCTTATAAATAGACATCAGTCGCTTTTGGCAAGATACGTATACTTGCATCAAGTCAGGATACTCGAATTGTTCACGAGGCCATGAAGATTCAAATCTGCCAGAGGCAGATGCCGGTGGGCTCTCTTTTTTTATTTTGATCATCACCCATGTTCTGACTTTTCCGTATACAGGACTTGTGAATGTATAGCCAGCTTCGGTGTTGACAAGGTACCGTTCATCGTCAATATTCTCTGCTATTGCTAGCCATGGATCCTTAGAATTTGGGCAAAGGTATTTGTAGGCTGCCCAGTCAAATAAGGTTTTACTGGTTGTTGGCGTAATCCAATTGATGTCAGTCCAGTAGCCGGGCTGAGTGTCACTGGTTTTGTAGTTTGCTTCTTTGCAGTCAAATAGGTAAGTCTGACGATAAGTAGATCTGGCTATTGAGTAGGAGAAAACAGCCCTCCGGTAAACAGTACTTTTAAAATTGACACTTTTTATATTCTTAACAGACCCAGCCTGGAGGTACACCGGCGAATAAGTCGATTTTCCTTCAAGAATGGATTCGATATTTGATGTCACATCTATCCATTGCCCCATTGCTGGAGTTGAGAACAGGGACGCTAGTGAAATAAGTAATAGTTTTCCGATCGTCATGCGATTCTGGTCATTGGAAGATCATGGGCTTCAGTTGATATCGTTCCACTGCAGTAGTGACTTGACATTTGAGCCGGGATTGAAAGCGGGGACAAGGTAGCTAAAGATGTTCATGTCGCTTGAGAGATCCTTGCAGATCTCCTCGAGATCCTTTTCCTCGTCGTTGGCACCCTTCAGATATGAATCCTTGTACTTCTCGTCAATGACGAAGAGGTTGATCACAAAGCGGTACCGGACTCTGTAAAAGATGCTTTGGCCGATTGCCTGCTTAAGGCCATCCAGGCTGTTGGAGAGAAACTTGATCTCGACTGCGATGCCGTCCTCGTTGATGGTGAGGTCCGGGCGGTGTTTCTTGCCAAAGAGGTAGACGCTGCGAACAACGGTGTCTTTGTCGACCTGGCTATGGATGTCTCCTTTGATCCGATCTTTATTTGCAGCCACAGCCGACATGAACGCCAGTTCAAACTCGCGTTCGCTTTTGCCAGTCAGATTGAAGCGAGTGTTTTTGATGATTGTGTCGAGAGTTTGCACATCGTCCCAGACCTGACCACGACGATGACCGGACTGGAATGCCATTTACCGGCTGCCACTACAACGAAGCTAGATCTCCAGCGTCTAATGCGGCAACAGCACAGCAGCAATTCGAGAGGGTGCTGGCTTCAATAGACGGGGTTGTGAAATCTCTGGGGCGGTGACTCATGGAGGCCGATCCAGAGGCGGGCTCCTTGCGGTACACCCCAACCCCAGCCGGAGACTAGGCCCTTCCCGGGGATTCCAAGGCGGCTGTTGTGGGTAGAGCCTGCTCCAGGCATGCTTGTAGGACTAGCCCGAGTCAGTTGCCCCAGAACGTCCAAGCGCCCGACTGCCTTCACACCGTCGGTGGTGCCCAGCTTTTTATGGCACCCAGCTGGCTCCCTGACCAAAAGGGCGTCAAGGTCCAGATCGTGGACGTCTTCGCCTTGCTGCTGGCCACTGGATACGAGAAAGACCCAGCGGGGCGGCTGCTGCTCCAGTCAGAGGAATCCGTCGCTCAGGGGCGGACCTGGTCGCTTGCCAAGGCATGCCAGCTCGTGCGCAACGATGCTCACCCTCACCGCTGGGTTGTTCTCCATCGACACAAGAAGGCTTGGGGGCTCTTTTGGGCTGGTGGGGGGCTGGATCTTTGCCGAGATGTCCTGAGTAAGCAAACAGGAGCAGATGGCCCAGGAGCAATCGTTCCAGCAACAACTGAAGCACTACTCAAGCTTGTGCTCTCTCTTGAGGAGCCGGAAGAGGTACTGACGCTTCAGAGAGAGAGAAGTAAAGATAAAAATAAAGCTAAATCTATAGCCGCTTATACAGGCTTTCCATGGAGAGTGGTAGCGATTACTTCACTTGTATGGTTGGTTGTGTTAACAGGCATCAGTTCATATGGTGTTTTCCAGCTCAAGCAGCAATCAGACTTGATTAGGCAGCTTGTTAGAGAGGCCAATTAAATGCCGTATTGGGATGAACTCCCTGGAGCAGGTGGTCCTGCCCCTCTCAATAAATCAAGAAGATAAGGCCTCAAGCATGGAATTCTATTGGGAGGTATCTTGTCGGTGATATATTCTGTTAAGCAAGCATCAGAAGCTTATACAGGAGGCCCCTTATGACGGCCCTGAATCTCTTTGCCGGTGTTCTTATCGTCGGGCCTCTATCCGGCTTCATGGTTATTGGTCCTCTCTTGGGCTGGTTGTACCAATGGAGGTTGATAAGTTATCCACGTAGGCATGGGTTGCCTAGTCCATTGCCTCATTCTTATGGTGGTGATATCTGGTTGGAACTTGACGAAGATGATCCACTCAGGGGTGCTGTCGATGCTCGCCTTTCTGCCCAAAGCAAGTTTAAATGAAAAGATTCTTATTTGGCACTAGGAAGAAAGGATGACATTTTCAGAAGAGGCTGTTGATCCACTCTTCAAATGTTGCCCTTATCTGATCGGCATTCACTATCTCTAATCCGGTCAGTTCTTGTAGCCTGATTACTAGCTTCTCGGGGAGCCCTTTGCGGTTGAATAGGGCTACGCGCAGATTCTCCTCGGACATCCCCAGCTCTCCTTCTATGGAAGAGAGGCAATCCCCTCCGTTCTTGCCTGTTGAGTAGGCTTCTTTGATCATCTGCTCCGTTTTGATATGACGGAATTGATTTAGTAGTGCTTTTCGTTGATCTATCGTAAGAGTTATGTAGACTGGAGTACTAATGGATGCTCCACTTTCTTGAAGCGCCGTTGGCGTGGTGCAGCCGTACCGATTAATTGCTAGGGTCATTTGTTCTTTGATGGTGAATTCATTGCTTTGGCGAACTCAACTGCTTCTGCTTGATGAAGCAGGCTTAGAAGAAGTCGTAGCCACTATTTCGAGGATCACTCGAAATGTCTGGTATTGTGTGTACATAGACTTCTTTCGCTAGTACCTCTTCTATCGCTTTTTGTATTGCAGTAAGTGCCTCGTCATAGGCAGTATTTCGGTATTTTTTGTCGATGAGATCTTGCAGCATCTGTCTGAATGCATTCATAAGATTCTTTCTTCTTCCAGTCTTGTAGACCTCAGCATCCTTCGGCTCTTGGATGTACGTATAGTCTTTGCTGTTGACCAGTCGTGCTAGTTTCAAGTTGCGTAATTCTTCCTTGCTTGGTGACTGGCTTTTGGGGAGCCCTGCCGTTTTTTTCCGCGCGGAAATAGCTTCACCCTTGACTAAGCACTGCGCTTGGCGGAACGTCACCGCTCGTTCAAGTAGAGCTGTTGAGCCAAGGGTAATTGGATCTAGTTTTGTGAGTAAGTACTGTACGGTAGGGGGATGTTGCTCCATGAACGACTTGAGTCTTTGGTTCGTTTCTTGGTCTATAAACTTTTTGGTTTGCTGAAGCTTGCAGAGGTAGCTTTTAGAGATATTTAGAGACTCAATTAGAGGCTGCAAGGTATCAATTGTGCCCTCTGTGTACTCAGCGTAGTTTGCTAGGTAGTAATTTGCTATCTTTGCCTTGGACTGGTCTCCTTTCCTTATCTCGTCAATCAATGGTCTGGCAAAGTCTCTAAAAGCCATGACTTGTGCGGATGACCTCTCGTCCAGTTCTGCAATTTTTAGTGTGTCTATTGGAAAGCTTATATTCAAGCTCTCTTTCTTTCTTTGCATTGTTCGAATTGTTCTTCGGTCTAGTGTCGAATTTGTTTGTCTAGAAATAGGTATTCACCTAGATCCTGGTTCGGGAATGTGTTGCCGCAGGCTCCGCCTGTAGCACACACCCGTAATCCAAGAACTAGCAAGCCATCTGAGAAATGGTTTCACCTGAGTCCTATGGTGCCGCCGCTGTGTTACTCGCGTCGGGCTAACGGGATCGGATAACGGGTGCTACTGCGAGGTGCCTGAAGCCCCGCGATCCCTGGCGTCCGACGGCGCGGATGACGACCTACTCCAGCTAGCTGCTGACATTCAGAGTCATCCATTTCTTTAACGTGGGTTCCATTCCACGGGTTTTAAAGTCTTTTCCTTGACTCTTGGTTTGATGTGAGAAATCTGCCAAATGGCCTCAGAGGTCATTTGTCTGTGTTCAATAAATCAATCCCTGAGGTGACTAGCGAAAAGGCAATCTATGCCTCTCCCTAGCGTAAGTGTCGACCTTTGGGCCTTTTTTGGCGTAAACCAAGTCCCCGCAATGGAAGTGGCCAGATTGTGCCGCTGTAATCTGCCTGCTTCCAAGCCTTCCCCAGCGTAAGTGGACATCTTTGCCACTTCGTGCACGTAACCTATTGCAGCACAGTTGATCTGCTGGTTGTGTTGTTTTGGCGTCTCTCCTGTCGGTCTCCTTTGTCTGCTACTTCCCTCAAGCCGCTTTTTCAGCCTTCTCTCGAAGCCCTTCTCATAAGTTGAAGTTTCCTAATAGCAGCTCCAATATCCTCCTTGGGGGTTTTATTTCAGTTGAATGTATCTGATTCTTGATCTGGAGGCTCCCAGGTGATTCCTATGTGCTCAGCAGCCTCCCTGAGCTTTTTAAGATCCTCTCGTGTGTATCGATCTGTGATGCCTCCAGAGTGTCCCATCAACTTCTTTTTGATCCCTTCGGGTAGCTCATAGGTTAAGTCGCCACCGGCTGCATGCCTGAATGAATGTGGATTCAGTCTGCCATTGAGATTTAGCTTCTTCTCTAGTAATCTTGTCCAATTGCCTGGGCCGCTGCGCGGGTTCTTGCAGGATTGCCAGCTGTTATTGATGACGTAATTATCATGGTCTCCTCGCTCTGGGAGTAGCCATTTCTCAAGTCTTGAGTTCAATGGGATATACCGTATTCCTTCCGCTGTCTTTGAAAACTGTAGGTCGAAGTACCAGGCTCCCTCGAGTTCGATAAGGTCTTTCCACTTAAGAGAAAGCGATTCCCCTACCCGCAACGTAGTGTTGCTAACAAGCAGCAGCCACAGCCACCGGAATCGGTCTTTTTCATGGAGGTATGCATAGTCAAGCGCGGCTTTGATGTCTTCTCGCTTTGCTGCTTTATCCCGCTGACGCAACTTGGCTTCCC
>Ga0194130_10008380_pt1 | contig 11018 bp, 12 predicted proteins | sample TA2KigsurfametaG_FD_160084 | JGI IMG/M metagenome (GOLD analysis project Ga0194130, IMG submission 160084) | Freshwater microbial communities from Lake Tanganyika, Tanzania - TA2015050 Kigoma 12 surface | ecosystem: Environmental > Aquatic > Freshwater > Lake | place: Tanzania: Lake Tanganyika... | reverse complement strand
CGTGTTAAAGGAAAGGAGCTAGCCACCGCCCCTGCAATTGTCGTTGTCCATGAGTCCGGCCGAGGAATGACCGTCGGAAAACTGATCGCCCGCGGCCTAAGCAAACAAGGGATCCACGCCTTGATGCTGCAATTACCCACTTATGGACTTCGGCGAAACCAAGCCAACATCAAGAGCGAAGGGGAAACGCTGATCAGCGGCCTCAAGCAAGGTATCGCCGATGCCCGCCGCGCTTACGACGCGGTCCGCGTCCTACCCGGCGTCGATTCCAGTCGTATCTCGATCCAAGGAACCAGCCTGGGTGGCTTTGTGGTCGCTACCACAACCGGCCTCGATTCCGCCTACCACCGCTCTATTGTCCTGCTCGCAGGCGGAGACCTCTACGGGGTCCTAGCCCGGGGGGATCGCGACGCCGCTAAAGCTCGCCGAGAATTGGAACAAAGTGGGATTAGTATGGATCAAGCCAAGCAGTCCCTCTACACCATTGAGCCCCTCCGGTTGGCACACCGGGTGGCGCCCGAGAAAACATGGCTCTTCTCGGGGACTCATGATACGGTCGTCCCACCAGAAAACTCCAAGGCTTTCGCAACCGCTGCGAAACTTCCAGATGGTCATCATGTGGAGATGCCCGCTGACCACTACTCAGGCGTCGTTTTCCTGCCTAGCGTGATTGCACAAATGGCCGCCCTCGCCTCTGAAACCTCGGTTCCATAAACACTATCGCCATTTGTCGCAGACGCCACGTGGATTTCCTCAGGATAGCTTTACTAAACCTCCGTGAGGTTTCCTATCGCCCTTCTCGTCAACTCTGTGCCTCTGTGGTTTCGTCTTCAGGTTCAGAGCGCTCCGCAATTATTGGAGAACACAGAGGCACAGAGGCACAGAGGCACAGAGGCACCGAGGCACCGAGGGCACCGGGAGCAACCGGACTCGAAGCAATTAGCGTCATTTCTATCGAAGATGCCTTGACCGCTCCGATTTTTATCCGCTAATTAGTGCAAGTACGGCGTTGATCAACGCTCTGCCCGATTTTCATGTTCTTCTTTTGTTCACAACGTTTTGGATTTGAGGTAACACGGTGACGATCACACGAGTTGGTACTAACGAGAAGTACGCAAGCGGATGGGATTCCATTTTCGGTGGCAAGAAGAAAGCTAAGCCCGCAGCCTCTAAGGCATCGGATTCAAAGCCCGCTGCAGCAAAGAAGGCTGTGAAGAAGGCAAAGGCTGTAACCACGAAGCCGACCACCAAGAAAGCTGCAAAAAAGGCCGCGACGAAGAAAGCAGCGTCCAAAAAGGCCGCTAAAAAGTGACGCCGTCGCAACCAGGTATGCTCGTTATCTAGAACAGCGTGAGAATGTTCACGCGGATTCTACGCGACACGATGCGATCCCCTTGAAAATACCGGGCACTCCGAATTAGGGTCCCGGTTCTGAGCCGTGAGAAAACGTCTCTTTCATCGTGCGGAACGCTCTAATTCTTATCGGAGTCCTGCATCAAAAACGCCAAGAGATCTCGTACCTCTTCGTCGGTAAACGGATCCAGGAGACCTGTAGGCATAAGCGATGTCCGTAATTCACGTCGGTTCACAATGTCTTTCTTCTGAAAGGTGACTTCCTGACCAAAATTATTGCGGTACACCTCAGTGCTCGAGGATCGCAACAAAATCCCTGTAAACTGCGAATCGTCCGACAATTCAAGCAGTGTGCAATAAAACTGAGGTGCCACATCGCGATTGGGCACGACGATGGATTGTAGCAACGACCGAGCATCTCCCTGGCGCGCGATCACGCTGAGATCGGGACCGACGACATTGCCTCGACCATTATGGCGATGGCACTGTGCACAGGAGGAACCGCTACTATGGAAGAAGATTCGACGACCGGTCTCAGGATCCCCGCTACCAGGAATCTCTTGCAAACGCGAAAACCACGAGTCCAAGTCAGCACGCTCTTCAACGAGTTTGCGGACGTCTTCGTTGGCAAAGAGCGAACTCATTCTCAATACTCGCCGTGCCTCGCGCTTCAAAGTTGGTGTGCCAGTTTCGGAAATGGTTCGTAGCAACAACCGTTGCCCAGCGTCGTTCCCACCCACAAGTCCGGCGATGGACTCACATAAAATTGGCTCCGCAAAAGCACCCTGTTGCGCAAAAGCACCCTGTTGCAGGATAGTTGCTAACTCTCGACGGGCCTCCTCCGTTCGCTTCAGAGCGAGGGTGCGCACAACCTCTCTTTGCAGCAATTCATCGCGAATCACAAGCAACTTGCGTAGAACCTCGGGAGTCAACGCTTCGTGGTCAGGCGGAGCCAATCGCAATGCATACGCTCGAATCCGTGGCGGTGTCGTATCATCGAGAACCTTTGCCATGATCAACTTCGGATCGGTTACGCCAGCGCTGGGGTTGCCTTGCAATGTATTTAAAGTTGCAATCGCGGCCTCGAATAGTCGATAATCGAGGTTCGGTTCCTGCAACAGACCTTCCACTTCCTCAACCCACTCCCGCCATACCGCATCAGCGATCCATCGTAACGACTCGAAGCGAATATCCGGATCGTGTTCCTTCCATACCGCCTGTACCCACTTGGGATTGTTCCATGAACTCTTTCGAAGCGCTACCATTGCCCATAACTTTTGTTTAGGTGAAAGTGATTGAAACTTTTCGATAGGCCATTCCTTGACGAGCCCCGCCAAGTAACGTTGGGCGGCATCAGAAAGAAACGGATCAGCACCTTGGATCCACCCCATCAACTCCTCTATGCTTGGGGCAATGGCCGCATCGAAATCCCCTTGGCGAAGCTTTTCCGCCAAGATTGCTTGTTCGGTCCACGGCTCGCGATCGTGTTGGATCCACGGAGCTTTCTCGGGAGCGATCTCCATCTTCCAGAGGCGTCCCATTCCGTGCAATTCGTAGCTTGGAGACACCCAATCCGTGAAGTAAAAGGTCTGTGCATCGGCTCGGACCATGGCCACCGGGCGAAACATATCGCTACCTCGAAGCAATTCGAGCTTATCCGACGTGAGGGTCGCACCTTTCCAGTGCAAAGGATAGTAGTCGATGCAATGATTACTCCAGGAAGGAACCATCACCCCGCCACCTAAGCCAACGACCGAACAAGGTCCTTCGCCGCAGGGATGGATCATACCAAGAGTTCCACGAAGCTCGCCGTTCCAAGCGACAAATGGATGAACAGGTGCACTTCCATACACATACTGGAACCCATAATCGCCACCTTCGACAACATGGAGCAGTCGGCACGGCGGTCGGCTACCGGGATCATTCTCTGCGGCAAACAGAATGCCGTCATCGCGCATCCACAAACCAAACGGATTCCAAAATCCGTGAGCAATTCGTCGAAGTCTCTTGCCGTCCAACGTGCAGTGGAAAACTCCACCTTCACCACGTCCAGCTAAGATACGACCGTCGGTCCCTCGCAATTTCCAATCCTTACCAAAATTCTCGCCAAGGGAAAAAATAAGTCCGCCATCGTTGTGCCTCGCCATGCCGCTCAAACCATTGTGAGGGTAATCGGCTACCGTTTCTAGCGCCGCGATGGTTTCTTCGGTGTCCCCACGTCCATCTCCGTCGCGATCTTTCACCCGTAAGATACGATCGCGTTGGGCAAGATAAACCCACCCGTCGGCCCCGAGCAGGATTTGCATCGTTGTCTTCGTGCTGTTATAGAAAACACGACGATTTTTACCTTTCGCATCAAACACAAGAATCTCATCAAACTCGGGGCCCTGATAGGTTGCTGGTCGGAAATGAGTGTGACAGGCGATCACCCAAATGTTACCAGCACCATCAACATCGACCCCTGTGGGAGTCGCAAGATCTGGATGTTCCGCCAGCAACGTGAGCGAAACGCCCTCGACTTTCGTCTCGATCGCAGGTGAGGTCGGATCCGACGATTGGCCGAATGCGTGTGTAGAGTGACAAATCAAAGTGCTCGTCAACGCTATTGTTGCCCGAGCGAGAAATGCAGCCGTTTTGGTAGGAGATGTGGACGTCGTGATTGGTAAGTGGAAGGTCATGGTTTGGGGACGTTTTCAAACTTGCGTTGTTGATGTAAGGATCACGGGGCATTAGCCCCCGTGGATTTTACCATCTGACGCCAACGATGAGGAAACATGGACGTAGAATGTATGTTTTTCATGAGTGTAAATCACTATGATTGCTTCGTACCGAAACTTCCGACCGAGTCTCGTAGGGGGAGTTACAAGTTCTTTACAAATTCAAGCTCGTTTCATGGTAGCATTCGAAAGGCACTGATCGCCTTTATGTGCCAATGACGGCCGCTACTACTTTCATTCTACGAGAAGGATTACCCCATGATTTCAAAATTAAATACGATCTGGACAATCGGACTATGCGCCCTGATAGGAATAGCCACTGTCACGGTAATTTGTGTCGCGTCGGAGACGCCAGAGTCACTGGCGCATTCTCTCTCGAGTTGGGTATCCAATTTAGATAAGATGGAACGTATTACCAATGTCCCCCATCGTATGGACGACTCGACGGCGATGTATTGTAAACCCACCTACAACATCAACCCTCACGAAGGGGTTGGGGAAGCCGCGTACTGCCATGTTTACGTTTCCCTCGAAGGAATAGAAGCGATGAAATCGGGGCAAGGAAAATACCCTCAGGGTACGGTGATTGTGAAGTCCAAATTGGAGTCGGAGACGAGCGGTGATGCTATTTTGTACACCGTGATGCGAAAGATGAAAAAGGCCTACGATGCGGATCACGAGGATTGGGAGTATTCCATTCTAGATGGCCCGAGCAAGCGAGTCTTGGCGCGGGGTAAATTGGATTCTTGCATCGCGTGCCACCAAGCATATGCTACCACTGATTACGTGACCCGAGCGTACATCAAGTAATCAAGTCCTGCTCTGCGTCACAGCATTCAGCACGATTACAGCTGCGAACGCGGCGATCCGCTGCGCGGATAGAAGGTAGATATTTGAAAGTGGAGAGTAGATACTGGTAACCTTCACATCTGACAAAAGATGCAAGTTTTGCCCAGCATTGTAGAGCAGTTGTCCCCAACTGCTCTCGCCCAGGAGCCAAAAGGGATGGACACCGTCGTCCACCGCTTGGATCCAAAGCTTTCCTTTTACGCCTTGGCGTGAAATCCGTTACGTCAGAGACTGTCGTCCCACGATGGCCAGCAATGGAGAGCAGTTGTCCCCAACTGCTCTCGCCCAGGAGCCAAAAACGATAGTGACAATGGTCCTCAATCTAGCATGCTCCCTGCGCCCAATCCCGATCACAACCGAGATCTTTCGCGAGGATCCACTTCACTCGTTTCGCGGCTTCGCGCGAGTTTGTTAAGAGACCATAGTGGCACGACGCGCCGCCGTCGTTTCCCTCAGACTATTCTCTAGAGATGCGCCATCGCGCAATCCAGTGAGTTCAAAATCGGAGCCGATCCAAGTATCAGCGATGACGAGCAAACATGAGCGGTCACTAAGGCAATTCGATGTTGATCGTTCTTGTGGCTTGATCCTTCTTAATCACCTTGCCAAAATCCACCGCGCTGATCGCATCCTCGAAAGCACCAGCAAACCCGAGCGTGATCGTGGCTTTGTTTCCAGAGGAAGACATCTGAAAGTTCGACACTTTAAGCTTCTCTTTGAGCTTCTCAAGGATCGCACCGGCATCCAATGCGGACTTTGATTCAAGAACAAATCGGACGTTTGCGGACGAAGGTTCTGCTGCGGGAGGAAAGCCGCCCGGAAAACCAGGCCCAGGTTGGCCACCTGGGCCCTGCGGCCTAGCGAATCCAGGCTCTCGACGCATCGGGCCACCAAGATCATTAGGCGGCGTATTTGGATCGCTCCCTGCGCGGGATCGTCATGCTTGAAGACCAGGGGGTGCGGCGCTACCAATCGAGGAAGACTCTGGATTTTTCCCCGGATCACGCCTACCCAATCCACCGCTGATTGCATCTCGCTGCACTAAGTGGCTGTTAATCCCATCTGCTTTATTCTTCGCTGTTGTCCAAAGGTTTTCAAACTGCCCCTCGGCATTGGACGCCTTGTCCAAATTCGCCTTGGTCGACCAGTAATCACCGATCTGTTTTAAGGTGGCCACGGTCGCCTCTTTATCGCCGCTCTGAACGGCTTTCTCGAAGGGTTGCCTGAGCATCCGCATAGCGACAAAACCGGCTTGGCTAGCTTGCAGCATGAACCGATCCGATGCGGCTTGATCACCTTTGGCTTGCTGAACTAGCCCTCGAACAAAGAGCATGAACGGATCGTTGAAGGTCTTCCACAGAGACTCTGCCGATTGATCGATCAGGTTCAAGTTTACCTCGGGCAGTCTGGGTTCGAGCGCGGTCATCGCAAACGAGATGACTGCCAGATCCGCGCCAGGGTCTCCTGGATATTGCCTTTTGAGTTCACCGATTGAGGCTGAAGCGTCGGATGAGGATTGATTCAGTGCATTGGCGACTTTGATCAGCCTTGTGGTGCGGCTCGGTTCATGGCTTGCCAACCAGTCGTTGATGGTCTTATTGCTCTGCCCTTTGAAATCTGGCCCGAGGTTCTCAGGCTCACGAAACCACAATGGTGGAGATTGGATTGTTTCCTGGGTCTGCGTCGGATCGGTCGTGTTCGAGACGGTTCCATAGAACGAAAATGCTTTCCTTCCAACCGCATTCGCTTTGTCGAGCCGCTTCTTAAATTCGGCTTCAGACCATGAGCCGATCTGTATTACTTGATAGTCCCGCAGAAAAATATGACCGGCTATTTGGCTCATCGGCACTTGTCCAAGCACACTGACAATGTCGACGATTTTCGGCTGTGATCCAGAGTTATCGAGGATCAGCATCATTTAGCCGAAGCGCGGGGGCAGAAATCCATGGGTGTCTGGCATGCTCGGTACCGCATTTCGATTTCGGTCTTTGGCATGATAAAGAACCAAATCCTTAGCCTGCCTCTTGAAATCCTCCATGGTGAGGACCTGCGTGAGTTCCAGCATCTTGTCGGATTTACTAATCAATTGACGTGGATATTCGGGATCCGAGTAATACCGCAGCAGTACAGCAGGTTGTCCTTCGTGCTTGGTCACACCGAGAACTCGCCGATGCCGGAATCCCTCGTCGAGCGGAGTGCTTTCGAGGCTCTTGCTGCGAAGATGGCTAAGCACCCTAGGTGTCTCGAGCTTTTTCATAATGGCTTCCCACGAAGCCCTTGGTCCATCATTGAGCCGTTTCTCGAAGTCTTCGCTTGCGATCATCTTCAGAGCAAGGTCAGCACTTCCTTGCCTTGCATAATTAGCAAACTCTTCGGCGAGTTTCAGCGCAGGAGTGTTCGAGTTGGTGGTCTCTGAACCAACCGAACCAGAGATGAGTACAGAGGGATCACTGCCAGCGGATGTCTTGGATGCAGGCTGCATCGGCGTGGGTTCAGCGGCTTGAAATGCACTGCTGACCGATGATTCGCGGTTAAGCATCAGCAGGCCCGCTACAACAAGCAGACTCACAGCACCAACCCCAAGGCCGATCCACTTGCCAATCGATGGATTCGAAGACAATTTAGTTCCATACGACTGAGAAGAAGCGGGAGACGACGGCAAGGAATTCCGCTCATTCGTCCAATCGAACTCTTCGAGCGGGCTGGTTGCTTGCGGAGGTTTAGCACTCGACGAGGTCTTGGCTGCTGCTGGGATAGGCTTTTCCGGTAGCAGCACAGCGGCCGGCTTGATCTGCAATTGAGTACCGCATTTAGGGCAAATGATTTTCTTACCAGCAACCGATTCATTCGAGCGAAGATTCGCTCCGCACGGACAACGGAATTGGACAGACATTCGACACGTTCCGAGAGAAGGCTGTTTACAGTATTTTGTGGTCTAGATCGATCGTCGACCAATACTAGTCGAACTCGGAAAAAAGACCAAGACGGAACCGCTTATAGGCATTAGGATTCGAACTGAGTTGCCTTGTTCGGAACCATGAGAAGAAAGAAAACAGTTCCAATTCCATCGACCGTTCTAACGGTCTTCTTATCTAGGCGTATTTGCAGCTGTTCGGCATAGAGGCCTCCGGAATCGAGTGTTAGAATCCGATCCTGTCCCCCAAAAACGACTCGCAGTCACTGCGACTTTCCTCCAGTGAAAGTATAGACACAAATGTTTCCAAAACATGCGCTGCAACGAACATCAATGGTATCCTTCCTAATCGCTGCGATTCTTGGGGGCTTGTGTTCTACAGATTCCTTTTCGCAGGAACCCTCTTCTCGAGACGCTCGGACTCCGAGCGATGAACAAGGGAGGATAGTCGGACTGACCTATTGGGGCCGTGGTGGACTGAGACAATCCGCACCGAAGGACGTTTCCAATTTGACCAACGTTGAGATATCCTATGGAACAACTCTCACGCGTGACGATATTGATTTTTTGGCTTCGCTGCAGAATGTCGAGGAATTATCTTTTGGCGGCAATTTAGATGACGAGCACGTCGTGATTGAGGGTAACCTTGCGCCACTTGCTAAACTCAAGCGGCTTGAGCGGTTGTTTCTATGCAAACGCGACATGCATGACAGCGATCTTGAGTTTGTTCGTGAGTTGCCCAATCTGCAAACATTGGAATTCCTCGCGGGCCCTAATCCCTCGACTAAGAATGGATCCAGCGTTACCGACGTATGTGCCGAGTCCATAGGTCAGGCCAAAAATCTTCGCTGGCTACGAATAAACAACGGAGACAATCTCACTGATCGGTTCATTGAGGGAATCAGTCAGCACTTAAAGGAACTTGTGTATCTTAACTTGGGTTCCGACCAACTTACCGATCGATCTTTGCAGATGCTCGCCAAGCAATGCGGCAACTTAAAATCCATTGATTTGTATTCCAAACAGTTCACGGACCACGGCGTCGCATCTTTAGCATCCGCAAAACAGTTACAGGAAATCTGGCTGGAATGCCCATTGCTGACGCAGGAATCGGTGAACGCTCTAACGGAACTCAAAGACCTTCGCCACCTCTTGATCACCGCCCCAACGATCACCAACGAAGTCGCAGAAAAAGTGGCAAAACTACCTGAGTTGCAGATCCTCTGCTTGAGGAATACTTCGTTATCTGATGAGCAGTTTGCGATGTTTGCGAATCACCCGAAACTCGAATCGATCTTTACCAACGGCCGGAATCTCACGACGGAAAAGGTTTTGCAGGTGATCGCGACGATTCCGAAGCTGGAGCATATGGACCTTCTTGAGGCAAAAGCAACCCAGAGTGCAGTGACTCGATTTCTTGCTACTCGAAAGTCTGCATCTAAGGAAAGTGATCGGTGAATAAGCTTCTGCATGAGAAGAAAAACCAGCAACCACTTACGAGAGGGAAATGTTCCCAAAACTTAACGAGGATTTACAATGGGATCTCCTTCGCGGCATCGATTAGTTTTAGAGAATATCCTGGCGGATCCGCGGGATGAAATACAAACAGGCCGAAGGCAAATCAGCTCGGCCAACACTGGTGGTGATTGATGACCCTCAAACCGACCAATCCGCTCGATCGCTTTCACAATGTGCGAGGCGTGGAAGCATTCTCGCTGGGGCGATCCTTGGTGAGTTGCCAAGCCAGGAGCAGAAGACGTGAAGCGGGAACTCGCGTTGCAGTTCCGTTTGTCTGCTAGCTCGCCCCTCATGAAGTACACTGTATGGAACAACCGTGGCCAGCCTGAGACTCCGGCGCGACGCAAGAGGCGGGTCATTTCGATGCGTAGGTTCGAGTTCTTCCGACCAGGGCCTAATTTGCCTTGGTAATCGATCTAGGGTATAAGAATCGGAGTTTCGACTATTGCCTAGCCAGCGCCATATTGCACTTGGCGATCAGGGATCACTTGGATGACAACGCAAGAAATACGGATGCTGCAATCGTCTATCGATCAGTCGATCCTTCGACGTGCTGCGGAGCTGACCATGGCCGACAAGTTACGGCTTGGAGCGGATCTTTTTGACGATGGGATCCGTTGGCTAAGACAAATTATCAAAGCGGAACAGCCCAATCTGAGTGAAGATCAAGTGGAACAAGAGATCGATCGGCGAAGAGCGATCAAACGGCAAGTTGATGAGCAAGGGTTTTTTCAGTTGTACGTGGAGGAAATACCACTTGGCGAACTCTAGTTTTGACGCACTGAGCCGAGTACTTCGAGCACTGCAAACTTACCAAGTGCCTTACATGCTCGTAGGGGCATTTTCGAGCAATGCCTACGGTTATCCACGATCGACCAACGACGCGGACATCGTCATTCAATACCAAGTGGGTTTGCTGGAAACGGTTTGTGCTTGGTTGGGAGATGATTTCAAGCTTGATCCTCAAGCAGGCTTCGAGCTGAAAACTGGTACCATTCGAAATATCATGACCTACATTCCAACCAAGTTCGAAATCGAGTTCTTCAGGCTCGGAGCCGACGAGCACGACCAGGAGAGATTTGCTCGCCGACGTCAGCTTGCGTTACCCGAATTACAGATTGAGGCTGTTATACCTACTGCGGAAGATGTGGTGATTCAAAAACTCCGATGGCAACGTGATAAAGATATTGCCGATGTTCGCACCGTAATCTCGATTCAGTCCGAACGCTTGGATTGGCCTTATATCCAACAGTGGACTCAGAAACACGGAACCATTGAACTACTAAACCGCCTTAGGTCTGAATTGGGAATTTGACGAAAGTTTTTCACAACGAAAACTAGGCATCGCAAACAAGAGCGGCATCGCGTATCGAGCATCGCGATGATTGGCTGGACTCGTAGTTACGGCGAGGGGAATTCCTTGTGCTTGTCCCCTTGAAGTGGTCATTTGGGGTACTGATCTCCCAGAGATTACTATCTCGCACAGGGGACTTGAACCCCATAAATCAATTCCCATGACGGGCGTACCCAAGCGATGACCCGAAGTCGCGGAATTGGGCGGCTTCGAAATGGAAAATCAACTCCCGCGACTCGTTAATCGCAATCGTTATTTGGCAAAGGCAGACATGCGATTAACACTCACTCTTATACTGGGTTCAGCAGGCTTG
>Ga0194130_10008375_pt1 | contig 11023 bp, 19 predicted proteins | sample TA2KigsurfametaG_FD_160084 | JGI IMG/M metagenome (GOLD analysis project Ga0194130, IMG submission 160084) | Freshwater microbial communities from Lake Tanganyika, Tanzania - TA2015050 Kigoma 12 surface | ecosystem: Environmental > Aquatic > Freshwater > Lake | place: Tanzania: Lake Tanganyika... | reverse complement strand
ACACTCCCAAGATACTTGTTCCAGTTGTAGTTTGAATTACTTGAACATTACCTGTGGCACTTAATGTAACTAAGTCTCCCTGAAATATAGACGAGCTATAGTTATCCAGAATTTCATATTGATTCTGTGATCCTACAGCCGGTGCTCCACCCATTTTGCCTAATGGCCTAAAGCCAAAGGCAACTGTGTCGTTTGCCATATTTATCTCCTTAAGAGTTAGTTTTATTTTGTTGGTTTAGGAATTACTAAATAATTAGTTCTTCTTTGAGCCACCAAAAGTTACACGAGTCTGCCTTTCCTTGGAAATAGGCATACTTGGATGCTGTTCCTTTAGAGGATCGTTTGCCAAGGCATCTTCTCGATCTCTGGTTCTTTTCTCAAAGTAATCAGTTCGAGACTTAGCGATCTCTTCTGGTATCCTAGCCAGCAATAGGCCACCAACTCCAATGACACCTGCGTATTTGCCATCTTTAATTCTTGGATACTCTTGTTCCGGATATTCATCCGCTCGAACAAGTTCAAATCCCGATCGTATTTTACCTGAAATGTTCTTCGTATCATCGAAGCCAACACTTTCAGCTCTAATCCATCGGTGCCTGTATCCAGTTGGCGCAGGCGGTGCATCTAGACTTGATGGTGGAGTCCAAACTTTTGGTCTATCTTCTTTAGACCTAGTTTCGCTCACGCGTGGGGTTTTTATTTTATCGTTTTCCATATGCTTATACCTCCTTCGCGGTTAAATGTTTCGCATATTCTTCAAGTGGCACACCTAATTTTTTAGCAATTGCTACTTGTGACGGCGTGAGTTTCACAGTTTTGCGATTTCCTGTTTTACTAGTTCGGGTAGCAGAAGCGACCGTTTGTGTAGGTTTAACAGTATTCGTTGTGGTAGCATTACCAAATTTATGCGGAAAATCAAGTCTTATTCTTTTATCAATTTCTGCATAATATTCATCAGTTTGAGGGTCATAACCTTCTTCCTCTACAAGTTTTTTATGTAAAGAAAACGCAGTATATGTCATAGCCTCATCTTGACCAAACCAAGTATTTTTTTCAGCCCAATTTTGAGCTTTTGGATCTGGCATTATTTGAGGTTGCTGAATTCCTTGTTCTACTGCAGGTTCAGATTTTTTAACTCTAACTTCTTTTTCCTCTTGATCTTTTTTTTGTTTAGCTTTTATTTCTAAAAGTCTAGCCTCTTCATATCCTAATCTAGATATTTCTGTTTGTGCAGCAACTTCAGCATTTAAATCTTCTGATTGTCTTGCTTTTGCAAGTTTCGCAACAGCAGCTTCCATTGAAGATTTAATTCTGTTTTCCATTTCTGTAACAAATCCAGAATCTAGTTTATTAAGTTTTCCGGCTAAAGAATCCCTCTCCGACTGAATCGTGCGAGCATACTCAACGGCAGCTTCACGCTGTCTTTCAGCCTCTCGCATTTTTTTAGTTAGTTTAGCAATTCTTTTTTTTACACTTTCACTATAGTCTTCTAATTCTTTCTTATTACCTATATTATCTTCTAATTCTGTTCCTTGATCCTTTATTTCTTTTTCTTGTTTGCTAGTCTGAACATCAACCTGCTCATTAGATTTCGCAGATGTGTCAATGGACTTAATACCGTCTTTATCATTTTTATCATTAGATACCTCTACTTCATTTGTTTCTGGTTGCTTGACCTCTAATTCGATTTCAACACCAGGGCCAGATGTATCTATGTCGACAGTTTTTGTAGTTTTATTATCTGGCATAGTTTCTCCTATGTTTAAATGTGATGAAGAACATCTTCAGGATTTTTAATAGTCCCGAGAACTTCATCGTCGTTAAGAAGGCGAACTTCTCCACCCTCTATTGGTAATCGTGATCCTGCATATCTTGCAAAAATCACCCAATCTTTTTCCTTGCACCACGGACCTGTTGGATAACGTTCTTTGTCTCCATACGCTAGCGGTCCAAGTTTTAAAACATAACCACAGTTTGTAGATATCCGAAGTTTATCTAATGATTCCTGTGATATTAAAATTCCACCTTTAGTTTTATCTCTGGGAGTAAATGGTAATACTAAAATTCTCCAACCGGTTGGTTGTGGTAAACTATCTAATAAAGATTCTGTAACATTTTCTGCTCGTACAGTTTTTTTATCTTGTTCTTTATATTTTTCTTCAAGACCTAAAATTACTTTAGGTATTTCATTTGAGTTTAATTTCGTTTCCTCTGTCTTCATTTTGCTCCTTTGTATTTAGCAGGTTAGAGAGTTCCTGTAACATGTACTCGTATACACGAATTTGACCAAGTAGATACTTATATTTTTCCATATTGTCAACATTATTTCCTGATGTAACAGTTATGGTTAAATTATCTAATTGGGACTTTAATAAACGCTTTAATCTATTACAAAATTCTACTACATCATCCATTTAACATTTCCATCTTCTGCGAGCCTGTCGTAATCGTGAGTTAGGATCTTTTGCAGCTTTTGGAAACATTTTCATTTGACCTGCACTTCTTGCGCAGTATGACTTTCTTCTTTTGGCAGCCTTTGATCCTGGTTTCACTTTACCAGTAACCGCTGTTGATAATTTGGAACCGGGATTCATTCTTCTATAAGCCATGACACCGGCTCGTGTCATACCTGCTCCAGACTTTGTAGGTCTAAAGTTCTTTTTATTCCTTGCTGGCATGTTATCTGGTGTTCTACCGCCAGATGCCATCATTGCTCTACCTTGTCCTTTAATTGAAATATCTCCCATTAAATAAATTTCATTCTTGTCATATCAACAATGCCTCCCTCTGCTTTTTTAGTTCTTTTAACTGAATCAATATATCTTCTATAAACACCTGCTGATGATGCTTTACCCATGACACCTGCTCGTTGTTCCATAGCAATTGCTGCTTGTATTTTATGTGCGTGAGATCTACCACTTTTTCTGATTTTTGCCACGCTTTTTCTAGCGTCCGACTCTGTTGCAAATTTTAAACCGTGAATAGTGCCTTTTGGATTTTCATCTGTGTATAGATCAGAATGTTTTTTTGATCCTGCTGGTTGTCCTGGCTTTCTTGGAATTCTTGCAGATCCACCTTTTGCTTTTCCAACTCTTACACAATTAGGAACTGATTTATTTCCTTTTTTCTTAAATCCTTTTTGTTCATATCCATGCCAACAAGTTCCTCTTGGCATTATACAATTCCTCCTCCACCCATTTTTTTTCTTTTTAAAATAGTTGGAACGTTTGAGGGTTTTGGTCCTACATTACTAGCTTGTTGTTTTCTTTTAACAGCTGAAGCTCTTTGACCTTTACTCATGGCTCTAGCTTTTGCTATTGGAACACACTTTGGATAATTTTTTCTTTTTTCACCACCACTTCTTCCGCACTTAGGATAAGAGCCATCGGGTCTTTTATTTGCAATATCTACCCAATTCTCTTGAACCCATTTACGTAAGCCCATATTAATACTTCTTGGTAACTTTTCTTCTCTTCTCCATTACACCGCCACAACCTTTTGCAATTCCGCCTTGTTTATAATTAGATACCATTTTTCTTTGTTGCGAAACACTACCACCACCCATTTTCTTTTTTCTACCACCTGGAACTATTTTTCCAGAACATACAGCAGAAGCATACATGTTTGCATAAGCACTTGGATACACTTTAAATTTTGCTTTTGCAGCTGCTTTTCCTCTTGGACAAAGTTTACCCATTAATAACCTCTCATTGCTATTTTAGGTATGCCTCTCATAAGGCCGCCTTTAAATTTTTTAACTCTTCCACCCTTTTTAAATGAACCCTCTTCCGATGAAATGTCTTCAGGAACATAAGGTACCTCTGCAGATCCAACTTCTGTTGGATCTAAAATTTCCATAACTACACCAACCCCTGGAATTGCTTTTAAACCTTTTTTAGCCATGCGAGTGGCTTTTTTAATATTTTTTTGTTTTTCTATGTCTTCCTCACTTGTTAATCCTGCTCTTCTAGCTTTTGCAATAAATTTTTTTCTTGTTGGATCATATTTAGATTCATCATATTCACCTACATTACTTCTAGGTTCATCTGAAGTTTTACTTTTAAGAGCTCTAGCTAGCTCTTTAAATTTTTCTGTTTTCTCTTCTCCAGTCAAATTTGATTTAGATAATTTTGCAAAAGGATTTTTTTCAGCCATTAAATACCTCTTTGATTTTTATTAAAAATATTTTCTTTTGCTCTTGGCCTTGATTGTCTTTCTAAACCTTGTCTTTTTTCAAGGAGAAACCAATCGCGATCTCTAATAATTCTAAATCGTTCTTTTAAAAAGTCTCTCCAGTTCATTATCTTTTACCTTTCTTTATCATGCCACCTTTTTTCTTGATGACGCCTCTACCTTTTAAAATATCTTTAAAAGTTACTTTTCCATCACCAGTTAAATCAGGGAAACCTTTTTTATTTTTTGCTTTTCCACCCTTCATCATAGCTGATCTTGGTCGTATTCCGTAATCGTTTCTCATTTTATCTCCTTATCCGTTTTCTTGTTCTTTGTTTACTACAGGTCTATTTGCCATTGTCCTTGCAACGGATTCAGCAGATCTACCTATTACATAACCTCCGAGTCCAACATTCAATAATGTCCAAACATCGCCAGGTAATTCAAAAGAGATAACTGCTCCTGTGAATACTTTTATAACTGGTCCTATAACATAATTCCATACTAAAATAAAGATTAATACATACATCAGAAGTGGTCTCCAAGATGATGCAAACCATCCTGCTTTTGCCTCAGCTTCAATAATTTTAGCTGCAGCCGTTAGTTCTTGTGTATGAGATTGTAATAATTGAGTTTGTAATTGAGCTTTTAATTTTTCTTGTAAATCTTTATCAGGAACAGCTTTTTCAATAGTATTAAATAGAATTTTAGCAAGAGGTGCAACTGCTCCTAACATTTGCAACATAATTTAGTACCACTTCGCTGATCTTTTTTTCTCCGGAAGCATCGCCCGTTGACCACCAACAGGGACAACTTGAGTTTCTTGTGGATTTGAAACTTCAACATCAATTCCACCTTTTAAAAGACCGTCAGGTTGAGTAAATTGTGAGTGATCAACTAGATTTCCATACTCTGATCGTGAAGAATTTTCAGTTTTTAACACTGCTCCACCTTTAGCCATAGGCTTTCTAGACATATCAGCTTCAGAAAGTGCAATTGCAATCGCTTGTTTAGGATTTTTTACTTTTTTAGAAGACTTACCAATGTTAAGTTCTCCTTTTTTGAACTCTCGCATTACTTTAGCAACCTTTTTTTGTCCTTTTTCTGTTTTCATCATAATTAAATATACCTTTTTTTGTTAATATTAGCAAATTGTTGTTTAGCTATAGAGGTTGCGGACCTTAGTTCAGCTAAATCTTCGTTTTGTTGTAGTTTTTCTTGCGCATTTACTTGATTCATCATAGCTCTCATCTTATCTAAGTTAATTCTTTCCTGTCCTTCTTGTTTTTTTCTAGAGTTTTCTTGAGCTTGTAGATCAAGTTCCCTAGATTTTAAAGCAGCAATAGGATCATTATCGAATTGAGAAACTATTTTCTTCTCTTCTTTCATAAATTCATCCATCATTTCAGCTATTAAAATTGCTTTTCTAGATTCCATCTTCATTTGAAACTCTTGAACTTGAGATTGAACAACAGGATTTTGCAAAGCTTGTGGATCTTGAGAAAACATTTGTATTTGTTGTAACTCTTGTGAAAATTCTAATTCTATCTGTTCTAAAGCCATTAAAGAAATATGTTCAAAAATATTTTTTTCTAATGAACCCATAATTACAGGATTATTTTTTGCTATATTTGTTGCCATGAAATTTAAATGTGCAGTCATATGCGCTCTGTGATCTTGTCCTCTAAAAGCTTGAAACGGTTGACCACCTAAAGCATCAATATGTTCTAATGCTGGATCTTTTGGCATGGGTGGTTGTGGTTGAATTAAAATTTTATCTATATCTTTAACTCCAATAGCTTCATACATTTTTCTGTACGCTTCATATAAGTTATGAATTTGTGGATTAGATTGAGCTAGTTGTAATTGTGTTTGTGCTAAATTAATTCTTTGTGTTTGTGAAAATATATTTGGATCAGCAATCGGTAATATATCTATTCTATCATCAAAATCTGTTTGCTTAATTATTCTTTGACCACCAATAACATCGTATGGATATTCTGCAGGTAAATAAATTTTAAATACTTTAGATAATAATTTAAATTCTTGTTTTAGAGCCGCATATATTCTTTTATGAATAGCAGACATTGTTCTACTACCACGTTCTAGCAAAGCTATGGTCGTGCCCACTGCTGCTTGCTGATTCCCATCCCCTACTTGCATATCAGCAATTGATGCAAAACGCTGACCTGCTTGAACCACGACCCCCATAAGTGATAACAATGTCTGTGACGGTTCTTTAAATGGTAAAGGCATAAATGCATCACGCAAATTTCCGCCTGGTGCATCTACATCTCTAAATTCACCTGGTTGTAGTGGTTGTGCATCATCTCTTACACGTATACCTCTCATCTTAAATCCGGCTGGCAGGTTAGATAACGTGCCGGCGTCTAACAGCTGTCTTAAAGCCGAGGTCGCTGTTCGTGATAGTCCACCTATCATGTGGATTAGACCAAAACCATAAAAGCCAAGTCCAGGTAAAAATTTAAAATGTACAAAGTATTGTATTTTTTGTTTTCTTGGATCTGCTATTTCATAGTTTCTTCTGATAGATAAAATTTCTCTTGACCCTTCTTCAATAGTTACAATGTATGGAAGTTTAATTCCTGTAGGTTCTCCATTTCCATCTTTATCTTCAAAACCCTCAAGATCAATATTTACGTGACATTCAATCAAAGTAAATATATCTTCTTCTCTTCCTTTTCTAACCCCTTCTATTTCACGTTCTTTTTGTTTTAATTCTGATTCATCATTCATTGAGGGAGATAGTTCAATGTCTCTATAAAATCCTGCCACTTGTTGTTTCTTAAGATCATTAGAAGATATTTTAATTACATGCATAACCGCTTCTGCATCATCTAATGACGTTGCAGAGTATGGAACAATTAAATCTTCAGCTGGAATAAATTTTGAAACAGCTCTTCCAATTAAATCATCATAATAAACTTTTTTAAATGTAGAACCTGATAGCGGTAGGTAAAATAACATTTGATCAAACTCTGGTTCATATTCTTTCATGACATCCATAATTTGATAATTCATAAAATCTTTTACTCTATGAGCTTGATCTTCTTTTTCTCTAGATGGAACTCCTAATATTTGAGTTCTTACAGGACCATCTGCAGGTAATAATTCTTTATATGCTAATGCTTGAAATTGCGTAACTGCTTCTGAAAGAACAGGATGAGTTACACCACTTGCTCCTTGAAACGGCTCTGTTCGTCTTTCATATTTAAATCCTAAAAGATCAAGACCATTGGTGTATGCCATTTCCCAATCCTGTCGTGATTCTTTATACTCTATAAAATTATCATATAACTCTGACCCAAGAGGAGCAAGAATATTATCAGGAAGTAATTCTGCTAAATTTGAAAAATGATTTTCAGAGTCAGGTGCATTAAATGCTCCTGGTTCAAAATTAATTTCAACTCCTCCATCTGGAGTTGGAGTTATTTCTGTGCTTTCAATAGAGGGTTTTTCAAGTTCTGTTTCTAAAATCTCTACGGCAGATGCCGCTGGATTTTCAATCTCTATTGTTTGACGTACTTCGTTTGGAAGAGCTTTGTCTATATCTGCCATAAATTTTACCTGAACTAATCAGTTTAACTTGTTTTAGTGGAACTTTCAAGCCTTGTGGAGTAGGTCCTGATAATGGTGGAATCGTTTTTGTTAAACGTTTCATTAATAATATGTCCTTTCTTTATGTTCCAATTTAGAATCTCTATAATCTTCTGGATGAGAAATCAAGCCCCCTTGTCTAAATCTCATCACTGCTTGTGTGGTAGAATCTACTAAATCATCATACTCTCCAAATGGAAAAGCAGCACACTCTTCAATAACCTCTTGTGCGAAGTCTTTTGATTTCGGAGCCCACACCATTCCAGATTCAAAAAGAGGAGCCACAGAGTTTATTCTTGAGTGTTTATCATTTCCTTTGTTTGGACTGTAGCTGATTACAGGAATACCCATCTGTCTAAGTTCATAGGTAAGAGGTAGCCCTGATGCTTTAGCCTCAATCAACACAGTTTCAGGGTTCCAATAATTATATTGTTGATACGCAACACGTTTAAGTTCAGGAAATTCATATCTACCTTTTACTGCATCTAATAAAATTAATTGCTGTGGTGAGTCTTCATTTAATCTAAATACACCCCACGTGGTTATAGCAGAATAGTCAGCAGTTTCTTTTTTCATGAACGCCGTATCATAACTTTGTATGACGTGATCCAGTTGTGGAATATACTCCTGTTTCCAATCTCTCCACCACTCTCTTTTAATGATTGAACCTTCTTCTGATGTCGGATTCTGCATGTATTGAGAATTCCATTTTGAAGTACTAACTGATGCTTTTACTGTTTCGAGGTCCTTGAGCTTCCAATATTCTGGCCAGCACGGATTTCCATTTGGCATGATCGCTGGAAATTCTATGAGCTCCCACTGATCTGCTTTTTCTTGTGACATCTGTGCTTTTAATAATTGTGCAGTTAAATCTTTTGTACTCCATCTGGTCATAACTAAAATAATACGACCCCCTGGTTGCAGACGCTGACGTGGTCCTGAAGTATACCATTCATAGACACGATCAAAAGCTGTGGCTGAATAAGCATCTTGTTCGGAATGTGGATCGTCGATGATTAATAAATCAGCACCCCTACCGGTTACCGCACCTTGGACCCCGACTGCGAAGTATTCGCCACCTTGATCCGTTTCCCAACGTCCAGCTGCCTTTGAATCTTCTTGAAGTCTTGTGTTAAAAATTTCTCTATATTCTTCAGAGTCAATTAAATTTTTTGTCTTTCGACCAAAACGAACTGCAAGTTCTGCCGTGTGTGTTGCTTGTATAATTTTTAATTTAGGATCATTGCCAATCATCCAAGCAGGTAAAAAATAAGATGCGAATTCTGATTTAGTATGCCTTGGTGGCATGTTAATAATTAATCGTTTAACTTCACCAGATTTTAATTTATTAAATTGATCTGATACTTTTTTATGATGGAACCCTTCTATAAAGTCAGGCCAAATAAATTTTACGAACTCTAAAAAATCAGAACGGATCTTGGATATTTTTTTCTTTTTATGAGAATTTAATATATCTAATTTTAATTGTTTTCTGACGCTTGGATCAGCTATTTGATTTATTTTTTCTATCGTAAGCATAATGTTTATTATGGTACCAAAAAGTTTTTACCATGTTTATATGTGTAAATCCAGCAGTAAAGGGTATACATTAGGATCCCTTTTTTTGTTTTTACCCCTCCCCCCATCTAAGATTAAAGGTAATTTAGAATCCCTCTGGGTTATTCTCTGGGTGGGTCCCGCCCACATGTGTTTAGTGCAACACAACTAAAAGGTTAGTTTTATACCACTACTAATAGTGTGTTAAATATGCAACACACAAATCAAGTGCATTATTTTATTTACTTAAACAATTGCTTTGATAACGTGATTTTAATTAACGAAAGGAGAAATAAATGGCACTGCAATTCAACTACACTAAAGTAGCTGGGTTCGATAAGTTCACTGATGAACAACACGAGAATGCTAGTCAGTTAGCTTGGGTAATGATGACAATTAGACTTTCAGAAATAACTGAAAAGAATTTAAACGAAGTTCTTTTTAGAATTAAATTTCTTGAAGAAATTAATGTCAAGTTATTAACCATTGATGATTTTGATTCAGTTAAAAAGTTTATAACTAATCATATCAATTATCGAACGAACGTCGGTAATGAGTCCAGATATAAGTTTATTACTCATTGGGCTAAAGTTAAAGCTAGATACGTTGAGGATAAACTTAAAGTTAGACACTAAAATAATCGGGGTGGCGAAAGCCACCCCACAACTGAAAGGAAAAAATGAAAAACACAAAAACCTTGATCCATAAAATGCAATCAACATTAGTTGAAGTTATTAGATTTTTGGATTCAAGCGGTCACGCGGATACAAAAGTTAGGGAAAGCGTAGATAAAATTTTAAATCATTCAAAAGATTTAAAAGAAAAGTCTGAAAGAGAAATAGAAAACATTACCAGACACTATCTACAATGAATGAAATAAATATATCCGATGTCCTTGCTCAACACTTCGTTGAGCAAGGATCAAGTAAACAGGAGGGTTATTTCGTTGCAAGAATTTTAGTTGATGACAACGAAACAGAAAACGAGGAGCAAAATGATAGAGTTATACAATGAACTAAATATTGAAATGATTATCTTATTGATAGTCTTTTTTCTTGCAGTGATTGTTGCTACGGTGACAAGATAAAAAAAACACAGGGCCTGGAACTCCAGGCCCTGTTTATTCTTTAACGAAAAGAATTAGTTAGCAATTTGTGCAAAGGACTTTGGCACACGAACGTCAATCTGTGCTTTACTAAATATAACTTCTAGGTTTTTCCAAACATCATCAATGGATAAGCCAGCATGCAAAGTATTTCTTGCGTCTTCTATTCCATTTTGAAGAGATTTAAAAAACTTGCCCTTTTCAGAGTTCTTATATTTCTCTTGAAGTTCTACTCGACAAGCTGATTTTATTGTAGACATAATGCAATCTAAATCATTGTCAGATCGGGCTGATAATTGCCATTGTCTAATTTCGTTCCAATGCTCAAACTTATCTTTTAATGCTTGTTTTTTCTTATAAGCATTTTGTTGAAGCAAGGTTTCTTTTGTGTCTTTGTTTGCTTTAAAATCAAGATATTCCTTTTCAGCTACTTCAGCTTCCTTAATAAGTTTATCAAGTTTTAAAGTTGCTACGAATTTATTGAAGTCCTTTTCTATTTGTTTTTGAACTTCAATTTCGCACTGTGATTTGACAGCGCTTTGCTTTTCTTGGAACTTGCTACTTATAAGT
>Ga0194130_10008370_pt1 | contig 11026 bp, 12 predicted proteins | sample TA2KigsurfametaG_FD_160084 | JGI IMG/M metagenome (GOLD analysis project Ga0194130, IMG submission 160084) | Freshwater microbial communities from Lake Tanganyika, Tanzania - TA2015050 Kigoma 12 surface | ecosystem: Environmental > Aquatic > Freshwater > Lake | place: Tanzania: Lake Tanganyika... | reverse complement strand
CCCCGTTCCTGGCGGGTGGCGTGCACCATCTCGGTGAACAGCAGGGCTTGCGGGGCCCAGCGCCGCACCAGACGGCGGAAGATCCTGTCGCTCACCCCCGCCAGGGGGGACTGGAGCACGCGGCAGTGGATGGCGCGGGAGGTCCCCCGCCCCTCCAGCTCGAGGGGGCCGGGCCAGGGCGGGGGGGCGAGGAGGGCGACGGAGGGGATCATGGGCCGCCATTCTGGAGTCCGCTCTGGACTTCGCCCCCGGCCCGGCCATGGACCACGACGCTCCCTTCCCCCTCAGTCGCGCGCTGCTGGAGGCGGTGCTGGCGGATCGCGTCAGCGACCGCCTCGTCTGCGCCCTGGTGTGGTGCCGCTTGGGCTACGTCCCGGCGGACGTCACCGTCGTGGAGGCCACCCTGGCGGCGGCGGCGGGCGATGGCGACACGGGCGACGCGGTGCCCTGGCTGGCGGGACCCGCGACGCCGGCCGCCTGGGCCGAGGCTTTCCCCAGGGCTCCGGAGGTGATCGCCGAGCGGCCCGCCAGCGTGGCCCTCACCCGCTCGGTGCCCGCGGCCCACAAGCAGCTGCTCAAAGAGCGGTTGGGCTTCGGCGGCTATCGCGTCGGCGAGCTGTTTCCGAGGCGCACGCGGCGGGCCACCGCCGTGAACTGGCTGCTGGCCCACCTGGCGGAGCGGGGGGAGCCGCTGCTGGAAACGGGCCCCCTCCCGCCGCCGCTGGAGCCGCCCGCCGATCCACGCCTGGGCCATCCGGGAGATCCCCCCGCGGGGTGAAGGGCGCCGCGCGGTAGGGTCGGAGCACGGTCCGTCGGATGGGGAGAGGAACGCGTGGCTCTTCCGGTGGTGGCCATTCTCGGTCGACCGAATGTGGGGAAGTCGACCTTTGTGAACCGGTTGTGCCGCAGCCGGGAGGCCATCGTGCACGACCAGCCCGGCGTCACCCGCGATCGGTCCTATCAAGAGGCCTACTGGCGAGACCACCATTTCAAGGTGGTGGACACGGGCGGCCTGGTCTTCGCCGATGACAGCGAATTCCTGCCCGAGATCCGCGAGCAGGCGCAGCTGGCCTTGGAGGAGGCAGCGGCGGCCGTGCTGGTGGTCGATGGCCAGCACGGCCTCACCGCTGCGGATGAGAGCATCGCCGAGTGGCTCCGCTTTCAGAAGGTGCCGGTGCTGGTGGCGGTGAACAAGTGCGAGTCGCCCCAACAGGGCCTGTCGATGGCTGCCGAGTTCTGGACCCTGGGACTGGGGGAGCCCTTCGCCATCTCCGCCATCCATGGCGCCGGCACCGGCGAGCTCCTGGACCACTTGGTGACCCTCCTCCCCCCGGCTCCGGAAGAGGAGGGGGAGGAGCCCATTCAGATGGCGATCATCGGGCGGCCGAACGTGGGCAAATCCAGCCTGCTCAATGCCATCTGCGGCGAGCGGCGCGCCATTGTCAGCGCCACGCGCGGCACCACCCGCGACACCATCGACACCACCCTGGAACGGGAGGATCGGGTCTGGAAGCTGCTGGACACGGCCGGCATCCGGCGCCGCGGCAGCGTGGAGTATGGCCCGGAGTTCTTCGGCGTCAACCGCAGCTTGAAGGCCATCGATCGCAGTGATGTCTGCGTGCTGGTGATCGACGCCCTCGACGGGGTCACCGAACAGGATCAGCGACTGGCGGGCCTCATCGAGGAGGGGGGGCGGGCCTGCGTGGTGGTGGTGAACAAATGGGACGCGGTGGAGAAGGACAGCCACACGCTCCACCAGATGGAGAAAGATCTGCGCAGCCGCCTGTATTTTCTCGACTGGGCGCCGATGCTCTTCACCTCCGCCCTCACCGGTCAGCGGGTGCAGGGCATCTTTCCGCTGGCGGCGGCGGCGGTGGAGCAACATCGCCGCCGGGTGAGCACCTCGGTGGTGAATGAGGTGTTGCAGGAGGCGCTGCGCTGGCGCAGCCCGCCCGCCACCCGCGCCGGCCGCCAGGGACGGCTCTACTACGGCACCCAGGTGGCCTCCAAGCCCCCCAGCTTCACCTTGTTCGTGAACGATCCCAAGCTGTTCGGCGACACCTACCGCCGCTATGTGGAGCGCCAGCTGCGGGAGGGCCTGGGATTTGAGGGCACCCCCATCCGCTTGTTCTGGCGTGGCAAGCAGCAGCGCGACGCGGAGCGGGATCAGGCCCGTCACGGCGTCGAACACCGCTGATGGACTGGCTGCGCCAGATCCCCATCGGTCAGTATGTGGACACCTCCGCGACGGAGACCTCCAGCTGGCTGCAACGGCTCGATCCCCGGTTGAAACTGGCCTGGACCCTGGCGTTTCTGGTGGCCCCCGTGATGGCCGGGCCCCGTTGGCGTCTCGCCCTGGTGGGACTCCTCCTGCTGGTGACGCTGTTCAGCGGGGTGCCATCGCGCCTCTGGAGGCGCTCCATGCCCGCTCTCCTGGCCTTCGCCGCCCTGGTGGGCCTCCTGTCGCTTGTGCTGCCCGCCGCTCCCGGCCCCAGCGGCGACCTGCAACGGCCTCCGGGGGAGATCCTCTTGCGGCCCACGCCTGGGGCCGGGACGCCAGCGGAACGGGCCGGTTTGCCCTGGGAGCTGGTGCGCTGGGGCCCCTGGGGGTCCGGCCCGCTGTCCGCGGGGCCGGTCGTCGTGACGCGAAAGTCGGCGGAGCTGGCCATCAACGCCTCCACCCTGCTGTTCACCGTGGTGCACAGCGCCAACCTCCTGCTGCTCACCACCGCGCCGGAAGCCCTGGTGTGGGCGATTCAATGGTGGTTGCGTCCCCTCTCCTGGCTGGGGTGGCCCATGGAGCGGCTGGGGTTCACCCTCCTGCTGGCCCTGCGGTTTCTGCCGCTGGTGCAGGAGGAACTGCAGAATCTGCTGCGCGCCCTGGCCACCCGTGCCGTGAATCTGCGATCCCTGGGCTGGAAGGCGGGCCTGGCTCTCGTGCTGGCGGTTGGAGAGCGGCTGCTGGCTAACGTTTTGCTGCGATCCGAGCAGGGCGCGGACGCGCTGCTGGCCCGCGGAGGGCGCTGGTTGCCTCCCGATCGTCTCCATCAACCTGAGCCGACTTCTCCCCTGCCCACCCTGATCGCTGGCCTGGCCCTGGCCCTGCTGGTGGGCTTGCGCTGGGCGGTGGGCGGCTCCTGAAACGCCTCGCTGGCGCCTGGCGCCTGTCGACGGGAACGGGAGGACCCGCGGCGGGCGCGGTGGGGGGGGTGCGGAGGGGTTGGGAGGACCGTGATCTTTAATGGTGCCAGTTCGATCTGACTCGTGAGCGCAGAGCGGTATCTCAGCCATCCCACCTTCGGGATGCTCTATCGGGTCGCTCCTGCTGGTGAAAACAGGGATCTCTTCGCCACGCTCTACGCCCAGCGGATTTTCTTCCTTGTCACCCTGCAGACGAAGGGAGCGACCTTTGAAGTGATTCCGCTGGCCGACGCGCGCCATTACGCGGAGCAGAATCTCGCTCGGTCTCGGCGCGAAGGGCAGGCGGAGCATGCGCGTTGGCGACAGCTTTTTGACCAAACCTTCCTCTGAAGCGCCATGGCCATCGACTCCCCGCTGGCCGAACGGTTCGCGGCGGTGCGTCATGCCCTGCCGCCCACCTGTCAGCTCCTGGCCGTGAGCAAGGGACAGGACGCGGAGGTGATCCGGGAGGCGGTTGCCCTCGGGCAGCGAAGCTTTGGCGAGAGCCGTCTGCAGGAGGCCCTGCTCAAGCGGGAGCGGCTCGAAGATCTCGGCCCGCTCGACTGGCATTTCATCGGTCGTCTGCAGGCCAACAAGGCGCGAGCCGTGTTGCGCCACTTCGGCACCCTCCATTCCCTCGACAGCCTTCCTCTGGCGGAGCGGCTGCAACGCATCGCCATGGAGGAGGGGGTTGCTCCCGTGGTCTTCGCCCAGGTGAAGCTGCGGCCGGATCCGGGAAAGACGGGCTTTGAGCCGGATGCGTTGCGCGAGGCCTGGCCCCGGCTGGCGGATCTGGCTCCCCTTCGCCTGCGGGGGTTGATGACCATCCCCCCCTTGGGATTGGATCCCGCGCAGCGCTTGGCCCTGTTTCACGACTGCGCGGCCCTGGGCCGGGAGCTTCAGCTGCCGGAACTTTCGATGGGCATGAGCGGCGACTGGCGCGAGGCCGTTCAGGCGGGAGCCACCTGGATCCGTTTGGGGTCCGGCCTTCTGGGGAACCGCCCCGCTGCCGAAGGCTAAGGTGGCCGCCACATCTGAAGTGCCACCGCAGGTGGTTGCCAGCGGCCCCGGGGGACGCTATTCAGGTGCAACGCTCCACTTTGAGGCTCACTCGTGTCGTTGTTTTCCCGTCTCCGTGCCGTCGTCTCTGGTGACGACTATCTCGATGGCGACTTCGACGATGAGCTGGATTACGACGCTGGCGACAACAATGACGCGGCTCCCCCCACCAGTCGCGGCACCTCTGCCCTGGCGCTGAGCTCCGATTTCGCCCCCAGTGTCGACGACCCGTTCGCCGGCACCAACGTCATCGGCATGCCCGGGCTCACGACCACCGTGGCGGAGGTGATGTTGATGGAACCCCGCAGCTTTGATGAGATGCCCCGCGCGATCCAAGCCCTGCGGGAACGCAAGACCGTGATCCTCAACCTCACCATGATGGAGCCGGATCAGGCGCAGCGCGCCGTGGATTTTGTGGCGGGTGGCACTTACGCCATCGATGGCCAGCAGGAGCGGGTGGGAGAGAGCATCTTCCTGTTTGCCCCCAGTTGCGTGACGGTGTCCACCGCCGGAGCGGAAGAGGCTCACGCCTCCGCCCCGGTGGCCCGCTCCCGGTCCACTACGCCGCTGGAGTCTCAAGACGCCGCTCCCAGCCCGGCCTGGGGACGCGCTGATCTGCTGGGTTGACCGATTCACCTCCGACGTTGGGCGTGGTGGGCCTGGGCCGAATGGCGGAGGCCCTCCTTGAGCCCTGGATCGCGGATGGGCTGATCGCGCCCGAGGCCATTCGTGCCGTGGTGGGCAGCGCGGCCTCCCGTGATCGCTGGGCCACGGCCACCCTGGCCGGACAATCCTTGCGGGTGAGCACCGAGTCGCGGGAGGCCTGGGACGCTCCGGTTGTGCTGCTGGCGGTGAAGCCCCAGCAGCTGGAGGGTGTCGCGGCCGCCGCGCTCCAGAAGGCCACGGAAGACCAGGGGAAAGGGTTGCTGATCTCCATCCTGGCGGGCGTGCGGCTCGACCGTTTGCGCCAGCTGTTTCCCTCCCGAACCTGTGTGCGCGCCGTGGTGAACACCCCAGCCCTGGTTCGTCAGGGCTTGACCGCCCTCGCCTGGGCAGACGCCCCCGCACCCGAGGCGCGCGACTGGGTGGAGCAGCTGTTTCGCCGGGTGGGTGACGTCTGGACCCTGCCGGAGCCCCAACTGGACGCCTTCCTCGCCCTCACCGCCTCCGGCCCGGCGTTTGTGGCACTGATGGTCGAAGCGCTGGCGGATGGGGCGGTGGCTGCCGGGCTTCCGCGGGCCCTGGCCCAAACCCTGGCGCCGCGCACCCTCAGCGGCACGGCCGCCCTGCTGGAGGGGAAGGCGCTCCATCCGGGTCAGTTGAAAGACATGGTGAGCAGTCCGGCGGGAACCACGCTCGCGGGCCTGCGGGAGCTGGAGCGCGCCGGGCTGCGATCCGCCCTGCTGGAGGCGGTGTTGGCCGCGGCGGAACGGAGCCGAGCGCTGGCGTGAGCCGGTCTTGAGGTTCAGCCCTTCGCGGCGCCGCCGCTGCCGCCACTGCCCAGGCGCGGTTCCGTGCCCTCCAGCAGCCGTTGCAGGTTGGCGCGGTGGCGCCAGAGCACCAGCACCGTGGTGAGCACCGCCAGGGCGAGGTAGGCCGGGCGGAAACCGCCATGGCCCGGAAACCAGCCGAGCATCAGCAGGGGCAGCCCCACAGCCGCCACCATGCTGGAGAGGGAGACGATGCGGCTCACGCTCAACACCGTGAGGAAGAGGCCGAGGCAGGCCAGCCCCACCGGCCAGGCCAGGCCCAGGAGCATCCCCAGCCCGGTGGCCACCGCCTTGCCGCCCCGCCAGCCCAGCCACACCGGCCAGATGTGGCCGGCCAACGCCGCCAGGCCCGCGCCCACCACCCAGCCATCCAGCTCCGTTCCCTGCCAGCCGGCGCCGCCCAACACCTCACGGGCAAGCAGCACCGCCGCCGTGCCCTTGAGGACGTCCAGCAGAAAGACCGCCAGGGCTGGACCCTTCCCCAGCACCCGCAGCACGTTGGTGGCCCCGGTGGAGCCGGAGCCCTCCTCGCGGATGTCGATGCCGGCGAGCAGGCGTGCGGCCAGCCAGCCGCAGGGGAGCGAGCCGAGCAGATAGCCCGCGAGCAGGAGGCCCGGGGGGAGAAGCGGGGAGGGCATGACGGGGGGCGGGTCAGTAGAGCTCATCCTCGGCGGCGAGCTCGATGGGAGTGCCGGCGAAGGCCAGCCAGAGGGGAAATTGCAGGATCGGGGTTTCGATGACCCGCTCCGCCGAGTCGATGACGATGAAGGGGAGCTCCTCCTGCTCCTCCAACCGGTCGGCCCGCTCCACCAGGGCCTCGGGCCGCTCGAAGAGCACGATGCCGCTGTTGGGTCCGAAATCCTCCCGGCTCAGGCCCAGACAATCCTGCAGCCCCCGGCGCCATTCCCCGAGGCGTTCCGGTCGGCTGGCGAGCACCAGGGTTTGGAACCGATCCCCGTAGAGATCGCCAAGGATGGCGATGGCGGCGGCGGTGACGACCAGGTTGCGATGGCGGGTGCCCCGGCTCGGTTGGGCGCCGCGACCGCCCTGCCGCAGAAACCACTCCTCCAGGAGCGCGGCCCCCTCGGCATCGAGGGTGCGGCGCAGGCGCCAGGGGTCGGCGGAAAAGTCGGGCTGCCCCTGGAAGGTCCGCAGCCACTCGCGGATGATCGCCTCGTCCTGGCTGAAGAGGCCGGCCGCGGCGGGGGCCGCCTGGGGGGTGGCGGCCTCCTCCGCTCGCCGCTGATCGAGAGCTGAGGGCTGCACGATCAGCGGTTGGCTGACCAACTGGGCCTGCTCCGCCGAGGCCGCCAGGGCCTGGAGGGCGGTCACCAGGTAGTCCTGGAAGCCGCGCACCCGTTTGGCGATCGCCTCGGACTGGCCGGTGAAGGTGGTCGCGATCTCCGCGTTGAGCTGATCGCGGCGGTTCTCCAGGGCTTGGATCTCCGCGTTCAAGGCCGCCTGGCGGGCCTGCAGGTCGCGCAGGGCGAGGGCCAGCAGCGCGTCCGCCGGGGCGGACGGCGGCGCTGGAGTGAGCGGCGCCGGGGGCTCGGCCGGGGTCTCGGTCGGGGCTCCAGAAGGTCTTGGGGCTACAGGGGTTTCAGGGGCTTCTGGAGCTCCTGGAGTTTCAGGAGCCGCGAGGGCGTCAGCGGCCTCGGGGGGGTCGGGAAGGGCGGGAGCGCGGCTCATGGCCTCGGAGCAACGGGGAGAGGCACCCGGCGTTCCAGCTCGGCGCGCAGGGCCTCGGCGTCAAACAACATCGGCAGCAGATGCGGACTGTTCTGTTCCCGGAAATAAAACAGCACCGGCACGGCGGGGAAGAAGACGCGCCAGGCGAGCCAGGCGTCATAGGGAAAACGGCGAATCTCCTCCCCGGAGCGTTGCACCACCAGGGCCTCGGCCTGGAAACACAACCGCAGCAGGTTGGTCTGCAAGGCCAGAAAGCCGGCCAGGGTGAGCAGGGACAGGGCCGCGTAGAAAAAAACGGGCCAACGCGGGCTGAGGGTGAGCACAACACCCGCGATCAGCACCAGGCCCAGGGGAACCCAGTAGCGGGGAGCGAGGGTGACCTCCTCCGTCCCTGCGGTCGCGGGGCTGCTGGCGCTGGTGCCGCCATCGGCATCGGCGGAGGGTGGGATTGCCATGGAGGTCATCGGGGGGAGAGGAATTCTGGCCTTGCCGCTGGGCGCTCAGGCGCCGAAGAGGATCTGGGTGAGGACCACATCCACCAGTGCCACACACAAGAGGATCATCACCACCGCCCCCGTGGTGCTGGCTCCCACCTCCTTGGGGCCGCCCTTGGTGGTGAGGCCCCAGCCGCAGGCCAACACGGCGATGATCAGGCCGAAGACCACCGCCTTGATCAGCATGGACGGCACGTCATCCGGCTCCATCCAGGTGCGCACGGAGGTCCAGAAGACGCTGGGAGGAATGCTGTAAAGCAAGGTGCTGCTCAGCTGGCCCGACCACAGCGCCATGCCGAAGAACAGCAGGCACTGCACCGGCGACATGAGCAGCAAGGCCAGCAGGCGCGGCACCACCAGGTAGTCGACCGGATCGGTGCGCAGCATGGTGATGGCATCGATCTGCTCGGTCACCTTCATGGTGCCCAGTTGGGCGGCGTAGGCCGTGGCCACCTTCCCCGTGAGCAGGGTGGCGGTGAGCAGGGGCGCGATCTCGCGGGAGAGCCCCAGGGCGAGCAGCCCCCCCACGGCGGCGTTGGCCCCCTGGCGGGAGAGCTCCGCCGCCACCTGGATGTTGAACACCGTGCCCGCCGCCAGCCCGGTGATCAACACGATCAGCACGCTGCCGGGGCCGGCCTCCATCAGCTCCGCCATCAGATCCCCCGGGTGGATGCGCCCCTTGGCCATGGCGCTCACCGCCTGGCCCCCGAGCATCAGGCTGGCGCCAAGGCGGGTCAGCCAGCGGGGGGAGGCGGCCCGCCAGCGGGGGGGGCGGCGCAGGGTGGTCATGGCGCCTCCAGAGCCAGGGCGGGCGGGGGGCTCTTGGGCCAGCGCCGCATCACCACCAGCCCCAACACCACCAGCACCGCCGGGATCAGGCCCATGCACAGCCGGATGGCCACCAGGGCCGCCCGCGGCTGGTCGGTGCCGAGGGTGGGGACGTAGCCGCTGATGCTCATCAGGCTGCCAAAGCTGAACAGCACCAGGCTGATGCACAGCTTCTGCACGAACACCATGAAGGCGCTGAAGAGGCCAGCGGGCTTCTCCGGATCGACGTCGATGGCGTCCGGCAGCAGCGACCAGGGGATGAGATAGGCGGTGGAGGCCCCCAGACCCACGACGAGGATCGCCGCCAGAAGACCGACCAGCCGCAGCTGGTTGCTGAGGGTCTCCAGCGGCGCCGCCTGGACGTCGAGGGGGGCCAGCAGCATGGCCGCCAGGCAGCCCGTCACCCAGAACCCCGCTCCCCAGGCCAGGGCCCGCAGCCGACCCTGGCGGTGGCTCACCAGGGTCCAGAGCTGCAGACCCACCAGGGTGCTGATTTGAAAGGGCAGCAGGATCCAGTTGCTCCAGCTCTCCGGCAGGCGCATCACCACCGGCAGAAAGATCAGCGCCGCCGTCTGCATCAGCTGCAGGGCGCACCACAGGAGCAGGTAGAGCCCCAGCACGCGCATGAAGCGGCCGTTGTCGCCGATGCGGCGCAGCAGCCGTCGGGTGGAGCCCCGGGAGGGGTTGGGCTGCTGGGCGTGGCGGGCGGCGGGGGCGATGCCCCAGCAGCAGGCCAGGGTGCTCACGCCGATGATCAGGCCCGAGAGCAGGCCCAGCCGCCAGTAGCTGGTGGGGTTGGCGTGATCGCGCAGCAGCAGGCCGCCGAGGATCAGGCCGATCAGCCCGGCGATGATCGAGCCGGTGAAGCGGGAGCGGTTGAGGCGGGTGCGCAGGGTGGTGTCGCTCGTCACCTCCGCCATCAGGGCGGTGTAGGGGAGGTTGACGCAGGTGTAGAGGCTGTTGGCCACCACGGAGATGGCGACGAAATAGGCGAATTTCACCCACAAGCTGCCGGGCGGCAGCCACCACATCAACGCCATCGCCACCCCCAGGGGGATGGCGCTCCACGCCATCCAGGGCAGGCGGGGGCCGGTGGGATGGCTGGTGCGATCGCTGAGCCAGCCGACGATCGGATCGTTGATCGCATCCCAGATTCGGGCCAGCATCAGCACCGCCCCCGCCATCACCGGCGAGAGCCCGGCGGCGGAGGTGTAGAACACAAACAGGTAGAAGCCGATCAGGGAGGCCGCCATGCCCGTGCCCGCGTCCCCCAGGCCGTAGGACAGCAACAGGCGGCGCTGGGCGCCGGGGGCGGCCAGGGCGGGTGCGATCGCCTCCGGGTCTTCGGACCTGGCGTCGGCGCTGCCTGTGCGGTCGCATCCGGGTGGGGTGGAGCGGGGAGGAGTCAAACCGGCCGGGAGTTCAGCTGGCCATCATGCTTGAACCAAGGGTTGCCAGGCTGCTGACGCTGGGGGCGGCGTCGTGGGAGGATGGGAAGGCGAATGGGACTGCCAGTCCTGTTGGCAGGGGGGCAAGCGACGATGCCCCTTGGCGCGCGGAGCAGTTTAATTGATAATTGTTGTTCAATTGCGGGCGTAGTTTAGTGGTAAAACCTCAGCCTTCCAAGCTGATGATGCGGGTTCGATTCCCGCCGCCCGCTTCCTTTTCTCAATAAGGGTTTTCGCCTCAAAGCCCATGCTGCGACTGGCGTTAGGGCTTCCAGCCTCTGCCAGCGCCTGATTGCCCGTGCCAGGCTGTGAGACGAAACATCTCACCAAACGTCTCACATGCCGGCGGCCCGTGACTGGGAGGACACGATCAGGGCGGTGGTGTCTCATGCCCTGTCTCAGAAGGGCTGCCGTCGTGGCTGGACGGTGCTCAATCACCGTGGTCATGCGCGCCTGAACATCGCTGCTGGGGCTGGACGGGGCAGGCGCCGGCAGGTGCTTCTGCCCATCCCGTGGGAGTGTGACCAGATCGACCACATCCGCGATGCGGTGGTTCAGGTCTACGAGGAGTTCCAGCAGGGCATCGAGCCCGATGCCTGCGTGGCCCGCATGCCCCGTGCCGATGGATCGAGGGCAGCAGAGGTGGAGTCCGGTTCAGGCCGCGGTACTCAGGCAGCCCACCCCGGCAGGCCCAGGCCCAGGGGAATGGAGGCGGTGCTTGCCCCGGAGGACTGGGATGAGCTGATCGCTGCTTTCCGGGAGCACAAGCTGATCAGTGGCGAGATCAAGCCGTCGACCTGGCATCGGGTCTACCGCCACCACATGAACCACGTGCTCG
>Ga0194130_10008367_pt1 | contig 11029 bp, 9 predicted proteins | sample TA2KigsurfametaG_FD_160084 | JGI IMG/M metagenome (GOLD analysis project Ga0194130, IMG submission 160084) | Freshwater microbial communities from Lake Tanganyika, Tanzania - TA2015050 Kigoma 12 surface | ecosystem: Environmental > Aquatic > Freshwater > Lake | place: Tanzania: Lake Tanganyika... | reverse complement strand
TGCGCAGGGGGGTGCCGTCGCCGGAGACGGTGATGGCATCGGCCGTGAGGGCATCGCGGATGAAGTTGCCGATGGCGAAGTGCACGTTGAGCGGCAGGTCGGGGCCCACGAAGGCAAAACAGCGGGCCACCACCGTTTCCAGGCCATACTGCTCTCCCACTAGGGCGCAGAGGTGTTCGGCGGCGCGCTTGGCCTGGCTGTAGGCCGTGCTGGGTTCGGCCAGGGGCGGACTGCCGGGCCAGTCTTCCGGGATGGCGGCGAGATCAGCGGGCTGGGGGCCGTAGATGGCGCCGGAGCTGGTGAGCAGAAAGCGGCGGGCGCCGGTAGCCAAGGCCAGGTCGAGGATGTTGCGGGTGCCATCCACGATCTGGTCATAGCGCTGCAGCGGGGTGAGGCTGGGGCCGATGGTGGACTCGGTGGCGGCGTGGAGCACATGGGTGAAGCTGTGGCCCCATGGGAGCGTGTCCCGCTGTTGGATGTCGCCTTGCACGAAAGAAACCTGGGGGTGCCCCGCTAATTCGGGAAAGGCGGTAAGGAATCGAGCCGGGTTACGGCTGAGAACCACAACCAATGCATCGGATAAGATGGAGGAGCTCAAGAAGTGGCTCAACAGAGCTTTGCCAAAAAATCCAGTGCCGCCCGTAAGAAATAGCCTCATCTATTTAGCGCAATGTCTGTTACTAAGAAACGGAAGCAACAACAAGAAGCGCTTGGTTGTTTTCTCCGGAACCTTCGTTGTAGGCCTCGGAGGTTTCAAATTGGGTCACCGGCTTAACGCCAACAGGCCTTAAACCCGCATTCAAAACAAGGCTCTCAAGCCCCTTTACAGAGAAACAATTGATGTGCTCAGTCCAAACTTTTTTGGTGGAGTAAGAACTTGAAGACAAATCATGCATGAACCTTTCCAGCGGCACTTCTATAAGTATCTTAGTGTCAGGACTGGCATACCTGGCGGCCTCGCGAAGAGTTTGCAATGGGGAATTTACGTGCTCCAGGACATTTAATATGGAAATAAGATCATAACTGTGCTCCAGATTAGTTGCAATAGAGCTGTCCTGATCAATGTCAACTATATCTACTCGAGCGTTCGACTTAAATGGACTGTTTGCTCCAGAACCACCGCCAAAGTCAAGGACGGTCAAGGGCTCTATGCCATTGACTGCCCGCAAATAATGTTCTTCTACGACGGGTAGATAGGAAACTGATTCACCTCGCCTGCGGAGGGTATTTGGATTGCTTCTGGTAGTCAAGCGTTCCGCAAAGCTCGGCTCAAACCGAATGCGCATAGCTATGAAATCATCATCTTGATAGCCGCTATAGTAGCTTCTAAGCGCTGACGGAGAAAGCCTTGCGCTGCACGCTACAGAGGCGCAACTCAGGCAGTATATTGACTTACAAGGTTGATAAGACATCCCTGCCTGTAGATCGCGGAATTCGCCCTTATCAATACAAACAGGTTCCAGACCCAGTGCCCTAAAAGCAAAGAAAGGCGAGAGGATCGAATCTCTCGTGGCGATTTTTTTCGATCCACAGCAGGGGCAGTAACTGATGAAACTGATACTTGCTTCGAAAGTCATTATGCTTGACAATGCGCTGTGCTTACAATGGCTGAATTCGACATAAATTGATTAAATAGCAATATCGCGGTGCAATACACTCCAGCGATCCTCAAGTTGCGCGATTCTATTCTTATCCTCTTGGTGCAGTGCGCCGTAGTAATCACTCTTGTTGATCAGCCAGAGGATTTCAAAATGGACCGCATCGAGCAGTGAGTCTGCAAGATTGTCATCCTTGAGTCGAGCACCATCAAACACAACTTTTCGCGTCTCAAAACGCGTCAAGCGGTGCTGAGCGATGCGAGTCAACTCCGGAATCGAGGCAATGGAAATGGCACCGCCTACCACCAGGTCGAGTTGTGTCTCCTTCAACCTGAGAGCAATAGACTCGATGCACTTAGTCACCTTCTCATTCTGCACATCGCCTTTCATACCAAGAGAGCCAGAAAAATCGGTACGTCCGAAGACTACACCGGAGATATCAGAGTTATCGATCGCTATTCGTAGGATAGCATCAAAAGAGTGGTAGGCCTGAATTGTCTCGACATTGAACAGGAAGTCGACCTCACGCGCCTCTTCGGCTGGATAAACTTTCTTGATTGTGTCGCAGAACTTCTTAAGCGCATAATCAGATTCGATCATCGGTGCAACGATATAGCGAGCTCCGAACTGTCGAGCTTCGTATAGGTCTTTAACTGCTTCACAGCCTCCAATCTTGAGGGTAAGTGGAACATTGCAAGTTCGTGTTACATCAAGCAGGCGTAGCAGCTCATCGCTCCGAGTTCCCTCTGCCTCGAATTCGGCTTTGATGCTCTTGAGATGGCCGCGCTCGCTGATGCGGCGAACCAGCTCGGCAAGTTTTTTTTCCGTGAGGTTCATGGTTCTGCGGTTAGAGCGAGAAGGTGGGGAGCCATTCTTTGGTAGAGGGCCACCGGCAGGTCAGGCCCGATCTTGTGGAGTGGGTTCGACTTCATTCCTCCTGTTGCTGTGATGAAGGAGGAGATCTTCGGGAAGAAGGTTTGGGCCGGATCAATCGGAACCAGAACGGCATAGAGCCCGTGCTCTTGGATGAAGCGTTGGGTCGTCTCGATGGCGAAGCCCTCGGGCCCCATCGTCAGCACAGGTATATCGAAGCTGTCGAACAGGGTCGGCCAGTTCGGGAAGCCGAGCCCGGATTCGGTGTCACAGCCAAGCCAGGCACCCTCGAAGTAGGTTTTCTGAGTCATGCGAATTGATGCATAACCGTTGTTGACCCAGAGGTAAATGCCGAGGTTGTTCAGGTTCTTGCGGGCTACCGCCAATTCCTGGATGTTCTGAAGAAATCCGCCATCACCTTCGACGAGAATGACGCGCCGATCTGGATTCGCCAGTGCAGCTCCGATCGCCCCGGAGAGCCCATAACCCATCGCCGCCTGGCTCTTGTTGCTGAGCATCAGCGCTCCGGCCGGCAAAGTGACAGCTTGATACGAAGATGTAAAAGAGGAACCGCTGCTGCATGGCACCAGAATCGAATTTTCATCCAGTCCATTGGAGAGCTGCTCCCAGAAGTCGTAGGGATTGATGAAATGCGGATCGCGGCTGTTGAAGTCTTCGCTCAAGGGCAATGAGGCCTTCACCATGCGGCAATGGTTGATCCATTCCTGCTGATGTGGCTGGAGAACAGCTTGATGCTCAACAAGCAGCGCACGCAGCACATCGTTGGCATCACCACAGAAGGGCTCATCAACCCGTGGATGCCCCTTACTCAACTCGCAGGGATCGATCTCCACTTGGATCAGGTGAGCGAGTGGCGCGAACTCCTCCCAGTTGAAGCCGGTCTGCTGCATGCCCAGGCGAGTGCCTAGTGCGAGGATCAGATCCGCCTGCTGCAACAGGATGTTGCTATAGCGCATGCCCCAGGTATTGGGCCGCCCGAAGTAGTTCAGCGACTGGTTGTCGAATCTGTCGGCGCCGTTGTAGGTGGTCATCAACGGCAGCCCACACCTGGCCAGGGCCTCAGCCAGATCCAGGGCTGTGGCGCGATCGACCCCACCACCAATCAGCAGCACCGGCCGGGCAGCCTGGCTGATGCGAGCTGCGATCTGAGCGATCTGCTTCGCCTCCAGAGAAGCAATCGGCAGGGAGGCTGGCTGTGACCCCGCTGCGGATACAGCCGCCATATCCACTGTCGCTGCCTGTGTGTCGAGCGGCAGCTCGAGGAAGACCGGCCCCTTGCGCGGGGTGTTGCCCAGTCGCACCGCCTCGAGAGCCTCGTCTAGCTGGGACGGCGACATGATCCGCAGGGCAGCCTTGGTGATGGAGTGCAGCAGCGCCACGCCGTCCACTTCCTGAATGCCCCGTTGTCGCAAGCCGGGGCCTGCCAGGTCGGCCGTCTTCACCTGGCCCCCGATGATCAGCAACTCCCGGCTCTCCTGCCAGGCTCCCGCCACACCCGTGACCGTATTGGTGAGGCCAGGACCCGCTGTAACCAGGCAAAACGCCCTCCCCTGAGACCCGGAGATCGAGGCGTTGTGGTACTCGGTGGCGATTGCCGCGCCCACCTCATGGGCGAATGGGATGCAGGTGAAGCGGCTCCGCACACTGTTGAGCAGGTGCATGATGTTGCCGCCAGCCACGAAGTAGCAATGGCTGTAGCCAAATTCAAGCAGCTTGTCGGTGAGCAGATCGGAGAACTTGGTTGTCGTCACGCCGAGACCTCGAGTATGCCGGGGATCTCTGCCAACGAAGTGCACAAGAAGGTGGGGTGTGCTCCAGCCAGCCGATCCGGGCTATGGGCGCCGGTTGAGACTGCAATCGAATCGATACCGGCGTTATGGGCCGCCTCCACATCAAAGATCGTGTCGCCCACCATCACTACCGGGCTATCCGTGGTGTTCTGCATGCATGCATGCAAAATGTCTGGGTGCGGCTTGTGCTCTAGGGGCGGATCCGTTCCCTGGACGTGCGAGAAGTAGGAGGAAAGCTTGTAGCGTGCCAGCAGGGTGGCTGCAAGCTCGCTGGGCTTTGTAGTGGCAAGCGAGATCCGGATCGAGTGTTGTTGGAGATGCTGCAGTACTGGCAATACGGCCGGAAAGACGCAGCCCGGATCGCCGGCATTGGCGGCAAGATGGGCGCGAAACTCAGCGACCCGAGCCTCAACATCTGCCTCGTCACAGCCGTGATCCTGGAAGAAGAGCCGTGGTGGTGATCCGGTCATCTTGCGGATGTAGGCAAGGCTCGGAATTGTCAGGCCGTACGCGCTGCACACTGCTACCGCGGCCTCGTGGATCTCAGCGGCGGAATCAACAAGCGTGCCGTCCAGATCAAAAATCACGTGTGCGTACTTCATTGGGGTATGAAGTCGACGATCACGTTGATCTCACGCTGCAACATCGCCTGGGTGAGTCCGGGATAGGTGCCAAGAAAGAGCGTGCTGCCCATGATCTCATCCGAGCCCGTCATCTCGCCCACCACCCGCAGCGCCTCAGGCCGATCCGCACGCAACTGCACAAAAGCGGGCTGACGCAGCAGGTTGCCACCGAACAACATTCGATTGCCGATCTGATGCGCGTCCAGCTCCTGAGCCAGCTCGGTGCGGCTGAAGGGTGCGGTCGGTTTCACGGCGATCTTGAAGCCAAACCAACTGCAATCCGTCCGGCAGCCGGTGGCGTCCCACGAGAAACCGGTCTCAGGATGCCAACCCGTGGCATGGGTGGGCAGGGCGAACTCGAGCACGTCCTCATGGGCCGCCAGGCCGCAGCGCAACGTCTCCCAGTTCCGCTTGCGGGCCTCAATGAACCCCGGCAGGCGGCGCAGCTGCACCCGGCCGATCGCGGCCTGGGGATCGAGAGGTTTGAGGTTGTAGCCCAGGTGGCTGTAGGTGTACTTATGGTCGTAGCCAGCGGGCAGTTCGCCCAGCTGCCATCCGAAGCGCTTATTGCAGGTGTTATCGACTCCGCTGGGGCACCAGCAGTCGCGTCCCCAGTCGCGGAAGCTCTCGGCGATCACCTTGAGCCTCTGATCGCGCACGATGTTCACCGCACCGCCCTCGCCCATGGTGAGGTGATGCGGCGGGTAGAAGCTCTGGGTGCTGATGTCACCCCAGGTGCCGGTCCAGCGCACTACCCGATCAGGTCCTTCATCAAGGCCCGGGCTGTTCTCCGTAAACCCCAGGCTCTCTGCCATTGGCCGGGGCATCGAGTAGCTGCAGCCCAGGGCATCGCAGTTGTCTTCCACCAGCCACAGGTTGTACTTGCGGCAGAAGGCCAAGGTGGCTGCTAGGTCAAAGGGATTGCCCAAGGCATGGGCCATCATTACGGCCTTGGTTTTGCCAGGGCTGTAGGCCAGCTCCAGCTGGTCACAGCGGGCATTGCCCGTTAAAGGGTCGGCGTCAATGAACACCGGCACCGCCCCCACCTGCACGATTGGCGCCACGGTGGTAGGGAAGCCCGCAGCTACAGTGATGACTTCATCGCCGGACTTGATCCGGCGTGCCTCCGGCAGCTTGGCCGAAGTGAGTGCTGAGATCGCCACCAGGTTGGCGCTGGAGCCGGAATTCACCAGCAGGCTGTGGCGCACCCCCAGAAAGGCTGCTAGTTCCTGCTGGAAAGCCTCGCCTTCCTGGCCAAGGGTGAGCCAAAAGTCGAGCGTGCTGGCCACGGCAGCTGCCACCTCGTCTTCCGTAAACACACGGCCGGCGTAGGGGATGGTGGTGCCCTCTTGCCAGGGCTTGCGCTCGGGGTCCGCTGCTGGTCGGAAGCCGGCGTGCACTTGGCGGGAGTATTCGCGGGTGAGGCGGAGAATCTCTTGGCGGAGGGCTGCCGGATCAGACATATGGGATGGAGGGGTGGTCATCAGCAGGAGGCAGCCTGGTAGGCCTGGAGGTCAGCGAGGCAGCGTTCAAGTGGGCTGGCCCCTTCGTGCACGGCTCGATACCAGCACACGGTGCGCTCGATCGTGGTGGCGTAGTCCCAACGGGGCTGCCAGCCGAGGCGGTGGTGAGACTTGTCGATCTGCAAGTGCAGAAGACCCGCCTCGTGGGGGGCCTGGGGATCGCTCTGGTCGATCCACTCGCCGGGCCAGTGGCTGAGCATGGAGCTCACCAGTTCACGTACGGGACGATTGCTCTCCAGCTGCGGGCCGAAATTAAAGGGCTCGCTGGGAGGCTCAGGGTCATTGGCCAGCGCCTCCGCGAGCCGCAGATAGCCACCCAGGGGTTCAAGCACATTCTGCCAGGGACGGGTGGCAGCGGGATTGCGCACCGCGATCGGCTGGCCTGCCGCCAGGGCGCGCATGGCGTCGGGCACGATGCGATCAGCTGCCCAGTCGCCCCCGCCAATCACATTGCCGGCCCGGGCGGTGGCGATGCGCAGATGGGGCGTTTGATGGGAGCCCTGGCCGCAGAAGCTAGAACGCCAGCTGGCGATGGCGATCTCTGCGCCGGCTTTGCTGGCGCTGTAAGGATCGTGGCCGCCGAGGCGATCGGGCTCGCGGTAGCCATAGGCCCACTCGCGGTTTTCGTAGACCTTGTCTGTGGTCACCATCACCACAGCACAGGGGTGCTGCAGGGGCCGCAGGGCCTCCAGCAGGTGCAGGCTGCCCATCACGTTGGTGGCCCAGGTGCCGAGCGGATCCTCGTAGCTGCGCCGCACCAGGGGCTGGGCGGCCAGGTGCAGCACCACCTCCGGCTGGGCCCGTTGCACCAGAGCCTTGAGGGCCTCCAGATCCTCCAGGTCTCCGATCTGATGCTGCCAACCCTCCCCAGGTGGCCGCGCCTGCGCGAGATCGCGAAACAGATTTGGGGCCGCTTCGGGCTCCAGAGCAAAGGTCCACACCTGGGCGCCCAGCTGCTGCAGCCAGAGCAGCAGCCAGCTGCCCTTGAAGCCGGTGTGGCCCGTGAGCAGCACCCGCCGGCCAGCCCAGAATGCGGGATCCAGCATCACCACACTTTCCAGGGCGCCTTGGCCTCGACCCAGAGCTTTTCCAAGTGCACGCGATCGCGCAGCGTATCCATCGGCTGCCAGAACCCGGTGTGGTGGTAAGCGGTGAGTTGGCCATCAGCCGCCAGGCTCCGCAGCGGCTCTTGCTCCCAGGTCGTTGCATCGCCCTCGATCCGATCAATCACCTCCGGCTCGAGCACAAAGAAGCCGCCATTGATCCAACCGCCATCGCCCTGAGGTTTCTCCTGGAAGCCACTAACCGCAGAGTTCCCACCAAACTGCAGGACCCCAAATCGCCCAGGGGGCTGAACAGCCGTCACCGTTCCGAGGCGTCCATGGGCCTTGTGGTGAGCGATCAGAGCTGTGATGTCAACATCAGCTAATCCATCACCGTAGGTGAAACAGAAGGCTTCATCGCGCACATAATCACGTACCCGCTTCAATCGACCACCGGTCATGCTGAATTCACCGGTATCCACCAAGGTGACCTCCCAAGGCTCGGCCTTTTTGTGGTGCACCTCCATGGAATTCATGCGCATGTGAAAAGTCACGTCGCTCATGTGCAGAAAATAATTAGCGAAATACTCCTTGATCACATAGCCCTTATAGCCACAGCAGATCACGAACTCGTTGATCCCGTGCGCGCTGAAGGTTTTGAGAATGTGCCAAAGAATCGGCCTACCGCCGATCTCCACCATCGGTTTGGGCTTGATGCTGGTTTCTTCGCTGATGCGGGTGCCGAGGCCGCCCGCCAGAATCACTGCTTTCATTTTACACGTGACAAGGAATCAATGGCTTCGGCTATTGGATAGTGGTGATTTCCGATAAACAGACCACACTTGTCGACATGGTCAGCATTCCCAAGATCGCCATGTATATCATAGTCGAAGTATTTGAGAACACTGTTTCTCGCGAAATTTCCTGCCACGATTGGCCTACACTCGAAACCAGCACTATTGAGCTTTTCGATCAGAGAAACTCGATCCATCGAGGCGGTAGTCTTTAAGACTAAGCTAAAGCCAAACCAGCTACTTTTACCGATCTCTTTCTGTATCATCAGGAAGGGATGATCAGACATTTTTTCCATGAAGAGTTCGGCATTTCTTCGTCTCTCAGCAATCAGATTTGGCAGCTTCTGCAGCTGTTGCGAGCCGATCGCGCCAGACAGCTCAAGAGGCCTTAGATTGTAACCAGGCAGAACAAAGCGGAAAGACTCGGCAAAAGAATCGCCAGGATTCTTATTGCTAACATGGTTCACATCGGGTAGATTTCGTGTCCACCCGTGAGCTCTTAGGCAAAGCAGGATATGATAAAGCTCTTCATCGTCAGTAACCGTAAGCCCGCCCTCCATCGTTGATATGTGATGCGAGAAAAATGAACTGAATGATCCCATTTTTCCAAAGGTTCCACTCTTTCTTCCGTCGTATTCGGATCCCAGTGATTCACAGTTATCCTCAATCAGAACAATGTTTCGATCTCCAATGATCGACCTTATTCTTCCGAAGTCATTAGGATTGCCAAGCAGATTTACCACCATCAACAAACGTGTTTTGGAGGTTATGGCGGTAGCAAGTTGAGTTAAATCGTAATTTAGCGTTTCAAGGTCAATATCTACAAACCGCAGTTTTAGGCCATACTGCTGTAAAGGAAAGTATGTCGTGCTCCAAGACACCGCGGGAACAATAACTTCATCTCCCGGCTTTAGGGGATTCTCCTTCGTGAAGAAGAGAGCCGCAACCATAAGCAAATTTGCTGATGAGCCTGAGTTAGACATCACTGCATATCTGCTTCCAATATATTCGGCAAACTCACGCTCGAATTGGGCAACATGCTTGCCCATTGTGAAGTTTCCAGAGCTGATCACACTCTGCATGGCATCTATCTCAGCCTGATCCCAGGTGACAGTTGCAAGAGGAAATTTGAAGTTCATTTCTGAAGATTCTCGAGAAAGAAAGCGTAAGTCCTTTGAATCCCTTCGCGCAGGCCTACCTTGGGCGACCAGCCCAAATCATTCTGTCGGTCTACACTTAATAGTTTTCGCCGCATGCCAACTGGTTTTTCGCGATCATGAAAGAAACTGCCATCGAAGCCGATAACATCAGCAACTGCACTATAGTACTCGTTGATCGAATAATCATAGCCAAGGCCTATATTAATCAAGTTTGGAGCCTCGTCGAACCTTTCGACTAGGGTGACAATCGCATCTGCCAAGTCACCCGCGTACATAAATTCTCGCCTCGCCTCGCCGTCACCCCAAATTTCCACGGTAGACTCACCCCTTGCTTTTGCATCATGAATTTTGTTAATGATTGACGGGAGAAGGTGTGACTCACTTGGGTCAAACTTATCGTATCGCCCATAAAGATTGCATGGAAGCACTGTTTTGTATTTAAAGGTCGATTCTTCTCGATTTATGTAGTCACAGAACCTTGATACAGCTATTTTAGCGAGGGCATATCCTTCATTTGTAGGCTCAAGCTCTCCGGTCAGAAGCAAGTCCTCGTGAAGAGGCTCATCATGCCCCCTGGGGTACATGCAGGAGCTTCCAAGATTGATTAGCTTCTGTACACCAGTCTTTCTTGCCGCAGATACAATATTACATCCAATTTGAATATTTTCAAGCAAAAAGCGTGAAGGCTCTCGCATATTTGCCTGGATTCCCCCTACTTTGCCGGCAGCATGTATAACGATATCGGGCTTACAGCTCTCGATAAAGTCAGCTACTGCTCTTGAATCATTCAAGTCCAATTCTTTCCTGGAGGGCGATGTTATTTTGAATCTTCTTATCCCTGGGTGCTCCATTAAGTTGCGTCCAACCATTCCACTAGAGCCGGTCAATAAAACGTGTTCGCTAGTCATTTTGTTTGCAGTAAATCTCGTGAATTTATTTTGAATACTTTTATTCGCGTGGACCAACAATATCAAAGCCTTTGCGCTTGAGTAGGGCTTCCTTCCTCGCCTCCTCCCTGTCTGCGACAACCATCTCGGCCACCAGTTCCTCGAGGGTGGTCGTTGGCGTCCAGCCCAGCTTCTCGCGCGCTTTGCTGGGATCACCCAGGAGCGTATCCACCTCCGCCGGTCGGAAGTAGCGCGGATCGATGCGCACCACTACCGCACCTGTGTCGCCCCGGCGGCCCACTTCATCGGTACCTTCGCCATCCCATTGCATCGGGCCCCAGCCCAGCTGCAGCGCCGACAGCTCGATGAAGCGGCGAACGCTCTCCTGGCGGCCGGTGGCGATCACGAAATCCTCGGGCTGCTCCTGCTGCAGCATCAGCCACTGCATGGTCACGTAGTCGCGAGCGTGGCCCCAGTCGCGCAGCGAGTCGAGATTGCCCATGTAGAGGCAGTCGTCGAGCCCGGCATCCACCCGCGCCAGGCCGCGTGTGATCTTGCGCGTCACAAACGTTTCACCTCGCCGCGGACTCTCGTGGTTGAACAGCACCCCATTGCAGGCGTACATCCCATAGCTCTCGCGGTAGTTCACCGTGATCCAGTAGGCATAGAGCTTTGCCACGCCGTAGGGGCTGCGCGGATAGAAGGGCGTGCTCTCCT
>Ga0194130_10008363_pt1 | contig 11035 bp, 9 predicted proteins | sample TA2KigsurfametaG_FD_160084 | JGI IMG/M metagenome (GOLD analysis project Ga0194130, IMG submission 160084) | Freshwater microbial communities from Lake Tanganyika, Tanzania - TA2015050 Kigoma 12 surface | ecosystem: Environmental > Aquatic > Freshwater > Lake | place: Tanzania: Lake Tanganyika... | reverse complement strand
CTTCTCAAGATCGCTTAATTCTTGATTAATAAAAATTCGAATCGCTTGAAACGTTCGCGTTGCTGGGTCCTGCCCAGGTTCTCGCGTTTTCACTATGCTTGCAATCAGCTCTGCCAAACCCTTAGTGGTTTGAACAGGGTGCCCCTCTTCGCGCTGTTTCACAATTGCGCGCGCTATGGATGTCGCAAATCGCTCCTCACCAAAGGTTTTGATCACCCGTGCAATCTCATCGACGGCTGCACTCACGAGCCATTCCTGTGCAGAGATTCCGCGTGTCGTATCCATCCGCATATCAAGCGGGCCCTCGAACCGAAATGAGAATCCACGCTCTGGTGTATCGATTTGCGGTGAACTGATCCCCAAGTCGAGTAGTACCGCGTCGACGGACTCTGACTGAAGGTACTGCTCCATATTTGCAAAACTTGAATGAATGATTTGTAAGCGTGGGTCGCGAAGGGTTTGCGCTTTCGCAATTGCTTCGGGATCTTTGTCGAATGCGATGAGCCTGATTTCCTTGCCAAGGGTATCCAACAGGGCTTGCGTATGCCCACCTCGTCCGAAGGTTCCATCGATGATTACCGCAGAATTGGGTTGAAAGAATGGTCCACTGATCATGGCGGTGACTGCCTCGGCCAGTAACACTGGGCGATGGATATTGTTCATGGCGCCCGATCATCAAAAGGTAAATTGTTTTAATGCGTCTGGCATGCCCTGCGCAATTGCAGCTTGTTCTTTTGCTGCATACGTGTTGGCATCCCAGATCTCTAAATGCGAACCCATACCCAACAACATAATTTCACGTTCAATGTTTGCAGCGGTGCGTAGCTCGGGTGTAATCAGAATGCGTCCAGCACCATCTAAATCAATTTCAGCCGCATTACCCAAGAAGATTCGGCGCCACCAATGTGCATCCATTGGTAATTGCGCAACCCGAGCCCGAAATGCTTCCCATTCGGGTCTAGGAAATAGCAACAAACACCCATCGGGGTGCTTGGTTAGAGTGACGCGACCTTCCCCCTGCAGCAATAAGGCATCACGATGCCTTGCCGGCACCGACATACGACCTTTTGCGTCGAGATTGAGAGCTGAAGCACCTTGAAACAAAATTTACCCCACTTTTTCACACTTCCTCCCACTTTAGAGGAAGCTTCCTACAGGGTCAAGTATTTTTGGGTAAATTTTTAGGAAATTCTCTAGTGATTACAAATACTTAGAGAAGCTTTGCAAAATAGCTGTGAATTAAAATATTGACCTAAAACAAGTACTTGGAATCTATAGCTAAGATACGTCTTTAGGTATATACCGGGGATGCCCTGAAAAGACTGTATAAAAGAACAGTAGTACTAGATTTTATAAGCGGTTGTTGTCATTATTTTTGAAATACCCGCCATGAGTGTCTGAAGTGGCCGGGGTAATTCTTGACCTCCTGCAGCGATTGCGCTTGTACCGTGCTCAATTTCATCGATTCGCATTTGTTCCACAATGGCACGGGAGCGAAGGTCCGCTTCAGGAAGTTTCTCAAGGTGATCATCTAAGTGCCGCTCGACCTGCTTTTCAGTTTCTGCCACAAAACCCAAACTCCAACGATCGCCAGCTAGTCCTGCCACCAGACCGATTCCGAATGCGCCGGCGTACCAGAGTGGATTTAAAAGACTGGGTCGAGAATCAAGTTCCCTGAGGCGCTCCTCGCACCAGGCCATATGATCCATTTCTTCTTTTGCCGCCTGATTTAATAAGGCGCGGGTTTCGGGAGTCTTGGCTAGAAATTTTTGGGATTGATAGAGCGCTTGGGCGCAGACCTCTCCGACATGATTAACGCGCATTAAACCAGCCACATGGGTACGGTCTTGAAGACTTAAATCAAGGTCTGAAGTAAGTGCTTGCTCTTGACTTGAGCCATTTTTAATAAAGGTCCTAGGTATTGGTCGTGTGTAATTGGCACCACCAGCAATTGCTCGCAAAGCAGTATCAAACTCACCAATCAAGCGATCGATTGGGCTTTGACTGATGCGTTCCAAACGACTCATACCTGGACTTCAGCTTTACAGCTTTCCTTTGTTTTTAAGCCAAGCTCAGCGAGCAACTGGCGATCGGCTAGCGCCTCAGGATTGCCGGTGGTGAGCAGTTGATCGCCATAAAAAATAGAGTTTGCGCCCGCCTGAAAACACATGGCCTGAACCGCTTTTCCAAGCTCTTGACGACCAGCCGATAAGCGAACTCGGGCATTGGGCATTGTGATACGAGCTACGGCAATCGTTCGAACAAATTCCAACGGATCTAATTTAACTTGATCGGCCAAAGGGGTACCGGCTACCGGGACCAAATGATTAATGGGGACCGATTCTGGATAGGGACTCAAATTGGCTAAACGTGCAATGAATGCTACCCGCTGCTCCCTCGATTCCCCCATGCCAATAATTCCACCACAGCATACAGACATCCCGGCATCGCGAACATGCTGCAAAGTATCCAACCGATCCTGGTAGCTACGGGTCTGAATCACATTTGGATAGAAATCTTCACTGGTATCCAAATTATGGTTATAAAAATCCAGGCCTGCGTCCCGCAAAGCCTTTGCCTGACCGGGCTCTAGCATTCCAAGCGTCGCACAGGTCTCAAGCCCCAGCTCCTTAACACCCCGAATCATCGCGGCTACTTTTTCAACATCACGATCTTTGGGCTCGCGCCATGCAGCGCCCATACAAAATCGATTAGAGCCAGCTGCTTTGGCCGCCCTGGCAGCCTCTAGCACTTCATCTAAATCCAAGAGTTTTGTCGCTTTAACATCGGTGTGGTAACGCGCTGCTTGGGGGCAATAGCCACAATCCTCAGGACAACCCCCCGTCTTAATCGAAAGCAATGTGGCTAATTCCACATCGCCTTCTGGAAAATACTGGCGATGGGTTTCCTGAGCCCGAAACATCAATTCATGAAAAGGAAGTTCAAATAGCGCCGCAATCTGCTCAATCATCCAAATTGGATAGGTAGTGGTTGAGCTTGGCTTAACCTGAACCGAGGGTGAGATCGATGGTGATGCTGACATGGTTTTTATCGGGATTGAACTCTAAAACCAATAACATAACAGATATGCAGCTTAATTTTGAAAATAGTCCCCTGACTTGCAAATGAATAAACCGGGTCATTCCTTAGATTGGGTCAGCCGAAGCCTTGCCTCGGTTTGGCACCCCTGTACCCAAATGAAAGATCATGAGGCGTATCCATTAATTGCAATTGCCTCTGGAAATGGGCCGTGGCTTGAGGATACACAAGGGCGCCGGTTCATCGATGCAATTAGTTCCTGGTGGACCAATTTATTTGGTCACACCAATCCACGCATCAATCAAGCAATCGTCCAGCAACTCCAAAGCATTGAGCATGTGATGCTTGCGGGGTTTACTCATCAACCGGTGGTTGAACTATCCGAACGTTTAAGTACTTTGACCAACGGTCATTTAGGGCATGCGTTTTATGCCAGCGATGGTGCATCGGCCGTTGAAATTGCACTCAAGATGAGCCATCACTTTTGGAAGATTCAGGGTAAGCCGAATAAAAAGGAATTTATTTGTTTAGCAAATAGTTATCACGGAGAAACCTTAGGCGCTCTAAGCGTGACAGATGTCTCTATATTTCGCGATGCCTATGGATCGCTTCTCAATCCGGCACATATTGTTATGTCACCCGATTCTCGAGCTGCAACAGAGCAAATCTCAAGCGAGGAAGTTATTGATTTGGCGCTTAAGAATCTTGAGGAATGTTTAGCTCAACACCATCAAACCATTGCGGCCTTAATCATTGAGCCTCTGGTGCAATGCGCAGGCCAAATGGCAATGCATGCACCACGGTATGTGAAGGGAGCGAAGCAACTGTGTGAGCAATACGATGTGCATCTGATTGCCGATGAAATCGCGGTGGGCTGTGGTCGGACGGGCACATTCTTTGCTTGTGAACAAGCCGGTATTTGGCCCGATCTCATGACGCTATCTAAAGGAATTAGTGCGGGCTATCTACCCCTATCCATTTGCCTTAGTACCGATAGGATTTATTCAGTGTTTTACAGTGATCGTATGACTGCAACGTTCTTGCATTCCCATTCGTATACCGGTAACCCATTAGCGTGTCGCGCTGCACTCGCAGGATTAGATATTTTTCAAGAGGATGCAGTGCTTGAAATGAATAAAGTACGAAGTCGATGGATTCAGGAGGCGTTTATTTGGACGCGTGATCATCGATCCATTGAGCATGTTCGTCAACAAGGAATGATCTTCGCGTTTGATGTCAATGCTGGTGCAATTTCAAATCCAGTCTCATTTTCAAAAATGATGTTTCAGGAGGGGTTACAAGAGGGGGTGCTGATTCGACCTATTGGTCGCACAGTCTATGTCATGCCGCCTTATATTATTTCTGCCGACGAAGTCCAACAGATGAGTCGTGCAATTGAGCGCACCTTGCATGCCGTTTTACAAAAAGTCTAGTTTCAATATTTCCCATGCCTTTTGCCCTTGATCAAATTGATACAGAACTGGCAACACTGGATCGTGAGCTACTGCGCCGATCCATTCGGTCGGTGGATACCCCATGTGGTCCTGAGATTCAAATACAGGGGCGATCATTGCTGGCATTTTGTAGCAATGATTATTTGGGGCTTGCCAACCATCCTGAATTAATTGCCGCCCTATCTGAAGGGGCTGCGCGTTTTGGTACGGGTAGCGGTGCTTCGCATTTAATTAGCGGCCATCATGTAATCCATGACGAGCTCGAAGCAAAATTAGCATCGACTCAAGCCGGCGCCATTCCAAATGTGCGTGCTCTATTTTTCTCAACCGGATATGTTGCTAACCTAAGTGTAATTACCGCTTTAGGCTTAATTGGAAACAAAAAAATAAGTATTTACTCTGCGGCTCTTAACCATGCATCACTCATTGATGGGATTCGTCTAGCCCGTGGGCAAGGGTCTGTCGATCTCCATCTTTTTGATCACCATCATTTAGAAGCTCTTGACGATATTTTGCGCAATGACTCGGCCCCACATAAATTAATCGTGATTGATGGGGTCTTTAGCATGGATGGCGACCTCGCCCCAGTTCAAAAGCTTTTGCACCTAGCCAATCAATACGATGCGCTCCTCATGATTGATGATGCGCATGGATTTGGTGTGCTCGGCAAGCGTGGGCATGGAATCTTAGAAGATCAATCGATTTGCTCTGACCGTATTATTTATATTGGCACACTTGGTAAGGCGGCTGGTCTCAATGGTGCATTTGTATGTGCTCATGAAAAAATTATTGCGTGGTTGATTCAGAAAGCAAGACCTTATATTTACAGCACAGCCAGCTCGCCCGCATTAGCTTTTGCCGTACTGCGCAGTATTTCTCTAATGGAAGGTGAGAAGGGGCAAGAATTACGGATACGATTACAACAAAACATCACACTTTGGAAAAACGAATCGACCTTTACCCGTTGGAAGCGATTGGAATCAGATACCGCAATTCAGCCAATTATGGTTGGCAGCAATGAGACCGCATTGCAGCTAGCTAGAGCCTTAGATCAATTTGGCTATTGGATACCGGCAATCCGTCCACCAACGGTTCCCAAGGGCAAGGCGCGCTTAAGAATGACTTTATCGGCCGCGCATACTAAAGACCAGATTGAGGGGCTCTGCAATGTGTTATCAGAGCTAGAGTCCTCATTGCCACTATCATGAAACATTCCTATTTTGTTGCTGGTACAGATACTGAGATTGGTAAAACTTTAGTCACTGCCGCGCTGATTTACAAATTGAACACCCTCAATCCAGGGTCAGCATGTGCCTACAAGCCAGTCGTCGCAGGGACCTACCGCAACGGTGATGGCATGCTTTGCAATGAGGATTTGGAAAGCTATGCGCTAGTCCAAGATCCTACAATTCCCCAAAGTACGATCTGTCCTTATGTATTAGATACTCCAGCCGCACCTCATCTAGTCGCTGCAGCACATGGCAAGCACTTAGAACTTGATCGCATGGTGCAAGCTTATCAAACCCTACAAACTCGAGTAACCCATGTGATTGCCGAAGGTGCGGGTGGATTTTTAACTCCCATTGATGATCGCCTTGATCTCTCTGGATTTGCCCAGCTTATTCAGGTGCCCATAATTTTGACCGTGGGGATGCGTTTGGGTTGCATCAATCACACACTTCTCACGGTGGAGGCCATCAAACAGCGTGGTCTCACGCTAGCCGGTTGGATCGCCAATTGCATCGATCCCAATATGGCTTATTTAAACGATAATATTATAACGCTTCGACACCGAATTAAGGCACCGCTGTTAGGTAGCATTGCACATTTACCACCAAGCTTACAGAAAAAAACGAATGCGCCCTATTCGATTGAAGCGATTCAATTTGCTGCTGCGGCAATCGCCCTACCCTGATTGACTCTCATCGCGCAAGACTCGGCGCAGAATCTTACCGACATTATTTTTAGGTAAGCTCTCTCGAAACTCAATTTGCGTTGGGCGCTTATAGTGGGTCAGCTCGCGATTACAGACCTCCATGATTTGTTCTTTTGTAATCGTAAGGTCCTCTCGCACCACAAATAACTTAACCGCCTCGCCCATCGCGCCCTGGCGAATACCCACTACTGCGCACTCAAGGATCCCTGGAATCGAGGCAACGACATCTTCAACTTCATTCGGAAAGACATTAAATCCAGCCACCAAAATCATATCTTTCTTACGATCCACAATCCGAAAGTAGCCAGCCTCATCCATCACACCAATATCACCCGTTCTAAAAAATCCATCGGCGCCGAGCACATTCTGCGTTTCAGATTCTTGTTGCCAATAGCCACGCATGACCTGAGGACCCCGAATATAAATTTCGCCAATCTCGCCAACCGCTAAATCCTTACCCTCTTCATCCCGAATACACATCTCGGTATCGGGCAAAGGTAGGCCGATCGAACCCGTGAACTCAGTTGCCAATGGGGTATTACACGATGCGACGGGAGAGGTTTCAGAAAGGCCATACCCTTCGGTAATGACCGTACCAGTTAATTCTTGCCAACGTTGTGCAACAGTCCGCTGTACTGCCATACCGCCACCGATCGTTAAAGCCCATTGTGAAAAATCCAATTGAGAAAATTTCGGATTATTTAAAAGGGCCGCAAATAAAGTATTTACTCCCGGAAACAAATTGATCTCGGGAAATTCTTTCAAAATCCCAATTAAATTGTGTAAATCCCGGGCATTCGGAACTAATAGAATTCGGGCTCCAAGGCGCATACCCAATAAGCCACAGCCGGTGAGAGCAAAGATGTGATACATCGGAAGTGCGCACAGAAAATGCCAAGACGTAATCGTTTTTCGTTGCTCAATTGGTTTTAACCAAGCCTCAATTTGTAATACATTCGAAATTAAGTTGCGATGCGTCAGTATGGCGCCCTTCGAAATTCCGGTGGTTCCTCCGGTGTATTGCAATAATGCAATATCAGCATGAGAAAGCTGTGGACGTTCATATGTGCGCTGCGCACCTAACTCTAAGGCGGCTGTAAATTGCATACTGCGAACGTTTGTCGGTAGCGTATAGGGAATGACCTTACGCTTAAAGGTCCGTATAAAACGATCTAACCATGGTCCTTTCCAACCCAACATCTCAGCAATACTTGTAATCACGGCGTGCTTTAATGCAATCGCCTTACCCTCAAGCACAAAGGCATCCTCAAGCGTTTTCCCAAAATGCTCCAAAAGCAAGATCGCCTCAGCCCCGCAATCACGAAGTTGCGCCGCTAGTTCACGAGGGGTATAGAGGGGATTAATGCTGACCACAATAAATCCGGCGCGAAGCACACCATATAAAGCCATGGGGTATTGAGGGATGTTGGGTAGCATGATTGCGACCCGTGCGCCCTTTGATAGGCCAAGGCTTTGTAAATAACTCGCTAATTGTTTTGAAGCTAGATCGATCGCTTCATAGGAAAAATGCTTACCCATACACCAATATGCAGGTCGCTCCTGATGAGTTTTGAAAGACTCATCGAGTAAGTCTAAGAGTGACCCATATCGGTCATAACTTAGATGATGGGGAACACCCGCTGGATAGGATGAAAACCAAGGTTTATTTGTAATCATTGGTATTTATTACACTTTTTTAATAGTCACAATGTCTCCATGCCAAGTGTATCGCTTTGGGCTAATATTGATCTATGCGAATTCTCCCTGAGATCCTCGAGTCCACCCCTAGCATCGCTGAAATCCGACGCAATATTCATGCGCACCCCGAATTGCGCTTTGAAGAAAAGCGCACTGCTGATTTGGTTGCGCAAGCATTATCCAGTTGGGGTATTGCGATCCATCAGGGCCTCGGTAAAACAGGGGTGGTTGGCCGCTTAGATGGTGAGTTGGGTCCTGGCAAGATGATTGGCTTACGTGCCGATATGGACGCCCTGCCATTGCAAGAAAAAAATACATTTGCCCACGCCTCGCAAAACCCTGGAAAAATGCATGCCTGCGGCCACGATGGTCATACTGCGATGCTTTTAGGTGCGGCGCAATATCTCTCCAACCATCGGGATTTCAAAGGAACGGTGATTTTTATCTTTCAACCCGCTGAGGAAGGCGGTGCTGGCGCTCAAGAAATGATTGAAGACGGTCTCTTTGAGCAGTTCCCATGCGATGCAGTATTTGGAATGCACAATTGGCCTGGTCTAGAAGAGGGTCATTTTGGTGTTGTAAGCGGCCCCATGATGGCATCAAGCAACGAGTTCGTGATCGACATTCAGGGCAAAGGTGGGCACGCGGCCCTGCCGCACAACAGTGCGGATCCCATCATGGCTGGTATTCAGATTGCGCAAGCCCTGCAAACCATCATTACTCGCAATAAGCGCCCGGTCGATGCTGCGGTGATCTCGATTACGCAGTTTCATGCCGGAGAAACAAGCAATGTCATTCCCGACACTGCGATGCTCGGCGGTACCGTACGCACTTTTACTTTAGGGGTCTTAGATCTCATCGAAACACGAATGCACGAGATTGCGAATCAAGTAGCCAGTGCCTTTGATTGCAAAGCCAATCTGACGTTTAAGCGTAACTACCCGCCCCTCATTAACGATGAACAGCAAACCGAGTTTGCCGCTCAGGTCATGAAAGAACTTGTGGGGAACGAGCGAGTGAACACCCGAATCGATCCAACCATGGGTGCCGAAGACTTTGCCTTCATGCTTTTAAAGAAACCTGGGTGCTATGTATTTTTAGGGAATGGCGACGGCGATCACCGCGCGACAGGCCATGGCATGGGACCTTGCCATTTGCATAACCCCTCCTACGACTTCAATGACCAAATCATTCCGGTAGGAGTGAACTACTGGGTCCGTTTAGCCCAAACTTTTCTACGTTAACGATTCTTAAACTGTGCTGGCCGCTTTTCTAAAAAAGCAGTCATTCCCTCTTTTTGATCCTCGGTACCAAAGCAGGCATGAAATAAACGGCGCTCATACCGAATGCCCTCGCTCAAGGTTGTTTCATAAGCAGCATTCACACTTTCTTTCACCATCATTAGGGTCAGCAATGGCATCGCAGCAATTGTTTGTGCAATTGCCATTGTTTCGGCGATTAATTGCGCTGCTGGATAAACTCGGGCAACTAAACCACTTCGCTCGGCTTCGGCGGCATCCATCATGCGACCCGTTAAACATAAATCCATTGCTTTCGATTTTGATACCGCACGGGTTAGCCGTTGCGTGCCACCGGAGCCTGGAACAATCCCTAATTTAATTTCGGGTTGCGCAAATTTGGCATTATCTGCAGCAATGATCATGTCGCACATCATCGCTAACTCACAACCACCCCCCAATGCATATCCCGATACCGCCGCAATCACTGGTTTACGAATCTTGCAAATGGTTTCCCAATTACGGCTAATAAAATTATTTCGATACGCCTCCTGAAAATCTAATTTAGCCATCTTGCCGATATCAGCTCCAGCAGCAAATGCTTTCTCACTTCCAGTAATCGCAATGCATGCTATCGCATCATCCGCATCAAACTTTAATAATGCATCACCTAATTCATCCATCAACTCGTCATTTAATGCATTGAGTACTTGTGGACGGTTTAAAGTGATGAGGGCAACCTTTCCCTCAGTCTGAGTCAATATTGTGTTGTATGGCATTTCAATCCCTTTTCGGTAGCATTAACCAAACACGACCATTTTGCTTCATTCTGCCGGCTAATTCTCCAGCTTCATCGCCGGTACCCCAAAAATAATCAATTCGGACTGGGCCCACAATCGCCTTACCCGTATCTTGGGCCATGACCAAACGTCGAATTGACTGATTACTAAGCGGTCGGGTCGTTTCTAAAAAAACGGGGGCGCCCAACGGAATTGCCCGAGGATCAATCGCAATACTGCGTTCCGGAGTCAGCGGAATCCCCAAGGCCCCAATCGGTCCAAGATCTTGGTTTGCAGAGGCAGGCAGTTCTCGAAAGAACACAAAGCGTGGATTGGCATTGAGCATCTCTTGCACTTTGCTGGGATTGCGTTTAGCCCACTCTGAAATCCCCTGCATCGTTGCCTGCGCTCGGGTAATCTCTTTGCGATCTAATAGCCACTGAGCGCTCGATTTAAAGGGTAAATCATTCGACCCCGCAAAACCTAATCGCATGATTTGGCCATTATCTAAACGGATTTTTCCAGACCCCTGAATTTGCATCGATGCAGCCGCTACAGGATCTTCAACCCAAGCAATTTCGGAACCCTTAAGAAGAATCGAATTCATCAACTCGGCGCGCGCTGGTGCAGGCGACGGCTTTGCACGAACCCAGGCCTTCGGATAAGCATAAAGAGGCACTATATATCGGTCCGTACGTACACGCGAGCCCAAAATAATGGGCTCGTAATAACCGGTAACTAAGCCCTCCGACTTGCCAGTCATTTGATTACGAACTGCATAGGCTCTGAAGTTATTCTCAAAAAACGTTTTTGCATCTCTCGGTTTTTGAGCGTTCGCTCGATCGCATACCGTAACCCAATTGACTAGCCCTGGTTTACGGTTACGCAACA
>Ga0194130_10008362_pt1 | contig 11036 bp, 4 predicted proteins | sample TA2KigsurfametaG_FD_160084 | JGI IMG/M metagenome (GOLD analysis project Ga0194130, IMG submission 160084) | Freshwater microbial communities from Lake Tanganyika, Tanzania - TA2015050 Kigoma 12 surface | ecosystem: Environmental > Aquatic > Freshwater > Lake | place: Tanzania: Lake Tanganyika... | reverse complement strand
AATCACTCCTGGAATAGAGAGTACCCCTTTCCAGTCTTCTAGCATCGTATATTTCTTGTTTCTTGTTGCAGATAATTTATGGCTCCGCCAACAAATACCAATCAGCTTTTTATCTCTAAATCGAGCAAGTCTGGAATCGAATTTTTCTTCATCAACTGGATCTGGAGAAAAAATCGGCTTTGCGTCCCGCAGCACATCGACTGACTCCATGAGAAGTCTTGGTAAAGATCCAATTGGAAGGTGGTAATCGAAGTCCTCAATAGTTCCTGTCTCAGGTCTGACTTTCAGATCTGGCATTGATCTCGAGAAAAGATTAACCAATCGAGCATCACACTCTAGAACGACTTTTGACCGGATAGGTTGGGGCAGCAAAGGCAAAAGCGCGGCAAATCGGATTTCATCTCCAATCCCCTGCTCGCGCCAAATCATCAGTCGTTTACCCTCAGCAAGCAGCTGCCCGTCCCACATAGGTACCGAAAACTGTCTTTGGGGCCCGCGCGCAAGTGAAGCTGGGATTGCTGACGAAAACCCTTTTTCGTAAAGCTGCCAGCCTTCTTTGATTCGACCACTAGTCAGGTAATCTATGCTCAATTGAAAGTCAAGCATTTCAGATTGACGATGGCTGGTTGCAAATCCGCCCGACTTCAAAAATTCCAGTTCCTGAATAGCTGTACTGGTATTGCCGGAAAATGACATTTCTTTCGCCAAGTTAAATCTTGCAAGAAACGAATTAGGATCTAACATAAGGCTAGTTTCAAATGCATGCCTAGCTTCCTTGAACATCCCCACGTCGACCAATGCAGAGCCCAGATTGTTGAAAGCAGTTGCGGATTCCGGATATTTGCTAACAGCACGCAGGCAATTTTTTAGCTGAAGATCATGCTCGCCTAGCTGCTGATAAACCTCACCAAGGTTATTCATTGCTGGCAAGTAGTCAGGATCCAGGCTGATCGCATACTCAAGCGCATTACGAGCTTCCTTATATTTTTTTTGCCGGCCGAGGCATAGGCCAAGATTTGTCCATGGCTCCGGATTACTTGGCGAAATTTCAGCCCAACGGGTAAAAACTTTTTCTGCTAACGCAAACTTACCGCGCGGCACAAGATTCGAAGCAAGAACTGCGAGATCCTCAACATGACACTGGTCACTCGCCAACAGCTGGCTTAGGAGATTTACCGCCAGGGATGGCTCTAGCGCAAAAAATTGATCAACCCACGAAGAAGAAATTGCCATGACGATTAGCCTTTCTTAAAACTACTTATTCTCTGCGGAAATTTTACCCTGCTTATTCCTTGAATAAAAAAAGCCGGGGTGTTGCCACCCCGGCTAGTTGTTGAAGAGCGCTGCTGATTACTTGAGCAGAGCCAGTACACCTTGTGGCATCTGGTTAGCTTGAGCAAGCATCGCGATTGCAGCCTGCTGGATGATTTGCTGCTTCGCCAGCTCGGTTGTTTCCGTCGCGTAGTCTGTATCCAGGATACGGCTACGAGATGCTGACATATTCTGCAAGCCTTCCGACAGATTATTGACGATCACATCCAAGCGGTTGTTAAGCGCACCTGACAACGCTTGAGCGGCGGATACCTGATTAATTGCAGCATCAAGCGCCCTTAGTGCATCACTTGCACCTTGTTGCGTGGTGATATTGATCTCAGATACCTTATCGCCAATTGCTCCGCCGAAGGTGCCTTTACGGAACCCTAGACGCTCAAAGTTATCGACACCCTCGAATCCGCTATCAACCGTAAATGCCTCGTCCGATTCGAGTTGGACACTAGCATAATAAGTCACATGAGATGATGCGCCATCCCCTAAGGTCGCGTCTCCAAGCCCGAGGTTTGCGGCTACCGCATTCGTTACTGCGATTGATATATTTCGACCATCTGCGGCACGAAGTTCTAGCGCCGTACCGTAAACCTGAGCAACGACTCCGGTTTGACCAGAGGCCTCGTTGAACGAATCGACAATATTTTGAAGATCCGTATAGTCAGTCATGGCGATCGAAATGCCATTCAACGTAACGGTAGCTGCTGTTACTGCAGCTGCACCAGCAGTGAAGCTAGTACCGCGCAGGACATTAGCTTGAGCTTTGGCAGTTACGCCAGTACGATCCGTCTCCTTATTAATCGCCGCTGCGATCGCAATAGCACTTGCGGAACGCTGACTACCCAAAGTGATTGAGCCGCTGGTCTGATAAGAAAACATATCATCAGTTTGGATAGCGCTACCGATCGCCACACCATTGATCATCAACGTGTCACCATTAAGCACACCGGCGTTGTCGGCAACAGTGGTCGCCTCACCGAGAGATGCTCGCATTGCCGTTACTGTGCTCGCTGATCTGCCCTCATAGGTGCCGATCCGCAATCCAGCTTTGGTAATACCATCGGTCTGGCTGGTAACCGAAACATCTTCTTTAGAGTTTAAAGATACATTTGAACCATCTTTAGAATACAGATGGAAGGTTCCGACGTAAGTGCCGCTCGCCGCTAGGCCAGTAGCTGCACTGCCGAGGTTGTCCGTCAGAACAATGTTCCGGCCATCAGCAGCTGTCAACACAACACCTTGGGTGTCGCTCAGCTTATCGGTAGCTTTCACCCCGGTTGCGCCTGAAATGGCATTAATCGCATCGACTACCAACATTCTGCTGAGCGAGAAATCAGACGTTGTTGAAATTGTAGCTGTGGTGTATCCATTAATCACGATGGTTCCTGACGCACCTGTTCCCGACATGGAATCACCTGAGACGGTTGTTGTACCCGCCTTAGCAACTACACCGCTAAACTCAGACAATCGATTAATCGCAGCCACTTTAGCGATTGCACTGGCTTCATTTGATCCGGCAGATAGCCGATCATCTTCTGCGTAGCTCGCACCGATTTGGATACCATTGATCATCAGATCGCCGTCAAGCAGTGCGCCACGGGCGCTCACGAGACCATCAAGGCTCGTAACAGACGGCTGAATATCGGAACCAATGTGGTTAGCCCTTACCGAGTCAAACGACATCTTGATTTTGTCTTCCTGGTTTGCGCCGGTCTGGATCACCAGGTTCTTCGCAGTACCATTCAACAGCTTGATATTATTGAAGTTGGTGGTATCAGCGATATGGTTGAGCTCTTCAATCAGCTGATCCAATTCCAACTGCAGTGACGAACGGTCGCCTGCATTCATGGTCGCGGTAGCAGACTGAACAGCCAGCTCACGCATACGCTGCAGGATGTTACCGACTTGGCCATAGGCGCCTTCAGCAGTCTGGCTCATCGAGATAGCATCATTCGAGTTCTTGATCGCCATCTGGATGCCGCGGACTTGTGCAGTCATACGGTTGCTGATTGCTAGGCCAGCGGCATCATCCTTAGCGGAGTTGATACGCAGGCCTGTCGACAGGCGCTCCATCGAGCGCGACAGCTTCAGGTTGGAAGCACGCGAGGACTCCTGCGAAACCAGCGCGTTGAGGTTGGTATTAATCACGGACATGGTGGTTCTCCTTTAAGGGTCCAATGCGTTCTATTCAAAATCTGAGGAACTCAGCCCTCACGGACTCAATGATCGGCATTACTTTTTCAAACTTGAGAAAATTCCTGCTCAGGCAGCTTGGTTGTGCAGCATGCCCTTTAGATCTTCGATACTGTGGGCGACCTTGATCACGACTTCGCTTGGGATCTGGCGGATCACTTCACCAGACTCACGGTTCTTGACCAAGATTACTGGCGTGCGCGTTGCGCTGTCGATACTGAAGTGGAGTCCGCGCCCGCCGTCGCTCACCATTTCATTGATGCGGCCGATCGCTTCCTCTAGGTTCTTGCGCATCGTCTCAGGGTCGACCTGAATCTCCGCCCTCTTCGGCGGCGCAACGACCGGGCGCTCCGCTTGTACCGGTTGCGGGGATGCGGGCTGGGGAGCTTGCGCGACCTCAGCCACCGGTCTTGCCGCAATCGGCTGAACGGTGCTCGGGGTACCTGCTTGTATGGTTAGGGCCATGGTTTCATCCTCTCCGAACGGGAAAAAAACGAAATACGCCCGTTCATATACGGGTATCGGCCCAAAGGTGGCAGACTTTAGCCGCTGTGCGTAACGTGGGTATTACGCTGTTACTTCGTTACTAAGCTGCACTACCGTGATTCAGTCGCTTTGACGTATTCGTAGACGATCTAATCATTTACTTATTGGTGTACGTCGCCATCATGCCCTCGAAGGTGGACTTCAGGCTGGTCTTCTGTGCGTTGACACTGCCCACCAGGCTCTCCATTGCTGCAAACTGCTGGTTGTAACGCTTAAGCAGCGTTTCCATACGGCGCTGCAGCTTCTCTAAATCTGCTTTGTATTTAGAGTTCTCGGTTTCGGCGTTACCACTCTTCGACTGCAGCGGCCCGTCATTGGCAAGTATTTTATTGAGTCGACGAACAGTGTCACCAATTACACCCGCCGGCTGCGTGCTCAGCGCGCTAACGTTACTTTGGTTGCCGGTGAGTGCTTTGACTAAATCGTCGTAGTTATCTTTGAGCGCCGCGTCGAGTTTGGTTTCGTCAAGCGATAGCACGCCCTTTTGGTCAGTCTTGAAGCCAAGATCGGCCATGCTGGTGATGGCAGTGCCTGCGGTACTCGATTGGCCCAAAAACATACTGCGCAGCTGCTGGCGGATCAATTTGACGGTGCCGTCGCCGACCAGAGTTTTTCCGTAAGTTTCAAGTGTCGACTTGGGATCGGTGGTTTCTTTGACGATGCTATCCACATCGTTATAAGCCACTACCAAGGCTTTGAGCTTTTCTTTGACGGCGGAGGTGTCTTGGGTCATCACGACACTGGCAGGCGTCAGCGTGGTCGAACGCAGCTCCATCGTGGTGCCGCTGATCACATCAGAGAGCGTGTTAGATTTGCGCGTGTAGCTGATGCCACTGACGGTTAACTGCGCGTCACTGGCCTGGTTTTCAGCGCCGGTGGCGAAGTTGACGAGTCCCCCTGCTGCGCTAAGCGCGAATGTTTCCGAGGCACCGGTAGCACCGGTCACCATAATCTTGAACGGCGCGCCGGGTGAGCCGTCATTAATCAGCTCTGCCTTGACGCCGGCATTGGCGTCATTGATGGCGGCGACGATGCCCTCGGGGGAGTCACCGTAGTTTTGCCGGGTGAGCGCGGCTTGGGTAATTTGTTTGCCGCTAACCGAACTGATGCTCAGTCCTGAGCCGTTGGCGGTGACGACAATATCGTCATTACGCTCAACGATGCGTAAGCGCTTTTGCAAGTCAGCCGCCAGGGCTGTCATGTTCGGCGCATCCGGCACGGGGATGATGGTGCGAACATTATCGCCGATTTTTACGGTAAACGACTTGAAGTCGGTAATCTGTGGCGGCGAACCAAAGCTAATGTTACTAATACTGTTGCCTGTGCCGGACGGCGTACCCACACTGGCACCGGTGTCGAGCTTGATGGTCGTTGACTGCGACAGGACCGGGTTGGTCAGCTTGCGGGCGGTGTTCGATGAAGAAAAATTCAGCGAGGTGCCTGTGACCGTAACAGATAACTCATCGGTGCCATCTACCCCGCGTAACTGCTTCTGTATATCCGCGGCTAAGGCAGTCAGCGTGGTTGCGGTTGGTGCTGGATTAAAACTTAACACCTTGCCGTCGACGGTGAGTGAGAAGTTTTTGAAATCGGTGGTCGAAGCGTTTGTCCCAAAGTTCACCCCAGACATCGACGCCATAAAGGTGGGGAATGGCGGGTTAACCGGTGTGCCTGCACTGGGCAACGTTACGTCTTGAGCCGCCTGCAGTGCCGGGTTCACGGTGAGTGAAACACCGGAGACACGCTTGGTGAGATCGGTACTGCTGATGACCAGGTTGCCGCTATCGACGGTTACGCTCAGCGTGCTGTCATAGCCGTTCAGCTGGGTGTTCAAATCCGCCGCCAGATCAGCCAAGGTGCCGCTGGCTGGGTTAGGCGTGAAGGTTTGCGCGACACCGGCGACAGTGACCTTGAACTCGGTGAAATCTGTTGTGCTCGCCGGGCTCCCGAAACTCGGCGCTTGTATGCGCGCGATGTTAACCGGCAGGTTGGTGGTGGTGCCGGTTGCCACCCCCGCCCGGCTGGCTGACAGCGTGAGATCAAAAGGCAAGCCGTCGTTGACAGGCGTGGTTGCCGACGCAAAACCGCTGCCAGAAATACTGCGCTGCGGCTTGGCCAGTGAGCTGATGTTGATGTTGTAACTGCCGGCCGTCGCAGAGTTGGTCGCTGTAATGTTGAGCGCGCTGGTATTGCTGTTCGAGGCGGTAAGTGAGTTGTAGCTGGATTTATCTTTGATTTCCGAAAGCCGGGTCTTGAACTCATCCAGCATGAACTTGACCGCGGCGAGGCCGCTGATCTTGTTATCGTTCTTGGTGATCTTCGCGTTGATCGCGTTTTCTTTTGGGACGCGCTCGGCGTCGACCAAATTTTGCGCGAGCGAGGCCACGTCCACGCCCGAGCCCGCACTCAGCGAGGTAAGAAGTCTTTGCGCAGCAGCCTTGTTCGCCGCCTGAATATCGGCGGCAGTCGAGGTGCTGCTGGTACTGCTGACAGAACTCGTAGCCATGAGAATTTCGGGCGCCTTACCGCCGAATCAGTGAATGAGTCGGCGCGTCTTCAAAAATCTTTAATCAACGGATGTAATTAAACAAACTCAACTCAGCAATCTTGGCAAACGCCATCTGCCCTGCCTGCAGCGACAGCATATCTTTGTTCATTTGCGTGATGGTCTTGGTGAAATCCACATCTTCTTCATCTGACAACAGCGTCTTCATGCGCAGCAGGTTTTCATCGGCGATGGCTTGCTGGTTCTCCAGCTTGTTATCCGCAGCACCAATCGAAGCCAGGCTATCGGATAGCCCCTGCTGCATGTCGGCCATTTCACCTACCGAGCGCTGTACAGTTTTGATGTTGTTGGTATTCAGGCCAGTGATCAAATCATCAATCGCCTCGAAAAATCCCACGCCATACGGCTTACCGCTATCGTCGGTGCGCACAATCTTGTCGAAAGGCCGCGTACCGGGGCGGTTGATATCAGCAATATTTTGGTCGGCAATGTCAGCCGAGGCGATCGATTGGTCACCCTGGTAGACCACCCTGCCCTGCTCGTTGGCGGCAAACGCAAGCTTGCCAACCCGCGTACCAGAAAAAATAAAGTTACCGTTGATGTCTTGCGTATTGGCTAATGACAGCATCTGATCGCGCAGCTCTTTGACCTCAATAGCAATCGATTTACGATCAGCTGCTGAATAGGTGTCGTTCGCAGCTTGGACGCTGAGTTCTTTCAACCGAAACATAACTTCGGTCGCGCCTTTGATTGATGACTCTTGCTGCGCGAGTTTGTCGCGCACCTGCTTGATGGTAGCGACGTAGCTTTCCTGCCGATCTATCGCAGACTTTAAACGCGTGATTTGCGAAGATTTATCGGGCGCATCACTGGGTTTCAGGATCTGCTTGCCCTCGGTCATTTGCATCTGCGCTTTGGATACGCGATCTTGCGTGACCCCGATCTGTCCAATCGCCCGGTCAAACTTCAAATTGGTCGACATTTGCGTCATGATTTATCGCCCTTGTTCACTTTTTCTACTAGCGCGCGGCCTGCAAGATCGCATCAAACAAATCGCCCGAGACCTGAATCGTCTTAGCCGAGGCTTGGTACGCCTGCTGGAAGCGAATCAAATCCGCTGCTTCACTATCCAGTGATACGCCGGAAACTTTATCGCGTGCTTCAATCGCTTGATCGTTGACGACTTTGAGTGCGTCTTGTGCAATCTTGGCCTGGCTGGCGAAATTACCTACCCGACCGAGCTGCTCTTCATAGGCCTGAGATATCGTGCTGCCGCCATGACCAGCGACCACACCTTTGGTCTGTAGCGCGACAATATCCAGCATGTTCTGGTTGTTGCCCGTGCCATCCTGATTACCATCGATCAGGAAGGTATCGCCGGGTATGGGCGGGCGGTTCAGCATCAGATGCACACCGCGATATTCAATACCTTGCTTGGGGTCGTATTCACGCTCGGCCAGCACGGTGATGACACCGGTGGATGGATTACGCCAGGTAATTTGATATTGCTTCTCTGAGGTGAAAGTAACGTCGTATTTTTCAGTGCGCAGTGCATCGATACGCTTGGCATTCAATGACACCGGGTCAGCCATACTGGCGTCATAGCTACCCGTGATCGTGCCTGAGCCGGCAGAGACAAACACCAATAAATCCTCTTGCACCGCACCGTCAATATAAATGCCGGTGCGCAAACCGAGTTTGGCGAGTTCGGCCGGGCCTGACTCCACATGCTCGTCCGTGAAGCCGAAGCGAATTTCTTCTTTTGAACCCATTTCTATGACACCACGGTAGTTACCGTTGCTCACACCGAGTACATTGGCGCCACCGCTCAAGGTGCCAATTGAAATATCAGCACCACTGCCATTGCTGATGAGCAGGTTGCCGAATGTATCCATCTCTGCATACACCTTGGAATAAGTACCACTGGCCACACCCAATGCATTACCTTCATCGAGCGGCCCAATGACGATATGTTCGCCGCTGGTGTTCGAGAGTGTGATGTCATCCGTGGTGCTATTCAGCGTCGCGGTTACACCGGTGGTACTGGTGGCCAGATTGATCTTGGCAACAAGCTCGGCGCGAGAAGCGAATGCGCCGTTGGTACCTGAACCGGTCATGGCCGTACCGTTGATGGATAGCTTGCGAGCGAGGTTTTGCGAGGTCAGGCTGGCCACCACACGACCTGTATCCGCGCTGTTGATTGCAGCAGCCAGATCTTGTGTTGTCTTGACCGTGAAGGGGCCGTCAACGCCTGTGCTGGGGATGCCGACGCCGTTGATCATCAGCGGATATTTTTCTTTGAAACCGAGTTCCAGAAGCTCGGCTTTTGCCTTGACCTGGTTGACGCCCCGCACGACCACCGGCGGCTCGAGTGTTGCGCCGGTTTCATTCAACCACGCAGCCAAATCCGGCGCCTTTAGCGGGCGACCATAATCAAGCCCGCTCAGCGCCACGCCATTTAATGTGATGGTATTACCCGCAATCGCATTAACATTCGGCGAAATTCGCAAAGTATCAATACGCGCTTCGGTAGGAATAATTGGCATCAAGCCGACAGCGTATTGTCCAATCGGCTGGCCTAAAACCGTCAGATCACCGCCCTTACCCTTGGTGCCGTAGCCGATGGTGATACCACGCTGTTCGCCAAAAGCAGATTTGCCCTGGTAATTGACTGGCGAAGAAATCTTGCCGTCTTCATCCATACGGCCAACCCAGATATCGTCGCCGCCATAGCCTGGCGCGTTACGCAGGACCAGCGACCCCTGAACAATCGAAGCGAATACGTTCGCTTTCTTGAAATCAGCGGAATTAATCTGGTCTACCAAATCTTGCAAGCTACGACCCGACTCGGGAACGATGGTCAACCCATTGATGAACAGGCCTTGCTCAGGGTTGAGGGTCAGTCCAGGCGTGGCATTCATTGGCTCGCCGAAATTCAGCTTGCCGCGATAGGCGGTTTGGGTCGTGATATTGCCGTTTTCATCCATACCGCCGATACGAATATCATTACCACCGTAGCCTTCGGCGTTACGAAGTATCAGCGCATCGCCATCCTCATTCAAGGTGGCAAATACATTGGTATCGCTGGCGTATTGCGAATTAATTTGAACGACGAGCTGCGCCAGGGTTCGACCCGCCTGCGGCTCAATCGGCATGCCGTTGATATAGAAACCCTCGGCTGGATCGATGTCAAGCTCAGGCGTGGTCGTCATCGCGTTCACGCCGATCGGCGGGTCATCATACTGAAGCGCCTTGTTCATCCATTCGGCGATGTCGCTTGCTTGTATGGTCTGCGCGGGTGCGGTTGGGTACAACACGGGTAAGACATGCCCATTCACCGTCAGCCGATCTGCCTCAATCATCTTGATGTCGGCAGGGATAATCTCCCCGGTAATCACGCGCCGATCAATGGTGCTTGGCACCACCATGTGCTCGGGTGAAAACTGCGTGGCCTGATCGTATTGGGTGCCGGTCAGCGACTTCAACCCGTAAAGCATCGACATCTGCTTGTAACCCGTTTCGCCGCTCTCATTCAGATAGGTGTCTGAATAAGTGCTGCCCTTGACGAAACCATTGTCAGTCGTGAGAAGCGCACGGCGCGCTGCATCGTCCGTAATCGGCGCACCTAGCAGCTGACGGCCATCCCGAGTAAATACTTGAATATTTTGTTTCTCGGTGGCGTTGTCGATGAATACCGACCAATTGTTTGCGCCGAGCGGAATTTGCCCCAGCACCATATCAGCGGGTGAATTGATGCCTGCTGATGGATTTGGGTTATTCCTTAAAACTTGTGACAGCGAGCGTACCCGACTCGGGTCTGCATACGATGGGGCGTAGGTGAGTACCGCATCGGCGCCGGACAGGTTGTTTGGGTTTTCAATGACGCGAAACAAAGCACCGGCAGCGATTTTTTTAGGATCATCCATGACAAACCGAATACCCGCCGAGGCACGGTCAAGCTGGACGACATTTTTTGTCAAAGGATCCATGCGGGTGACTGGATCGATGGTGAATAATGGCTGACCAATATTCCCATCCAGATCAATACCGTTGGCATGAATCTGATTCAACTGACCCGCCACCGTCCGCGCCAGGTTATCCAGCGCCTCGAAGCTGGGCTGCAGTACTTGCTCCCTAAAACCCATCAAGCCGCCGAGCTCGCCAGAACTCACACCCGCAACTTCTTCTTTATTTTTTGAGAAAGGGTCTAAGATAATTGCCACACGCGACAGATCGACTTCATCAAATCTTGCCATGATCTGCGTTGATCTATCCCCTACTACAAGCTTGCCAGCGTTGGCGATAGTGCCGATGCTGACATCCACCGCACCGTTGACGGCAGTCGTCACATTAATTTTGACCAGCTTGGATAACTTGGTCAGCAGCAGATCGCGCTGATCCAGCAAATCCGGCGGCTGACGCGAGACCAGCGGGTGCTTGGTCATCTGTTTATTGACCACCGCGA
>Ga0194130_10008359_pt1 | contig 11043 bp, 11 predicted proteins | sample TA2KigsurfametaG_FD_160084 | JGI IMG/M metagenome (GOLD analysis project Ga0194130, IMG submission 160084) | Freshwater microbial communities from Lake Tanganyika, Tanzania - TA2015050 Kigoma 12 surface | ecosystem: Environmental > Aquatic > Freshwater > Lake | place: Tanzania: Lake Tanganyika... | reverse complement strand
CAGGTGCCAAAGCACGTCAACAGGGCGGCAAATCAGCCAGCCCCGCACCGAAGCCGGCAACCAATGTTCCCGCCGGCCCGGTTGCTGATACAAAGGAAGCAGAAGAGGAATAGGAATCATGCCAAAGATGAAGACCCACAAGGGTACGGCCAAGCGCTTTACCTTTACTGGATCGGGCAAGCTGGTCAGTGCCATGGGGCAACGTGGCCACTTCCGTCGCCGCAAGTCAACGCGATTATTGCAGAAGCTTGATCGCATGCAGGCAGTACACGAGACAACTGTTGAGCGTGTGCTTCGTGGTTTGCCGTACCGCAAGAAGCACGCACGTTAATAACGTCTGTGCGTTCGTGGCTAGTCATTCACTAAGAGACAACTCGACAGAGGGAGAAAAGTAGACCATGGCTCGTGTAAAACGTGGAATGATGGCGCGCAAGCGCCACACCAAACTGCTCTTGCAGGCAAAGGGTTACCAGGGTAGCCGCAGTCGCCGCTACGCAGTCGCTAAGCAGACCGTCATGAAGGCGTTGTCATACGCATTCCGCGACCGCCGCGCTCGTAAGCGCGACTTCCGTCGCTTGTGGATTGTGCGTATCAACGCAGCAGCCCGCATGTGTGGCTTGTCATACAGCCGCTTGATGCATGGCCTGAAGAATGCCGGCATTCTCATTGACCGCAAGATGTTGGCCGACTTGGCCGTGCGCGATATGGACGCATTCCGTCAGATTGTCGCCCAGATCTCCAAGTAGGACCCGTGATTCAAAGTACTGCTAATCCGCAGGTACGCTTCATCCGCTCACTCCGTGACGATCGTTCGTTGCGTCGTAGTGAGCGGATGTTTGTGCTTGAGGGCGTACGTTTGGTCGGTGACCTCCTTGCCAGCCAGCACACACCGCACTTTGTGCTTTACGACCCCGAACAACTCCAACAAACCGCGGCCGGGCATGCGCTTTTGCAGACGATCGCTGCCAACAACATCCCCCAGAGTCCGACTACGGCGGCGGTCATCAAAGCGGTCAGTGACACAAACTCCCCTCAAGGCGTAGTAGCGGTTGCACGATGGCCTGAATTACCGATTACGTCCCAGCACCTAGTGGTTATCTGTGACGAAATCCAAGATCCCGGCAATCTAGGCACCATCATTCGTAGCGCCGATGCCGTTGGTGTCGATGCCATCTACTGCAGCGTTGGCTGCGTCGATGCATTTGCACCCAAGACAGTCCGTGCCAGCATGGGCAGTATCATGCGCGTCCCCCTTCGCACCGATATGACCTGGGATCACATCACACAGCAGGTGCACGGCGTCGTCATTTATGCGGCAGACGGTGGCACGATCAGTCAACCACACACCGCCATCAACTGGCGCCAGCCAAGTGCACTTATCGTGGGTAACGAAGCCCGTGGCCTTGGTACCGTAGCGCGCAGTGCCACACAGCACTATGTGCATATCCCGATGCGCCCCGGGATTGAGTCACTCAATGCAGCCATGGCAACGACCATTATGCTCTTCGAGGCGCAACGCCAACGCCTTGCCGACAAGTAGCACTCGCGTGGGATCGTTTTTTGCTATAATAGGAACAATTCAATAATGCGATGACGAAGCGAGTACGGTTATTACGACGTCCAGGGAGTGCCGATCAGCGACTGTGAGTCGGCGCCGCACGAATAGCCCGAAGTTCCCTTCTGAGCAGTCCACTGAAGTACGCAGGTATGTGTAGGCTGGACCGGTACCCACCGTTATCGGGATCGAGCGTTGTGGCTACACCACAACGGAAGCAGGGTGGTACCACGAGCCACGCATCGTCCCTGACGATGGCGTGGATTTTTGTTGTGCCATCCGGCCAATCATGGAGGTAGTCATCTGTGAGTATCATCGATCAACTCGCCCACATCGAGCAGGATGCCCTCAGCACGCTCCCTACCATCAGCAGTGTTGAGGCGCTGGCTGAATGGAAGAGCAGCTACTTGGGCAAACAAGGCGCTATCGCCAAACTGAGCCGTGAACTCGGCACCCTGCCTGCCGACCAACGCCCAGCCGCCGGTCAACGCTTCAATGCAGTTCGTGGCACGCTCGAGAGCGCCCTCAGCGAACGCGAGACCGTGATTAACAGTGCCGCCCAAAACGACGCATTCACGCGCGAGGCGGTGGACGTCACCCTCCCTGGTCGCCCCACGGTGGTCGGTCGGCTCCACCCGAGTACGCGCGTCTTGCGCATGATCGACGGCATCTTCGCCGAAATGGGCTTCCAAGTCTGGGAGAGCCCCGAGGTCGAGACCGACACGCTCAACTTCGAGCTCCTCAATATCCCAGCCGATCACCCAGCCCGCGACATGTGGGACACCTTCTATATTGACACACCAGCTGGCGCCGAAAAGGTCTTGTTGCGCACACACACCTCACCCGGCCAAATCCATGCCATGCGTGCACATGCGCCCAACCCGGTACGCGTCATTTTGCCAGGCAAGTGTTACCGCTATGAGCAAGTTACCACCCGCCACGAAATGATGTTTCATCAGGTTGAGGGCATTGCCGTCGGTCAGAATATCACCTTCTCCGACCTCAAGGGCACTTTAATTGGCTTTGCAGAGCGATTATACGGATCAGGCACCAAAACACGCTTCCGCCCGAGCTACTTCCCGTTTACTGAGCCGAGCGTCGAACTCGACGTCGAGTGCTTCTTGTGCAAGGGTGACGGTTGTCGCGTCTGCAAGCACACTGGGTGGCTCGAAATCTCGGGCGCTGGCATGGTTCATCCCGATGTCTTGCGCAACGGCGGGTATGACCCAGCCATCCACAGTGGCTTTGCCTTCGGCATGGGACCCGAGCGCATTACCATGTTGCGTCACGGCATCGACGACATTCGCTGGTTCTTCAGTGGCGATGAGCGCTTCTTGGAGCAATTCGTCTAAATGAACACACATATGACGCGCATCTATTTTATTGTGCTCTTCAGCATGCTGACGGTGTTATTCGTCAACAGCAGCATGCTGGCGTTACGCAACCCACTCGGCGAAGCTCCCGACGAGCCCGCTCACATGGACTATGCGCGTTTTGTGGCAGTCAACCAACGTTTACCCGTGCAGTGTGCCGATCCGTGTCGGAGTGACGTCCCCGGCGAAGGGCATCAACCCCCGCTGGCATACGTCATCGCCGCTCTTGTCACCTACCCGTGGATTGACCACAACGAATGGGTGCCGCAATCGATCAATCCGACATTTGTGTGGAACAACGGCAGTGATGGCCAAGCCTTGATTCACGGCACGCGTGAGCTATGGCCGTGGCAAGGCACCATCCTCGCCTGGCGCATCATGCGCATGCTCTCGGCTGTATTCATCACCATCGCTGTCGGCGTGGTCTGGCTGATAGCCCAGCGCATCACCACCCCCGACATTGCATTAACTGCCGTGGCGCTGCTTGTCATCACACCGCAAACAGCCATCGTCGGCAGCACTATGAGCAACGATGCGTTGTTAATGCTCTTCAGCAGCATGGCAATCTATCAGAGCATCACCGTAACACGTCGCCGCGACATGCTATGGCTGGGCATTTGGCTGGGGTTGGCCATCATCACCAAGTTTAGTGCGGTCATCTTGTTGCCACTGATTCTGTGGAGTAGCTGGCAGGCACTGCGTGGTCATGTGCGCTGGCAAGGATTCTTGGTCGCAAGCGCCGTGGTAGCCCTAAGCAGTGGTTGGTGGTTTTGGCGCAACTACACGCTCTATGGCGACGTACTCGGGTATGAGCTTTTTCAACAGACATATGCAAGCGGGGCCATCGACCTGTGGGCAATCAACACGTGGCAACAGTTGATTCAACAGGTGATACGTTCGATGTGGGGTATTTTTGGCTGGATGAGTCTGCCAATGCCCGATTGGTGGTATGTGATTGGTGCAACCATAAACATCATCTGCATCTTCGGCATCGGGCTGCGTCTGCGTCACACACCTCGCCCTCGCGACATTTGGTGGATGAGCGGCGCACTCATTGTGGGTGCATTCGTGTGGTTGATCAGTCTCGGCATGACCGTGGGTGCCGTCGCGTGGCAAAGTCGTCTCGTCATCATGATCTGGCCGATTGCCAGCATCATTCTCGCAGCCGGCTTCATCCGTGGCGTCGGCGCACGGTTGCACCCCGTCATGCTCCTCGGTATTGCACTGATTGGTGCCAGCACATCAATGATTATCTGGGCCGCACAGATTGGACCGTCATTCCGTTTTGACATGCCCGCCCTTGCGGCTACCGAGACACCTCTTGCGGTCACGCATAATGAGGTATTTGTCGAAAAAACCTCCGGCGGCGGGATTTTGCTCATCGACAGCGATGTCTCACCAGCGCCTGCTCCCGGTCAGACGGTGACCATCACACTACGTTGGCAGGTCATTACTCGACCGGCTCAAGCGTGGGAAGTGTTTGTTGTCGTACGCAACCCACAAAAAGTGTGGTTCGTAGATGTGCGCGATCGCATGCATCCACGCGTGCCATCAACGGTGTTCACGCCGGGAGATTGCTTTATTAGCACACACCAGGTCAGCATACCGGCACAACTCCCGACAAATGAGTACATCATGCAAATTGGGTTGGTTGACACAACCACCCAACAACGTGCCGTCAAACGCAACGATGCCGGCAAAATTCTCGGTGACAGTATAAACGTGTCTTTCAGCGTTGGTACACCAACGCCGTAGGCGCCAGTTTTTAAGGAGAAGGAACTCATGCGTATCCCGCTTTCGTGGCTCCGCGACTATGTGGATGTCACTCTGCCCGCTGACGAGCTGGCCGAGCGCCTGACGCGTTCAGGTCTCGAGGTCGATGCCGTCGAAAAGCTCGGCGTAGCTGACTCAGAACTGCCGTGGGATCCCACGTTGGTGCTGGTCTGCAACATTCTTGAGGTCACCCAGCATCCCAATGCTGACCGCCTCGTCTTGGCTGAGGTCGAATACGGCCCCGGGCTCGTCCACACGGTGGTCACTGGTGCCCCCAATTTGTACCAATACAAAGGGCTCGGCCGGTTGAATCACCCACTCAAATCGGTCTTCGCCAAAGAAGGTGCAGTCCTGTATGACGGCCACGTCGAAGGTAAAGTCAAAGTCAAACTCAAAGGCAAACCGGTGCGTGGTGTCATGTCTGATGCCATGCTCTGCTCCGAAAAAGAGCTCGGCATCTCCGAAGAGCACGAAGGCATCATGATTCTGCCCGACGATGCACCGACCGGCACACCACTCGTCGACTATCTCGGTGACGTGGTTATCGACATCGATGTCCTGCCCAATATGGCCCGCACGCTGTCGATGGTCGGCATGGCCCGCGAAATCGCCGCCCTCACCGGACAAACAGTGCGTCTGCCCGACCCACAGGTTACCCCCAGTGGCGCCGATATCAACAGCATCGCCAAAGTCACTATCGAGGCCACAGCGCTCTGCCCACGCTTCACGGCTACCATGGTCAAGAACGTCACCATCAAACCATCGCCGTTCTGGATGCAGCGCCGCCTCACCATGGCCGGCATGCGCCCGATTAACAACATCGTCGACATCAGCAACTACGTCATGCTCGAGTTGGGCACGCCTAACCACACCTTCGACGCCGATTGCGTCGCTAACAATCACATCGTTGTACGTACCGCCAAGACCGGCGAGCAACTCACGACCCTGGATGGTCGTACCCATCAGCTCAATGACGGGCATCTGCTCGTGTGTGACACGGCACAGGCCTTGAGCGTCGCCGGTGTCATGGGTGGCGAAAGTAGCGAAGTCAGCGAGCGCACGCGCAATGTGCTGGTCGAAGCTGCCGTGTGGGAGCCTACCATCATCCGGCGTATGTCGACAGCCTTCAAATTGCGCTCCGAGGCCTCAAAGCGCTTCGAACGTGGCGTTGACCCTGAGATGCTCGACCTGAGCCAACGCCGTTTAACTCAGCTCCTCAGCGACTACGCCGATGGTCACGTCGTCACAGGCATGATTGACGTACGTAGCCAGCCCAAACGCGAAGTCGTGATTGCTTTGAGCACGCACGAGGTCAAACGCATCCTGGGCCTGACCTTCACCCGCGATCAAGTCGCCGAGCTCCTCGCACCACTCGGATTCGTCTGCACCCCACACGACGTCGATACACTGCATGTGGCCGTCCCAAGCTACCGCGGCGACGTTAGCCACACCGCCGATTTGTGCGAAGAAGTGGCGCGCATGTACGGCTACGACAACCTGCCCAGCACCATCATGGCTGACGAATTGCCGGTACAACGCACCAACTTGACACGCGAACGCGAGCATTTCACGCGCGATATCCTCACCGGTGCCGGGCTCAATGAGGCCATCACCTACTCGTTGACCAGCCGCGAAGCAGCTGCCAAGCTCGACCCAGCCGAACTCGAGGCCGATCACTACCTGCGTCTGGCCAACCCGCTCTCACCCGAGCGCGAGTTCATGCGCCGGTCAATATTACCTACGTTGCTTGAATCGGCCAACGTCAACATTCGCGAGCGTGGCGTGACCCGCCTCTTTGAGATTGGGCGTGTCTACCACCCACGCCCTGATGCCATCTTGCCCAACGAGCCACTACGCGCTGCAGTCGTACTCGCAGGCCCGCGCGTACCGGCCTCATGGCAATCCTCAACCCCAGAGTCAATGGACTTCTTTGATGTCAAAGGAGCCATCGAGTGCCTGGTTGAGCGCTTACGCATCGCTGATGTCACATATGCACCAAGCACCGTGCCCTACCTCCAACCAGGTCGTGCCGCCGACGTCATGGTGCGCCACGGCAAGGAACTGGTCACCATCGGCCATTTCGGCGAATTACACCCCGATGCGCGCGAGCGCTTCGGCTTGCCTGCCGTACGCATTGGAGTTGCCGAACTCGACCTGCATACCATGCTCGAACTTGCCAGTGTCCCACGTTACCAAAGCATCTCGCGCTATCCGGCCACCACACAAGACTTGGCCATGATTGCTCCAGTCAGCGTGAGTGCCGAACAAATCGAGAAGTCGATTCGCAAGTACTCGGGCAATGCCCTCAGCAACGTCGAAATCTTCGACGTCTACACCGGTGCACAGGTCGGTGAGGGCATGCGGAGTATCGCCTACCGCATCACACTACGTGCCAGCGATCGCACCCTGAGTGACGACGAGGTCAGCAAGATTCGCGCCAAGATTATCCGCGGCGTCGAGTTTGATACTGGTGCCAAAATCCGTAGTTAACCCACGTATGCATGGCGTGCCTCCACCGTGGGGGCACGCCATGCAAAGAAAGTGATGCGATGCCGCCCGCCCCACACATCCGACAACTCACCGCTGATGACGCTGTTCTGTTTGGTCAGCTCGTTGACCTTTTTCATCTGGTATTCGAAAACGACCACCCGACCACCATGCCCATCTCCTCCTTGCGTGATTTACTCGCTTTACCACACTTCGTTGCGTTTGGCGTCTTCGTGGATGAACAGCTTGTTGGCGGCTGCACCGCCTATATCCTACCTAGTTACACAAAACCGCACCCCGAACTCTTTGTCTACGACTTTGCCATTCACCCCGATTACCAACGTCGCCGACTCGGCTCACTCCTCATGCAATCACTCTTCACCTTCTGCTCCTACCAGCACATCCCACTCATCTTTGTGATGGCACATGCCGAAGATACGCACGCCGTTGAGTTCTATCGCGCCAACGGTGCCGTTCTCGAAGACGTCGTAAACGCCATCTTTGCGCTTCCCTCATAACGCATACTCATCCGCTTTTCATCTTGTCTATTGACAGGATGCATATCTCTTATTATAATTTTTATAACAAAGTAAGTTGATAATATTACTTATGTATTATCTGAACAACGGTGGAGGGGTGTGATGACATACCAGTTTGATCGGAGCGCGTTACGCATCGGGCAAATCAGTGTGATTGTGGTGTTGGCACTTGGGTTTGTCTTGGACATCGAGGCATTCATCTACTTTGGTGCGTACCTGTTAGGTGCTGCACTTGTTGCGCCGCGGTATGCCCCACAACTCTGGGCATATCGGTTTTTGGTACGACAGGGGCTGGTACGTACTGAAATTCACGACGAAGACCCGACGCCACATCGCTTCGCACAGAAGATGGGATTTGGAGTGCTTGTCATCGGTGTCGCAAGTAGTGTACTCGGACTGAGTGCGGTGGCATGGGGCGCTGCGTTGATGGTTGTCACGCTCGCGCTCATCAACGTGACCACGGGCTTCTGTGCTGGTTGTTTTGTGCACGCCCAACTTGCGCGTTTACGGAGCTAAGCATCATGATTACGCGCATCATCATATTACTCATCGTTGTGCTTGCTGTAGCCGCATTTGCATGGTACATGCGTTGGCGCAGTCAAAAAGCCGGCGCGCAGGGTGTTACGATCAACCACTTCCCGCTCGGCAAGGTCGGAGTCGTAGCGATTACAACTGACGACTGCGTGCAATGTGAGCGGCTTCAAAAGCCAGCTCTCAAACGGCTACAGGCGCAACGTGGTGACATCGAGGTGGTATGGCGCACGGTTGATCAAGAACCTGAGCTTGTCAAGGAGCTAGGCATCATGACGGTACCGAGCACGCTGGTGCGTGATGCACACGGCAAGGTGGTCAAAGTCAATCTCGGGTATGTTGACGATTGTGTGTTAATGCAACAGCTGTCGATTGTCTCGGCCCCCCCGCACTGTGCATAACGATGCCAGGCGTTACCATACACCCCCGGTTGATGCGGTACACATCAACCGGGGGTGAGTTTGTGTGTTGACGATGGGCTGACTAGCGTCGGCCCGTGCGATCAAAGAGACTAATCGAGTCCACCGAGATACCGCTGTGGATACGCTGAATAACTTCGGCCATCAGTGTAGCCACCGAGAGTACTTTGACATGTGGATACGCATCCAGTTGATGGAGTGGCAAACTATCGGTGGTGACAAACTCATTAATCGGACTCGCCGTAATGCGCTCAAGCGCTTTGCCGGCCATAATCGAGTGCACCACGGCAGCTGAGATAGCCGTTGCACCGCAATCGGCGAGTAACTCCGCAGCCGCTACCAGCGAGTTACCCGTGGCTACTTCGTCATCAACCAAAATACAATGACGACCCTGTACCTCCCCGATGACGTTCAATGCTTCGACATGCCGTTCATTTTCATCGTGTGGTTGAATATGATGCAGGTGGCGCTTTTCGACAATAGCTAGTGGGACACTGAGCTTCTCGGCAAAGTTACGAGCGCGCTTGGCAAAGCCCATATCAGGGGCAACAACGGTATAGTTGTCAACACGCTGCTGTTGGAAGTGACGCACCATCAATGACATCGCACTTAATTCATCGACTGGAATCGAAAAGAAGCCTTGAATCTGCCCTGCATGCAAATCGAGCGTAATCACCTGTTGCGCGCCAGCCACTTGTATCATGTCTGCGAGCAGACGTGCAGTGATTGGCACACGTGGCTGGTCACGTTTGTCCGTACGTCCATAGGCAAAAAACGGAATAACAGCGGTCACACGCCCGGCGGCAGCACGTCGGCAGGCATCAAGCATAATCAGCAGTTCCATGATACGGTCACTGAGTGGTGCTGAGAGTGATTGCACGACAAAGACATCTTTCTCGCGCACACTTTCGTTGAGCCGCGCAAAAAGATTATCGTTTGGGAACTTCGTCAGGGTGATATCACCCAGCGTTACCCCAAGCCGATCTGCAATTGCCTTGGCCAACGCCGGATTGCCGCTCCCACTAAAAATCCGCATATCGCTAAAGCGACTACTCATGAGTACCCTCTGCTCTGGTGCGCTGATTACTGCCTCTATTGTAGAGTGTTTCGGAGATTGCCGCAAAAACGTCTATCCACAGCTTTTCCCAGCATCTTCCAACGGTTATCCACGCAAAATCCCTCACATTATCCCACATTTCCACACGTTATCCACATTTTGTGCGAATCCCTCCACAAATTGTTCGTTTGTAGAGGGATTCTGATGGTTATTTTTGTTGTTGGTTCATTACGATGAAGAACACGGTAACAAGTCCGGCAATTATTGCGATCCAGCCTGAGACGTCCATCACCCCTCCTGCGTCACTCGCTTCGGCAACGGCCACACAATTAACACCACGAATGCAATAATAATTGTAACCACGCCCAACCACGCATCAATCACGCTGGTCTGCACAATCGTCGGCGTGCCCAACACTGATCCTTCGTAGCCCACTACAATACCGGCATACAAATTATTGACTACGTGCATGCCTATCGCCCGCTCAGTTCCGTTATCGCGCAGGCTGAGCACTGCGGTGCCGACGCCCACCAAAAAGTAGTTCAGCGCCATCGGGATCTCGCCACCAAGGGCAGACCCCATCTCGGGGTTGGCCAAGTGCGGTGCCATAAATGCCACGCCCGACAACAACACGAGAAACACCGGTTGTGCCCACAACCGAGCCACAGCCTGCATCAAGTAGCCACGAAACATCAACTCTTCACCGGTGGCTTGAATCGGAATCAACAACAATACCAACGGCGCAATCATAATCCATGCGCCCGCATCAAACGTCCATGTGTATCGCCCAGGATAGATGAGTGACTCAACTACCGTAAAGAACACACCCAAACCCAACCAAATCACCATGCTCTGCCACACCAACGGCCAACGAAATTTGGCGGTACTGGTGAGTTGCGTCAAGGTGCGCCGATGCACCAAGCGCTGTGCAACCCATACCCCCACAAATAACATGATGGGAGAGATCATCACCAAGGCAAACTGCACCGGATTCGCACTGCCACCGAGTATGCTGCCACTTTCATCAATGTTGACCAACCCCATCATGGCGCCAATCACCATCGGAATTGAACCGAGAATCACATAAAAAACGAGAATTACAACCAGTCCGACCCACCAACTCCACCACTTGCTGTTCCCTGTCTGAGTATTGTGTAACCACTCCATGATATGCTCCTTCTTATGGAATCATCGAACCGATGAAATACCCAAGCACCGCACCACAAAGCCCAATTATGAGACTAAACACCAGTCTATTTGTACCCACCGGTACACCAGCCAAGCGCATACGATATGCCACCCACGGCCA
>Ga0194130_10008358_pt1 | contig 11043 bp, 9 predicted proteins | sample TA2KigsurfametaG_FD_160084 | JGI IMG/M metagenome (GOLD analysis project Ga0194130, IMG submission 160084) | Freshwater microbial communities from Lake Tanganyika, Tanzania - TA2015050 Kigoma 12 surface | ecosystem: Environmental > Aquatic > Freshwater > Lake | place: Tanzania: Lake Tanganyika... | reverse complement strand
TCGCTGGGGCTCCTGACCGTGATCGGAGCCCTGTTGTCGCGTCCTGAGACCCGCCTATGTAGTTGGCGCGACCCGCCTACCTAATTGTCGCCGTGCACCGAGCTCAGCGTCAGCCACCAATGTGCGCTGCTGGGCCTGCCCAGATCCACGCTCTACTACCGACCCACACCAGTGCGTGAATCGACCCTGCGGATCATGGCCAGGATCGATGCTCTCTATCTGGAAGACCCGTGCAGTGGCAGCCGCCGGATGGTGGACTACTTGGCCCGAGAAGGGATCCCGATCAGTCGTGACCGGGCACGAAACCTCATGCGCCGCATGGGGTTACGGGCGATCTACCGGAAACCTCGCACCACCATTCCAGGAGATCCAGCAGAGCGCTTTCCCTGCCTGGTGGATCTCGACGAAGTCACTGCTGTGGACCAGGTCTGGGCTACCGACATCACCTACATCCCCCTCCAGAAAGGATTCCTCTACCTGGTTGCGATCGTGGATCTCTTCTCCAGGACCATCCTCAGTTGGAAGCTCTCGAACAGCCTTGACACGGAGTTCTGTCTGGATGCCCTTGAGATGGCGCTGGAAGGTGGCCGCAGGCCCAAGATCTTCCACTCCGATCAAGGCTGCCAGTTCACCTCTGGTGACTTCGTTGCGAGGCTGCAGGCTGAGGCGATCAAGATCAGCTGGTCAGGCAGGAAACGGTGTTACGACAATATCCTCGTTGAGCGATTGTGGCGAACAGTCAAGTATGAGGAGGTCTACCTGCGTACCTACAGCGATGGCTGGGAGGCCGAGATCAACCTGGCCCGCTTTCTGTGGAGGTACTGCCATGTAAGACCTCACAGCTCTCTGGGAGGCAGAACTCCCCATGAGGTCTATACTAGGATCGAACCCTGTTCCTCCCACCCGGAGTTAACGATGTCAGGGGCCAGAACTGTCCAGTAAAAGACACCCACCTCACATTGGGCCTGGGTGATCGGCGTTTGGCTGATGAAGAAGTTCTCCAGCATCACCTCATGCTGAGGGCCTTCATCGGCTGATCGCTGGGGTTCATCAGGGGGGGAGCCCATCTGGAAGCTGCCGGCGGGGATCTCCACGAGGGCTAGAGCCAGGGGATCGGGCCGTTCGACGACAGCAGCAAAGGGGAGGTGGTCGCGCTGCAGCGGTTCGTGAAAACCCCAGGCGGTTGCTTGCTGCGACACAAGCCCCACCACGGAAGCGGGCCTTGGCAAAGGAACCGCGATCGGCTCCCACACCAGGATGCACCCGTCTTCGGCGGAGGCGATGAGGCGGTCATCGGCAAGCAGCCCCAGGGCTTGCACAGAGCCACTGTTACTTTCCAGGATTTGTTGGCAATTACCAGAGGCCAGATTCCAGATCCGGATCGTTCCATCACTGGAGGCGCTCGCCAGCAAACCATTCGCCAGCATCAGCAGAGCCCTGATCCCTCCCTGATGGCCCTGGAGCACATCGGTACAGACCCCACTGGAGGCATCCCAAAGGCGGATGGTGTGATCGCCTGAGCCAGAGGCGAGGCGGCCATCGGGAAGCACCGCCAGGGCATTCACCCCGCCGTGATGCCCCTCCCACAGCTCTTCGGAGGCACCCGTGGCCGAATCCCAGAAGCGGATCCTGCCATCGCCACAGCCCAGGGCGAGGCGGCCACCGGGAAGCACCGCCAGAGCATTGAGGCCATCGCAATCACTGCGAAAGCTCGCTGATTTCAAGCCAGCGGATGGGTCCCTGACCTGCAGGATGGCATCCCTGGAACCAGAAGCCAGGCGCCCATCGGGGATCACGGCCAGAGCCTGCACCCCGCTCTCATGCTCATGCTCTTCCAAAACACCCGAGCAAGTGCCGCTGGCGAGATCCCAGAGGCGAATGGTGCCGTCGCCAGAGCCCGAGGCCAGGCGCCCGTCTGAGAGCAGCGCCAGGGCGAAAACCCCTTCCCGATGCCCCCGCAACACTGCTGAGACAGAGCCACTGGCAGGGTCCCAGACGCGAATACTGCCATCGGCAGACCCCGGAGCGAGGCGTCCATCCGGTAAACCGATCAGCGCCGTGACGGCAGCGTATGCGCCTGGCTCCTTCAACACCATCTGCGGCCCATTAGAACTTTCCGCAACCCGCCCTGGGCTGAATTGCGTCGTCACGCGTGCCGTACTGAACGAGATCCGTTGCAGCTCCAGCTGCGCCAACCAGGCTGCGGTGATGGACAGGACCTCCGTTGGCGGCACATCCACAACGGCGGCTGTTTCGAAGGGCAGGGGCTTGAACTTCATCGCCTCAGGCCAGAGCGGCGTGGGGCCCCTTCCCCCTGCCGCACGCAACTGCCGCGCAATCTCACGGAAGGGCTGGCCTGGCAGGCGATCAAGCCTGTCCGCCGCGAGATTGGCGAAATGCGCCAACCCGGAAGCCTCCACGCTTTCCGCTGCTCTCGGATCAGAGAGCAGGGTCTCAAAGGTGGGGCCTCTCCCTTGTCGCGCCAGGCGGCGTTCCACCACATCGGTGATCGATTGAATCACCGCCACTCGTACCCTGGGCTCCAACTGCGGCTCCAGGAGGGTCTGAACGGCAGGCAGGAGTTCGAACTGCACCGCATCAGGGCCTATGGCCTCCTGCCCCTCTCGACGGCGCACAAGCCCACTGACCAGAACCTCTGCCAAGGGCAGGGGGTCGCTCAGCTCAGGTAGTTCCGCAGCCATCAAGAGCCGCAGCACCGGCAACGTAAGCAGAGGTGCTGAGGCCATCAGCAACATCAGACGCTGGGCCTCGGGGCTTGCCTGTTGACGAAACGACTGCCAAAGAGTTTCCGCCTCAGCAACAGGATCAGCAGGAGAACGTGGAGACGATGCGGGAGAGAGTGGAATCTGTTGGCGGTCGGCAACAGACATCACAGTCCCGCCAGTGCGGGCCAAGCCATCGCCCATCACAAGCGCACCCCAAGGTGCCAGATCGCGTGGATTCAGTGAAAACACCGGCAGCTTCAGCCCTGTGGGCATGGGTAGCTGTGAAGACCTCAGCCGCCGCCTTGGGTCAAGAGTGGAGACAGCAACGGCTTGGTAGCCACTGTTTGGCCCTAGGCCCAGCCTGTTGCTCAGGGTGACTGCAATTCCACGTCGCAGGGCTGTACGCACGCGATAGCGGAGCGGCAAGGTATGGAGCACCGCCAGGGGTTGCCGCTCAGCAATCTGTTCAAGCCAGCGCGCCATTGAGCCATCCCACCAGTGACGCCCCGCCGTATCGCTTAGAATCAGGGTGGGAAGTGTGGGTTGCGACGTGCGCTGGCCGATAGCTCGTTGATGGGTGGTGGATTCGAGGTGCCTCAGATCGAACTGCAGCAACGACACACGCGCAAATGCCTGACTACTCGCCAATACGCGCTGGAATTCCTCTGCAAGCGGTTGCCATACCGCCATCGCCACCCCGGCATCAAGCCAGATTTCAACATCCACAGCGGCAGCCATGCGTGGCCGCAGAACGGGCCATGGCCGCCCAAGTTCAGCACTGCGTTGAGCTGTTCGCGGCTCATCCAGCACACGCCAATGAGGATGGGGCTGTTTCTGAAGCAGTGGGCGCAAAGCTGCAAGAAGCGTCAACGGACGCGACAGCATGGGCTCCTGCCGCAGCAGCAGCGGGATGAATCCCTTGCGTCGCCTCAGTCGTTCGCGTACATCGTCGTCATCGGGCAGCTGTGACTCGGCAAACAATCCAGCCGTGGGTTTCTCCTTCTCTCCGTCAGCCGATGGTGGCTCTGGGAAAGGCGTTGCTGCGAAAGGGTCCGGCGGTCGCTTGTCCAGACCATGCTCTGAACTTCTGATACATCCATCAGAGATGGTGCCTTCGAACTTCCCAATACCTTCAGGGTGATTCTCCTCACCGATAACCGTGCTTCCAGGATCAGATTTGGTAGCAACAAACAGCTTCGGAATGGCACAGCCAGTCATGCTGGCCTGTAGCCACAGCCAATCAGCGATGCCTCGTGCATCGCAGGGATCACCACCTTGATCTTCCCACCAGCCGAGTAGTGCTTCCAAATTTGCAGCGCACTGCTCAGCCACTGGCACTCAAGCGCTTGAAGAGAATCTCTGCCAACGCTTTCATCTGTTCCTGGCTGGGTCGTCTATCCTCTGGACCGCTGAGCAGATGCAGCGCATTGAGGAGTTGATCTGTCGCGCGGTCGAGCTGACCATCCTCACCGAGGAAATCATCAATTTGTTTTAAGGCAGTATGCTCATCCAGCCCTTTCTTGGAGAGATCATCTCCAAAGTGCTGACGTGCCACATCCAGCAAGGTTTCGCGGCGGGATGGGGTGGGCATCTCTACACGAATGCAGCGACGATGAAAGGCTGGTGGGAAGTCGCGCTCACGATTGGAGGTCATCACCACAATCGGAAAGGCTCGGCATTGCACGCGGCCCGCTTGAATCGAGGCGCGGCAGCCTGGATCATCTGTATCAAGCTCGGCCTGCTGACTGCTTGAAGCACGAGCTTCACGACGTAGCCGAGGAATTTCGAAGGACCCTTCCTCAAACAGATTCAAGAGTTCATTGGGCAGTTGCAGATCCGACTTATCAATCTCGTCAATCAACAGCACTCGAGGCTCCTCAAAGGGCAAGAAAGCTGTTCCCAGAGGCCCAAGTGTGATGAACTAAGCCGTGCTTGTCTCGTTGCCTGGCTGAGATGCTCGCAGCCTGTCCAGCGCTTCGTAGCGATACAAACCTTCCTGCACTTCGCTACGAGGTGTGATTGGCCAGCACAGCACGCGACCCAACCCCAGCTCATGGGCAATGGCATAAGCGAGGCTGGTCTTCCCGCAGCCTGGGGTTCCTGTCACAAGCAGCGGGCGACGCAGATGAATGGCGGCATTCACCGCAAGGCGCACATCTTCGGCTTCCTGCGTGAGTACCTCACCATTGGCCCGTGGCAAGCGAAAAACCCTGCCACGGTCCTGCTGTTTCACAGGCATCGGTGGTGGTGTGTATGGCGCCTCAGCCTTTTCCTCAAAGCGACGCCATGGGGGCGGATCGGGCAGCTTCACCTTGGCAGGTTCAGCGTTCTTGATAGCCTTTGCATTGGTGAAAACACCCCAAGGCTGGAGAGAAGCATCACTGTGATTCGATGTTGTTGACATAAGGACTCAGGGGCTGACAAGATCGCTGGCGGTTGCGGCAGAAGCAGGGGCGCGGCTGGGGTGATCCATCAGAAAAATCAGGTCGTGAATGAGAGGATGTTCGGCGAGACTTCTGCGCCGGATCGCAATTTCCTCAAACCGGGCGCATTCGCAAGCTACACTGTCTCCATGCTGATGGCCGTTTAATGCTGACCCGTAAAGTGCCAAATAATCATGAATCTCCTGCTCCGTTCGCGCCGGCAGGCCATGATGGCACCAGATCGCTACAGGAACCATAGAGGTCTGCATGGCATCGAGCCAGTCAAGCCTGAGATTCTCATCCAGGGGATGAAGCCGCTTGATGGCAACACACGTTTCGCTTGTTTCGGAGGCATGCACATTGTCTATTGACTCAGCGGCACTGCCGGTAAGCCATACACCTTCTCCTGCGGCCAGAAGGCGATGCTTCTGCTCGAGTATCGCCAGAGAAGAAAGGAATGAAGGATCTGAGAAACGATCCCAGCAGCGCAGAACAAAAGAGATCATTGCCGGCAACACTTTCGCTTTGCCGACTCGGCTTCGTCGGTCTTTAATTCTTAGAGTACTCCAGGCAAAGGCGAGTAGCTGAAGGGGAAGAAAGAGTTCCACGAAACAAGAGCCCCCAAAGCGCTGGGCTTGAACCCAGTCAACTGTGATCTGCATCAAGTCGGCGAGGGAAATAAATCCCAGCCCAGGGAGTGCATCGGAAGGGCCTGAGACTTCAGCCGTTGCTTTAACAATCTCTCCGATCGGAGCAGGATTCTTTTTGTCTCCAATAGAACAAGGCTCATAATGTTCTCGATCAGGTCTCTTAAGATAAGGCTGCCAATTGTAGAGAGGCTCGATGGATTCTCCACTGGAACCATGGGCCTGTTCCAGAACAATACCTAAATAATGGATTTGATTGTTTGTGTTTTGTGAGTCACTATTCTGGCCATTGCTATCACTCTGCACCAACATGGGATCCATCGCCGCGGCAAAGCCTTGTTTTTCCTGCAAGCGTTCCTGCAAGCGTTCCTTCACACGCGTTCGGATCTTGCTGAAATCAGACTCGCTGATTGCTTCTTCACCCCTAGGCATTGCCCGAATGCGTAGAGCCCTGATGAGATCTGGCAGTCGCCCGAGAAGTTCTTGTGTTTCATCCACATCCTTCCAAGAGGCTGGAGAAAACCTCCGCTCAGGGTATCCCGGCTCCACCTGGCTGCGCTTGAACTTAACCCTTTGCGACCAATGCTCAAGAAGGCTGGTGTTGTCTTGTAGATCTAAATCTGCGTCATCAAGAATCAGCGCAAGAACATCTTGGCCTAACTCTTCGGGATTAAAATTGCGACGCCGAAAAGCCTGCAATAGCTCGTCCTTCATGCACCAATCCGAGCGGAGGGACTTCTTGCTGATCACAGCAATGATGAGCTGGCTCTTTGCGATATCGGCGGCAAAGGCTTCGATTGAATCGCCGGTTTTCACCAGCTCCTTATCTCGGCCAACATCAATGCCATCCTCTTCGGCAAGCTTGGCGCAGAGGTCATTGACAATCTGCTCTCGCTCAGGATGTTCACCTGTCTGATCACCAGCCTGACCAGCTGGCACTCGATTGTTCCATGCATAGGAGACATAGACCAGAGGCTTCACCATTGGAGAGATTGGCATCAGACGTTTTCCTCTTGCTGCTCCTTGCGGTTTGCAAGCCGCTGCCGATCCATCGCTTCACGCTCACCGTTCTGGAACGGTGGAACACACACCACCCGCAGCCCCACAATCGCCGGCTCGCGGGAAGGCGCGGGCAGGCGGTAACGGCAGGCGGAGCGGGCATCGCTGGGTGGATCGCTCCAGGCGCCGCCGCGCACCACCCGATCGGCCGTCGCAGGGGCATTGGCCTCAATCCAGGCGGAGCCATCCGTGGGTGCGCCGCGATAGATCTCATGCCAATGATCCAGGCACCACTCCCACACATTGCCGTGCATGTCGTGCAGACCCCAGGCATTAGCAGGGTGGTGCTGCACGGGTGTGGTCTGCTGCCTCTGCGCACGGGGATCCTCAACTGACTCACTGGGGTAGCGCAGGGTGGCGAGCTCAGTCAGCAGCTCCGACCCGAACGCGTAAGGCGTGCTGCTGCCCGCACGGCAGGCGTATTCCCATTGCGCCTCGCTGGGCAGGGTGTAGTGGCGACCCGTGCGCTGGCTGAGCCGCCTACAGAACTCCGTCGCCTCATCCCAGCTGATCTGCTCCACCGGTCGCTGCCATGGGTTGGACTCTCCTTTGCCCAGCTGCGCTTGCTCCCCCTGAAATAGAGCCGGGTTCTCAGGTAATGGGAGTGACCAATCCTTACCTGACGGCGGCTCCCAGGCGGCCACCACCTGCCATTGCGCTTGGGTGATTGGTGTGCTGGCCATCAGGAACTCCTGGATCTCCACCTCATGCACGGGGCCCTCATCGTCGTCCCGGCCGGGCTCCTGGTCGGGTGAGCCCATCTCGAAGCGGCCGGCTGGAATGCGCACCATCGTGAGCGCCTGTCCAGAGCCCAGAGGTTCGATGAACGCCTGGGTGGTGCTCTGCCAGCGCAACAGCTGGGGCATCCTTCAGCTCCCCCCAGCCACCGGCCCCTGCCCGCCGAGCAGCACAGCCAGCAACAGCAGCAGATAGAGCAGCCCAAACAGGCGTGGCACCCAGTTTTCCACGTGGGTGAGCGGCAGGTAACGCCTGGAGTCCTTGCCTTCAATGAGGGCCTTCCATTCGGCCGCGTAGGGAGCTGCGGGCAGCAGGGTTTCCAGTTCCAGAATCACCGCATACTTGCCGCTGTTGAGCTGGCGATAGCTGCGCACAATCCGCCACCAGACAAAACAGAGCACCAGCAGGGCAATGATCGGCAGCGCCCCCGTGAAACCGCTGATGATCCTGTCTTTCACCAAATTGGCGAACACGGTCAGCAGACCGGTGTTGACCGCCAGAAAAAACGTATTGGCCTGCATGCGCCGCGCACTCACCCGATCGGCCATCTCCACGGCCAGCTTGTATTGATCAAACAGGTGTTGACGGTAGGAATCGCCATAGTCAGCCTCCGAGGCCCGCAGCAAGCTCGGCTGCAGAGGATCAGGCCCAGCGGATACGGGATCAGCGGACACGGCGGCAGTCCAGCGCATGGGTGATCGCAGCACAGGGTAAGCCGTTCCAGCGACCCGGCCACGCCGCCTGCCGTGCCACGGCCTGCACTCGGCCTGGCGCGCGAATCGCCCTGGGATGGAGCGGCCCAGGCCGGGGTTGAGACAGCTGGTGGCACTCACCCATGGGAGCCATCCAACCAGCTCCCATCCGTACTCCGCTGCGCCGTGCCTGCACCACCCTCAGCCCCGGCCCCGCCTTCGAGCGGCAGCGACCTGCCGCCGCTTCCGCCAGAATCACCGGCAACGCAACTCCGCTGGCTGGGCCTCGATCCGCCAGGGGTCCTTCAAGCGCTCGTAGGCCTGATCCTCGGCCTGATCGCCCTGCTCACCTCCTATGACCACCTCTCCATCTTCGGCCGCAGTTTCCCACTCCCCCAGCAATGGGGAATCCCTTGCATCGCTGCCTCGGTGGCGACAGTTTTTGTCGATGCTGAATTGGCGTCGCGATCCAGGCTACGAGCAGCGGCTGCAGAAGCTGAGGCTCGAGACCGAGCAGAGCAGAGAGAGAACGAAGCAAATCGAGAACGAAATCTTGCAGGTGAGGAAAGACAGAGAGCAGATCGAGAAAGAAATCGAGCAGCTGAGGCGCGAGAACGCCAGAGAGAAAGCCTTGAGCGCCTTGATCAGACAGCGCTGCTTTCCGCCCGAGTGCAGCTCGATCCCTCCGCAGGCAATCGAGAACGATTGCGGATCTTCCTGGAGCTGATGGGGCAGCGGGGGCCTGGGGAAGCTGACGATGGCTGAGCACGGCGCTCGCCTTTCTCTCGACCTCACCGTGCTGGCCCTGCTTCTGGCCCTGCTTGTGCTGTTGCGCCCCAGCCTGCTGGTGCGTTTCCTGCTGGCACTCACCATCGACGACGGTCCCAGCCCCGGCAGCGCCGAACTGCTGGCCCTGCTGCGGGAGCTGCAGGTGCCGGCCACGTTGTTTGTGATCAGCGGCCACCTCGATCGCGGCGATCCGGCCTATCTGGCCCAGGCCCTCGCCGATGGCCACACCATCGGCCATCACATGAATGAAGACAGCGTTTCCGCCCGCCTCAGCCCCGCCGCCTTCCGCCAGGCCTTTGATCGGGCCGCCTCCGATCTGCGCGGCGCCGCGGCCCCTCGCGGGCTGCGATTGCGATGGTTCCGGCCCGGTGGCGGCTGGATTCGCCCCTCGATGCTGCGCAGCGTGGCGGCGCGGGGCTACCGGCTTGTGCTGGGATCGATCTTCCCCTGGGACACCTTCCACCCACCGCTGGCCTGGATGCGCTGGTTTGTGCTGCGCAACGCCCATCCCGGCGCAATTCTTGTGCTGCACGACCGGCCCGACACCCTGCCGGCCACGATCGAGCTGCTGCGACTGGTGGTACCCGCCTTGCGTCAACGCGGCTACCGGTTCGTGGGCCTGGATCACCTACTGAGCAGCTGATCCAGCTCTGGCCCTGCAGCATGGAAGCAATCGGTGAAGCGCCATGGCGTCCCTCCCCCTCGCCACCCCCAGCCTCCAGCGCCGGCTGCACCTCGGCGACGCCGACGACAACGCTGCCGCCGACCTGCGCGACAACCTCTCCGGCCTGGCGGCTGGTGATGGCTGGCTGTGGCTGGCGGGCGATGAGGGCCGCAGCCTCCAGCGCCTGCAGGCCGATGCCAGCGGCGGCTACGGCCACTCCAGCCGGATCAAGCTGGCCGACTTCGGCCTGGCCGGCGGCAAGGCCGAGGGTGAATCCGATCTGGAGGGCCTGGCCCTCGACGGCGATCGGCTCTGGCTGGTGGGCTCCCACAGCCTGCGCCGCCGCCGGCACGACAGCGACAAGGGCGAACCGCTGGCCCTCGACCGCCAGCGCAGCGCCAACGCTCAGGTGCTCGGCTGCCTCCACCTCGATGGCCGCGGCTTCCCCCGCAGCGGCCAGCGGCTCCGCTGCAACACCACCAACAGCGAGGATGCCCTCACCGCCGCCCTGGCCAGCGAACCGCTGCTGCGGCCGTTCCTGCCCATCCCCAGCAAGGACAACGGCGTCGACATCGAGGGCATCGCCGCCCGCGGCGACCGGGTGCTGCTGGGCCTGCGCGGGCCGGTGCTGCGCGGCATCGCCCTGGTGGTCGAGCTGCACCTCGCCGGCCTTGGCGAGGACAACGACAGCGGCGAATCCCAGGCCCACGGCAGCCCCCTGCATCTGGCCAGCCACCGGCTCCACTTCCTCGAGCTCGGCGGCCTGGCCGTGCGCGACCTGGCCCTGCTGCCCGGCGGCAACGACGTGCTGATCCTCGCCGGCCCCACCATGACCCTGGCGGGGCCCTGCCTGCTGTACCACTGGCGCGAAGTCTTCAGCAGCACCCCCAAAAAGGAGATCAAGGTGCAGGAACCCAAAGCCCTGCTGTGGCTTCGTAATGGCGGGCCAGATGCCGGCCACAACAAACCCGAAGGCCTCGACCTCACATGGGACAACGGCGACCTCATCGCCTGGATCGCCTACGACAACCCCGACAAGCACCGCTGCCGTGGCACTGGCTGCTGCACACACCTGGATGGCTATGTGCTGCCGCGGGGGGTGGGGTGATGGACAACCTGCCTGTTGTGATCCTCGTAGGCGGCGTGCTGGCGATCCCACTCACGCTGGTGGTGAGTCAGATCATTCTGTTGCAGTACCAACATACACTGGTGGGTTGGATGCGCAGAAAGCCTTCCGGGCAGTCTGAAGACAATGAAGCAGACACAGCCCCAACGAATCAGCCACTGCCGATGCCTGCCCCCCTG
>Ga0194130_10008351_pt1 | contig 11049 bp, 8 predicted proteins | sample TA2KigsurfametaG_FD_160084 | JGI IMG/M metagenome (GOLD analysis project Ga0194130, IMG submission 160084) | Freshwater microbial communities from Lake Tanganyika, Tanzania - TA2015050 Kigoma 12 surface | ecosystem: Environmental > Aquatic > Freshwater > Lake | place: Tanzania: Lake Tanganyika... | reverse complement strand
CAATCGGAGAAGGGTGCCCGTATCGAAGAGTTATACGGCAATAAGACCTTAGGTATGTCTTATGGCGCAAATTTGGAGCGGGCCATATTTCAGCACTACCTCAATTTCGATCAGATGGATAGCCCCCTGCACCGCGCGTGGATACAAGACCTTATCAGTCAAGGCAACATCTATGCTGAGTATATAAGCAAGACAAAGGACAGAGTACTTTTTTATCCGGCGGTATATCTTATGAGTATTCGAGTGCCCGTTTTGGATGAAGGTTTGCAGCAAGTGGAGGCCTTTATTGCCTCTTCTGAAATAAAGAAGCTACAGCCCAAGCTTAGCCCGTCAAAACTTATCACCGTGTATCCCAATCGAACTGAAAATTTAACAATTACGATGTTACAAATAACGACCCCGATTGCGTTTACAATTGGGGTAGCAAAAATGCTGAGTGAAGGAGGTATAATAAAGAAGGAAAAAAGACTGAGGGCGATCGTGAGCGTTGCCAACCCCCAAGCCGGAACACTGCTCAGGTCATTTCGAGGGACTGAAAAAGACGATTGGTTATCCTATTCCATCACCATAAAAAATGACTTATGAATCTGCTGACCCTATTTGTTTGGATGCTTTTTGGAGGCTTTGAATTCCCAGATGCCAAAAGCAAAGAGGTTTTTAACCTCATCAATGCTTATCGAATAAAAAACGGGAAACCTGCATTAAAGTACTGCGATTCGCTCTCTTACGTTGCTGCTGTGCATGCCTACGATCAATTTGTTAACCACCGTTTCGATGACCGTACTTGCTCCATGCATAGTTGGTCTCAATCAACTAAGTGGAAAGGTGGATGTATCTCGGAGGATAAAGGCATTGCCGATTGGGCCATCATGTGGGATAAGCCCAGTGAGTTGATCGGAATGAAGCAAAAAGGTTATGAGATATCTTTTATGTACGACCCCAAAACCACTCCAATTGACGCCATAGAGGTAGTGGAAGGGTGGATAAAATCTCCTGGCCATCGTAATTGTATTATCAAGAGGGGGTGGCATACACAGTTTAAACGCATGGGAGTTGGAATCTACCAAGGGCATGTAAATGTTTGGTTTGCGGAGTAAGTTTAAAACAAGTATTAGAACCTTATAAAACACTTTTTATGAATTACAAAATCACAAATAAGTTTATTAGCCTTGCTTCTGCGCTATTCATTTACACAGCTTCTTTTGGGCAACTAAATAACTGTGTTGTAACAATGGATCATCCGCTGGTATTGGAAATTAGAGATTCAATCAATGCAAATAAGAATTACTTCTCGATCTTGGCTTATACTATTTTTAAGAGAGATCAACTTGGGTTGTACAACAATAAGGTACTTAATCTTGCATACGCGTGGGCAGTTTGTAAAAAGATAAAAGACCCCAGACATAGAAAGGATGAGGAGTTTAAATTTTTGAATAAGATTCTTAGTGTTGAGGAATTTGAGAGGCTACTCTTTTATATTAGAAAGGTTTCAGAATAAATGGTAAATACGACCTACCATTTATTCAATTGTTTTCAAAAATTATTAGCTGAGTTATTCTTAATACATTACATTATTTCACCGAAGAGTTCGCGAAGGAAGGTGGCAGTCTTAGTTTTAAGATTCCAGATACTATGATTGTTGTTATACTTTAATCGATTGGTATGGCATTAAATAAATTGAAAAAATCGAGAGGAGAATTGTAGAAAGATGATATTAAATTGGTTAATATTATTTTAGTAGCGTAGAGATTTCGCCCGTTAATAGGAATTCGAGAAAAAACTATAGATATTTTAGTATCTTAATGTATATAAACCTATTAAAATGGAATTCTTAAAGCTTACTATTGGCGATATAATGCAGGCTAATATTATTTATTACGATGAGTTGACAAGTCAGGCTTGCGTTGACATCTGCTCTTATTTAAAAATTGATAATTTACCCGCGTTAGACGGAAAGCACTTTTACAAGTTTAATAATCAGTCTTTTTCAAGGCATAAAATTAGAAAAATACATAGCACTTTTGTTGATACACCAATATTTGATGAGACTCTCGCAGTTAAGTTTTTAAAAAATGAGCATAATGTACTTTTTGTTTTCTTTGGTGAAACATTGCGTGGCGTAGTTCATATTTCTGATTATAATCGAAATCTTGTTTTACAAAAAGTCCAAGACGATCTTTTATTATTTGAAAGAAATCTTCGCCAGCTAATATTACTTAATGGCTTTGATAATATCGATATGTTAAAATATTTTGAATACAGGCTACAAAAAGATAGAAGCGATAAAAAGAAGAAATTTTATAGGGGAAAAATAGAGCGGTATAAGCAAACGGAAAATGAAATTAACTCTCTGGGTCCTTTTCAACTCTTTGAGTTTGGTGACTTACTAAGTTTTTGTAACAGCTCTTTTACACACCGAATATTTACATCTTCGGAATATAAGTTTAATGGTATTTCTACTCCAGCCATTGAAATCTTAAGATGGTTAAGAAATATGGCAATGCATGGGAAAAATCCCGTTAACAAGAATGAGGAGAAATCTATCTATTCCATTGAGAGTCTTAGTAAATTTAAATGTTCACTAGATGTTTTAAAAACAGAAATGTCTAAAATAAATTATCTAATTCGCAACAATAAGGATTTTATAAAATCACTTGAGTTAGAGAACAGGAGTAAGTTGGATATCATCCATAGTCGTCACCCAAGAGCGCTAGAGTATTTTTTAGGGATTAGTTAGATTTTGGATTTATGCTGTACGTGATATCTCCTGTTTATTTGATTTAAATTACTTTTTGTTTAAGAGAATAAATTTTACAAAAAGAGGAAAATCAATATATTGCAATCAATTTGTATTATAGGTAATTTAGTCAAAATGCTTTATTCAAAAAGTTTGCTATTTTACCTAAGCACGCAGTCATTATAATTCATATGTCTGTTTTATTTGAACTGTTGAAATATAGCTAATAACAAACCTGTTTATGAAAAAGCAATATAGCTTTAAAAGCATTCATGATGCGAAAAACGCTCTTTCTTGGATTAATAAGTTTTTAATTCAGGAGGAAGATGTTGCTTACAAAAGTGAAAATTTTGAAACAGTTGTCGAAGAAATTGAAGAAGCCAAGTCCCTACTTCGGGATATAGCAGACCATCTAAATAGTAATGGGGATTTAAGTGGAATAAATCAGGAGAATCTAAATAATTTATGGCAAAAAATACTTTTTCTTAATGATGATACATACATAAATCAACGTGACCCTGATCAGGTAAGTTGGGGCTTATGGCGAATCGGAGATAAGCAAGAGCATAATTTCAGTCACACACAAGGGCCGCTTTATAAAGTTGTAATTCCCGAAAATAGTGATCATAAGATTCACTATTACAGAACTATTCCATCAAAAATATCGTGGGAGCTTACTGAAGTAGTTCAAAAAGGTTTTAAATTTTTCATTTCTTGTGCTAGAGTCGAGGAGATTGAGAAAGTATCATCTGTTCCCGCTTTACCCAGTGAAATTACATCTATAGAGTCTGGTAAACGTGTTTTAGATAGCACTTTAGGCATAAATGAGTGGCAAAGAAGGCCTATTCCAAAAAGAATTCAAAGCATTACTGAGTTTGCAGATTTAAATGAGAATATTGTCGTTAATGCGCCTATTCTTTATCTGAATCAAAATTCAAACGCAAAAATTATCAATAATGTTTTAGAAATTGATTTTAGTAGTTTTCTCAGGAAAGATAATTTATCTGATTATTATATTGATCATATTATAAATGAAGACAAGGTTGATGAATTAAATTATTTTGATGAAAAATATATTGATTTGAGGCCAATTTGGCTTATTGACGGTCAACATCGAGTTAGAGGACTTTCAAGTAGTGATACTGGGAAAATTTTGACAATTCCAATTATAATTTTGCCATGTGAATTCGGACTTCATAATGCGGCTAAAATATTTTCAGAGATTAATACTCTCCAAGAGTCTTTAAAACCATTACATAAGCTGTTTATGCAGCACCGTTTTTCTATTCCGTCTCCAAATGTGAAAAGAGACTTTACAACATGGGAAATCTTCCCTGATAGAAATATTGACTCAAGGGCTAATCATCTGAGTTATCAGCTTCTTGCTCGATTAGCTGCAAACGAAGATTCCGCATTAAGAGGTAAAATTAGGATTCTAGAGCAAAATGATGCCTCCGATTCTTATGTTAAAGCAGATCAATGGGTGAATTATGCAAGGGCTTGGTTCATATCAAGCGGCCCTTATTCTAATATTGTTTTGTGGTCAAAAGAAAGGGGACAGGATATTTATAATGAGGTGAATAATTATTTTCTTGCATTTATTTTAACTGTGAATCATTCTGAATGGAAGGATGGAAAAGAAAGATGGCCAGATGCAAAACGGTATAAATCACTTTTACAAAGCTCCACACATTTTAAAGTATTAATTGATTTGTACAGGGACGTTTATGTAAGGCTTAATAAAAAGGGTAACATTGCTACTATTGCAGAGTTCAAAAAAGTACTCGTTCCTTTTAAGTGGGTTGATTGGATTGATAAAGACTTAAAATCCATGTTTGGTGGCGGAGGCGAGCGTGGTCGGTCGAGCCTATATATATGGATGTTTGATGCTTTAAGGTCTAAGGAAAGTCATCCACAAAGATCGGTCATGTCAAAAAATATAAAATCAGAGGCGGGGAAAGGTATTTTCGCGCCGCCTGCAAAATCAGAAATAAAGATAATACATGGCATATGGCCACAAAAAAGCAAACCTGTTATCTTTAAGTCTGAACGCCCTATAAATGCACGTAATAGGCCAATTTGGATTATCACTGATAATTTAAACGAAACGTATACAGATTTACTCAAAGTCAAAAGTAATACGGAATGCTACTTTGAGTACAACTCAATTATCGATAGTGTAAAAAGCTTTAGAATAAGCGTACAATGGAGCAATGCATCAAATATTAATGCTACTTCTTTTATAGACATCTCTAATCCCTTGAAAAGTAATTGATAATAAGGTTTAATGACTCATTCTTATTTGACTCCTTAATGAAATCGAAGTTTTGAATCCACTGCATTTCAGTAATACCAGCAGGTATAGAGGGTAGTTCAATAATTGAGGAGTCATAAAGCTTGCAGTATGTGCTGTCTAGTAATTCAAAGGAATGAATGGTGTCTGTGCAGTATTTTTTACCTCTAACCTTGCATCTTTCTTCAAGTAATTCAATCAATGATGGAGTTATGCAGTTCTTTATTGCTTTTAAAATTGAATTACAAGATAAGCCATTTTCATTTTCTGAAATTCTTGTGCTTAAAAAAAATAGTTTATCCATAAGTGTGGGGCACTGACATTGTTTGTGCCCACCAATATGATGGCTTCGGTGATGTTTTATTGTTGTTTTTACTTCAATAGCAATTTTTAAATGGTTGAACTGAAAGTCAATTTTATTTCGAAAAATGTCACCTTCCCATGACTCAATGATCTCTCTTTTTTTCTCATCACTTCTTGTAAGTTTTAATAAAAAAAGAATAAAGTAAAGTTCGCCCCAAACGCCTACAATCTCATTGAATTGTAGCGATTGAAGTTTGAAAATTTTGTTGATATTTTCAAAAATTGAAATAAGTTTAAAAGAGTCTAAATTATTATCTTTCAGCTCAAAAATTGACAAAAGAATTGCAATTAGTAAATCTTCGTCAACATTTTTCTTAGCTACAAGGATTTGACATCTATTATAGACACTTTTTTTAAATGAATTGACTATTTCTTTTGCATAGGTAATGTCAAATTCCTTCAATTTAACATTATTTGGTAGCGGAAGAGTTTTTGTAATAATTAGACCCAGTTTATTTTCTGTAGTTTTTATCAATATAATGTTGAAATCTTTAATTTCATAATAACTATAGCCCTCATTTGGGGTTTTCAAGTTATTCCACTGTTCTAATACATATTTTACCATTATACAGGGTTTACTAATTCATTTGTAAATACTTTATAATTAGGTCCTCCAGTTGGAGTATTCGCTGCAAAAGTTATTATATAATCAATATTTAGGTATCCGTTGTCATTTTGAGACAATTCAACTATTTCTTGATTTATTTTAATGAGATAATTCGGGTTAAGGCGGTAAAATAGAATTAATATATCATCAGCTGAGTTTCTATGTTTGGTTGGGGTATCATCATCATTCGCTTTATGCCAGTTTTTAGATTTATCATAATAAATATCACCAAGATATGGGTCATTTTTTGACGTTCGTTTTCCTCCAAGAAGACTGGAAATCATGTCTTTGTAATAAATTTTTGCTTCTTCCTTGTTTTCTGGCCTTACATCGAAATGTCGTTGCCTCTTATTGATTTCACCTAAAATTCCAATGTTAATTTTCGGAAGAGGATTTTTAATAATATTTTCAGAATGTCCATTGACCCAGTCTTCAATAAATTGCGCATAATTAGATGGCGAAATATTTAGCGTATCGCTGTCAATATTAAATTTGTTTTTAAAAAAGTCTATAAGATTATGTGGGTTTACATTTTTATATAATTCACCTCTTTCATGCCATTTTTCAAATTTGCTTTCATATTCAAGAGTGTCTAAAAACAGTTCGAAATTCATTTTATTTTGCTGTAAAATATTTAGATCTCGGCGACAAAATGGTTGTTTCAGGTAAAAAGTTTTTCCGGAATACGATATAGATGAGTTTTTCTGCCTTGTCAAATGTCTCATTTTTCGAGGACTAGTTAAGCTGAAATAGTTTGAGCTCCATAGCTCAATTAACACTTCATTTGGCGTTTTATTTTCGCTTATACTATTTCTAATTGATCTTCTTAGTGCATCATCACATCGCGCTATATCTTTAAATATTGTTCTTACTCCATCAGTTAGATACAAGTGTATGATGTCAATATCCTTTTTTTTATGACCAAACCATCGGCACATTTGAAGAGTAGTATCTCCGAGTGGCGTGGCCTGTGTTCTTATAAAAACTGATACACTAAGGTTCTCAATTGTTAGGCCCCTCGACAGGATTGTACCACCTAAAAAAATTGCACATTTTTTAGTTTTTTTTCTTTTATCAATATCATGGTAGTTTAAACTATTTCCTTCATCACTTGAATTTAACATATATATATACTCGTGAGTTTCGCCATAAATTGGGTCTTCTACTATTTCACATGCTATTTTTAGGAAGTGACTTATTTTTTCTATGTCTAATGTTTTTTCATCTACTTGTAATTCTTTTGTTTTTTTAAGTTGTTGGTCAAGTATGTACTCAAATCTTGAGTTATTTCCTTTTAACCATTCATCTATTATTTTAGTGACAGTTATCCAGCCTTTTGATATGACTTTTCTTGTTTTGTCATGATTTATTTTAGTTAATGAAAGGTTGAACATCATTGCGTGGTATGGGTAGTCGTCTATTATCTCACGTTTTTTCGGTAGCGTTTCTTGTCCAGATTTAATATAATAGCGTAACCATCTTATGGATGCTCCTAGCAGAAAATATATAATAGCATCATGGAATTCGCTAGGGATATTTTCAGGGTTCTGTAATAAGAAATCTGCTAATTTATTTTCAAGTGATTTTAAGTCTCCTTCATTAGAATTTAGAATTTGTTTTGAAATTGGATCATATATCCCGGTTTTCTTACCAAATTCATCTTTTATGTGTTGTGGCCAAGCGTCGATAGGCAATGACTTTAATAAGTATTTATCATACTCAATAAAGAATTCATTTAATCCAAGATATGATAAATTATTTCGTTGTTTATACGGCTCCTTTGTTGGCTCTAACAACCAAATAAAATCTTTAGGGTATCCTACCTTATTCTCCAGATTCGCTCCTAAACATCCCTGTGGGGTCGCAGTATATCCAACATAGCAGTTTTTTGTTATTAATTCCCTTAAATAAACTAGTTGCTCATTTATACCTCGAAGTGATGAGTCTTTCGCTACATCTAAACCAGCATTGTCTGCTTCATCATCTAATATTAAAGCTCTATACATGTTTTCGTATGAAATTTGTTCATATAAACAAAAATCTTTTACATCGTTTAAATCTTGGTTTAGTTTTTTCAGGTTAGATATTTCTTTGAGTATGGTTATTATAATGACTTTATTCGAATCCTTCAGTAGTAATGTATGAGTTCCGTTTGCTTGAATATCGTTATAACCTGAATTATAGGTAGGAGAGAATATTGATATGTTATATGTATCATTTATATAAGACCCACTTCTTAAACTAAATGCTTCTCTTATTCTTTCTTGTGTTTGAATTCTTAAACTTTCTTTGCTTCCTGTGAGATATATTATTAAGTTATAGCCGGATGATATTGCCATGCTTGTTAAACTCAACATGCTTACAGTCTTGCCACTCTGGACCATACCTACTACCATTCCCTGTTTGTTTAAGCCCCAGTTATTTGGGTTATTACATCTTCCTAAAATATGTAGGGAATTCTGGTAAACTTCTTTTGAGACATTAGTTTCTAAACTTAAGTTTTTGTTTAATAAACCTTTTACGCAAAATGAGTTTAAGATATTTTCTTCAGATATGTTTGTAATCCAACCTTTATTTGTTACAATTTCATAAAGAGGTCTTGGGTCTGTTGTTTCAACGAGATAATCTTCTCCTTCAATAATTTCACCTTTTTCGTCTGTTTCTTTTTGTATTGTTGGCTCTTTTATTTTTGGTGGGAACACGACGCATATTTCTTCAATGCTAATTCCATTTAAATACTTTTCTACTGATCTTATGTATTTAACAAATAGTTCATAATTGTACTCATACTCATCATATTTGTCTCTAATCATTTCGATGTAGATAGATTCGTTAATTCTCGATTTTATATCAGAATTCATTTAGTAATATTTTATTCTTTATATAGGATTTATTTAGCCAAAAGCTATGTTTTGTGTATTCTTTTTTTTTTGTTAGTTTATCAGCAACTGGTAGAGGGTAGCAATCTTTTGCATTGGCTGCATGTGGTCTGAGATGGAGTATAGATGCATTTGATTCTTTCGGAAAATTTGAAAATCTTTTTCCTTTCTTTACATTTTTAATAATAGTTCCCTGTTTTATTATTGATTTCACGTTTAACCATTCCTTTTCAATAGTTTCTAAGTCTTTTTCTGATATTTTCCAGAAACGGAGACAATTGAATTTTGTATTATAATCGTCTTCCTGAAAGATGACAAATATGAAATATTTATTTATTTGTCTATACAGTGTGGATGTTAGCCATTCTTCATTTATTATTTCCAAGTATTTAAATGGCGGGAATGAAAGTGATTCTCTCGGATTTAATTTTTTATTTATTCTTATTGTCTTTATACATGCATCTTCGTAATTCAATTTTAATTTCTTTTCAATTATCTTGTTTGTTATCGTTCGGCATATATTTCTTTCATTATACTTTTTAGGTAGTTTTAATTTTTCAACTATCTCGTTTGTAGACATGCCAATATAATCTTGAAACGCTTTGATAAATATTTCATTTAAGCTGCTATACATAATTAATAATGTTCAGCTATTTCTCGTCCAATTTTCTCTACTATTCCTACAACAAGAGCATTTCCCATTAAAAATGCTCTTTTGGAACTTGTTATGTTTTCGATATTTGTAAAATCATCAGGAAATAAATTTAGCTTCTCCAATTCAATAGTTGTCAGCCTTCTGTACCGCCCATTTTGGCTTATGATGTGCTTAAATCTTGAAGGTGATTTTCCGCCCTCTGATGTTATTATTGTTCTTGCTGGGTCTTCTGTCTTATCTGGAAATGGCATTCTTCCTTCAGAAAAATTATATTTAAATCCCGATTTTGAAGTTCTTTCTTTACTGCCCCCTTTTTTTGCGTCTTCCCATTTTTTAATGTCTGATTCATGAATCCAAAATTCATTTTCTATATCTTTTGCATCCCGTAGTATTTCTGCAAGGCTTTTAATTTTTATTTTCTTTGCTTCGGTATTTATTGTTGTAATTGTCCTGTTCTCACAAATTCCATTATTTAGAAAGATAGATTTATTGTTTTTTGCATGATTTAATTTCGATATAATTTCTAATGTTCCATTTATCTGATAGGTATTAATATCTTCATTTGATTTTGATGGAAATGCTTTCGCAAAAACACTTTTTGTGAGTATCCAATCTTTTATGCTACTCATCTTCCTCTTTTTATAAATATTTGTTTTTTTTAAATAGCAAAATATAAAAACCCTTCTACGCTTTTGAGGAAATCCATATTCGGCAGCATTAATGACTTTCCACTCCACAGTATACCCGAGATCATTTAGACTTGCAATCATTATTGAAAAATCACGTCCTTTATTATTTACTGGACTTTTTAGTAGGCGATCTACATTTTCGAGTAGTAAAAATTGTGGTTTCCTTGACCCTAATTCTCTTATTATTCTTTCAATCTCCCACCACAAAACACCTTTCTTGCCTTTTAATCCTTTTGCAGTTTTTAGCGAATTTGCAACTGAATAATCTTGACAAGGAAATCCTCCTACAAGTAAGTCACATTTCTCTTTTAATTCATTACATTTTATTTCAGATATGTCACAATTAAAATGGCCTATTTTCCCAAATCTTTTTTCATAAACTTTAGAAGCATGTTGACATTTAGTTGAAGGTTCCCATTGATTTGAATAAATTACTTTGAAGTTTATTTTGTTCTTCATTTTTCTTTTGTATTGACTAATAGGAGACATTCCTTTGTAGCCTTCCAAACCAATCCTAAACCCTCCAACACCTGCAAATAGTTCAATGACCTTTATTTCTTTTTTTTCCATCTGAGAATATATTTTTTTTAAGTTAGGAAAAAGCAAGCTTCATCACTTCAACCATCTACTATACTTTCAAATATTTTGAAATGGTGGACTAACGGTGGACTAAAATCCAACAAAAAAAGCGCAACTAACAGATTATCAGTTAATTACGCTTCATTTTAGCGGAGACTGAGGGAATAAACTTTTTCTTTATTGACACTTAGTCTCTTTCAATCGTGAATTTTATTTTCCTTTTTTAATAAGTGTCCTGAAGCTTACC
>Ga0194130_10008347_pt1 | contig 11052 bp, 8 predicted proteins | sample TA2KigsurfametaG_FD_160084 | JGI IMG/M metagenome (GOLD analysis project Ga0194130, IMG submission 160084) | Freshwater microbial communities from Lake Tanganyika, Tanzania - TA2015050 Kigoma 12 surface | ecosystem: Environmental > Aquatic > Freshwater > Lake | place: Tanzania: Lake Tanganyika... | reverse complement strand
TCAGGAAGACCCCGACGTCTAACGTTAAAAATTTGGCGGATTGTAGGCAGCTGTTTATATCGAGTCAATACTGGAAACGCAAAGATATATAACCATTTGTTATAAAAATTCGGTTTCGCTGTAACAATATCCAGTAAAATCATCGAGTTGCCTTGCCTCTCGGGGTATTGGCCGCTTCATTTCAAAAATATCAATAATTCATGAAATATTCCGACCTGCGGGACTTTATTGCCAAACTGAAACAATCCGGCGAGTTGTCGGAAGTGTCATTGCCGGTCTCGCCAGTGCTCGAGATGACCGAGTTGTGCGACCGCACATTGAGAGCGGGTGGCCCCGCATTACTGTTCAAAAATCCAACCGGTCACCGTATGCCGGTGCTGGGTAATTTGTTCGGTACACCGAAACGGGTCGCTTTAGGTATGGGTGCCTCTGATGTGGGCGAGCTGCGCCGCATCGGCCATTTACTGTCCGCTTTAAAAGAGCCGGAGCCCCCCAAGGGCTTGCGTGATGTGATGGGCTTGGGTTCCTTGGTGAAGTCGGTCTGGGACATGGCGCCGAAAGAACTGCGCGCCGCACCATGCCAGGAGATTGTGTGGGAGGGCGCAGACGTCGACTTGTCGCGGCTACCCATCCAACACTGCTGGCCCGGCGATATCGCACCGCTGATTACCTGGGGCTTGGTGATCACCAAAGGCCCGCATAAGAAACGACAAAACCTTGGCATATATAGACAGCAAGTACTCGGACCCAAGCAACTGATCATGCGCTGGCTGGCCCACCGTGGCGGGGCGTTGGATTTTCGGGAGCATTGCCTGACCCATCCGGGCAAGCCTTATCCGATTGCGGTGGCCTTGGGCGCCGACCCGGCCACGATACTAGGCGCGGTGACGCCGGTACCCGATAGCCTGTCGGAGTATCAGTTTGCGGGCCTGCTGCGGGGTAGCCGCACTGAATTGGTCAAGGCAATAGGTAGCGAGTTGCGGGTGCCGGCATCGGCCGAGATTGTGCTGGAGGGCCATATCTATCCGGATGACGGTCACCCCACCGGATACGCCCACGCGCTCGAGGGGCCATTTGGCGACCACACCGGCTATTACAACGAGCAGGACTGGTTCCCGGTATTTACTGTCGATCGCATCACCATGCGACGCGACCCGATTTATCACTCCACCTATACCGGCAAGCCACCCGACGAGCCAGCCATTCTTGGCGTGGCGCTCAACGAGGTGTTCGTCCCGCTGTTGCAAAAGCAGTTTTCCGAGATCACCGACTTTTACCTGCCCCCGGAAGGTTGTAGCTACCGGATGGCGGTGGTGCAGATGAAGAAGTCTTACCCTGGACATGCCAAGCGCGTGATGTTTGGTGTTTGGAGTTTCTTGCGGCAGTTTATGTATACCAAGTTCATTGTGGTGGTCGATGACGATGTGGATATTCGTGACTGGAAAGAAGTGATCTGGGCGATCACGACGCGGGTTGATCCGATACGCGACACCACCATGGTCGACAACACACCGATTGATTACCTCGACTTTGCCTCGCCGGTCAGCGGTCTGGGTAGCAAGATGGGTATTGACGCCACCAATAAGTGGCCCGGCGAGACCTCGCGTGAGTGGGGTAAAACCATCGCGATGGATGATGATGTGAAACAACGTGTCGACGCGCTGTGGGAGGCGCTGGGCTTTTGAGTTAGACTGCGCAGCGGCGGGCCCCTGCGCATTGTGGCGTGGTCAACCTGGTCAGGTCGGGAACGAAGCAGCCATAGCTACTTACCGCAAGTGCCGCAGACAAGGCTCGCCTCTTTCCTGCATCGACGCCGAGCATCAGTCTCGATCAACCCGTGCCGATAATGCTCCGCAAGAGGCATGGGTGAGGTCGGGTAAAATCCCTGCTTCCTCGCTGCTAATGCCACTGGAACCGCCACGGACATGTCCTACCAGGTACTTGCCCGCAAATATCGCCCCAAAAACCTCGAGAGCTTGGTTGGACAAGAGCATGTGGTGCGCGCGCTCAGTCACGCGCTGGAGCATAAGCGCTTGCATCATGCGTATTTGTTTACCGGCACGCGTGGCGTAGGCAAAACTACGCTCTCGCGCATTCTCGCCAAAGCACTGAATTGCCAGGGTACCGACGGCAGTGGCGACATCACTGCGCACCCCTGTGGCGTATGCGAAGCCTGTATGGCGATTGATGCAGGCCGCTTTGTTGATTACATCGAGATGGACGCTGCGTCGAATCGCGGCGTCGATGAAATGGCGCAGTTGCTTGAGCAGGCGGCGTACGCACCGTCCAATGCGCGCTTCAAGGTCTACATGATCGATGAAGTTCATATGCTGAGCAACCATGCGTTCAACGCCATGCTCAAGACGCTGGAAGAGCCGCCGCCACATATCAAGTTCATTCTTGCGACCACCGACCCGCAAAAAATTCCGGTCACCGTGCTATCGCGCTGCATGCAGTTCAACTTGAAGCAAATGCCGCCCGCTCAGATTGTCGGGCATTTGGAAAACATTCTTGCGCAAGAGCAGATCAGCTTCGAGGTGCCGGCGCTACGGCTGCTTGCGCAAGGCGCGCAAGGTTCGATGCGCGATGCATTGTCGTTGACCGATCAAGCGATCGCCTACGCCGCCGGCCAGGTGACGCTCGAGGCGGTGCAAGGCATGCTCGGTTCGCTCGATCAGTCGTACCTGGTGCGAATGCTGGATGCGCTCGCAGCGCATGATGCAAAAACCTTATTGGATATTGCCGATGAAATGGCGGCGCGCAGTCTTTCCTGGAGCAGCGCCTTGCAGGACCTCGGCACGCTGCTGAATCGTATCGCGATTGCGCAAACCGTACCATCAGCCGTACCCGACGATTTACCCGAGCGCGACGATATTGTTCGTCTGGCGCCGATGTTTTCGCCGGAAGACGTGCAGCTGTTTTATCAAATTGTGGTGCATGGCCGGCATGAGTTGGGTTTGGCGCCCGACGAGTATTCCGGCTTCACCATGACGCTATTGCGCATGCTGGCGTTTGTGCCGATCGATACAGGTAGTCGTACAGTGAACGCGCCAGAGGCGGGGGCGGCACGCGCCTCTGCGCTTGCCGCTGTGCGCAGTAGCAAAGCACCGACGACCACAGTACCGGCGACAACAGCACCAACAACAACAGCACCAACAACAACAGCACCAACAACAACAATTAAGTCGACGACAGCAGCACCGCCGATGAGTAAACCGGCGACAGCAGTATCGGAGATGACAGACACGACTATAAGCGTATCGACGGCAGCAGCGCCAGCGCCGGCAGTATCAAACGGCATAAATACCGCGCCATCGAATGTGACCGAGCAGAATTTGATAAGTATAGATTGGCCAGTATTAGTCAAGCAGCTCACACTACGCGGTGTCGCACGGCAGCTTGCAATGCAAAGTGAACTACTGCTTTATGAAGATACGGGTCAGGGCATCTCGATCCGTATTCGTATACCGGTCGATACACTGTTATCAGCAGGCAGCAAAGAAAAACTCACTGCGGCACTGTCCGAAAATCTTGGCAAGGCCGTACTTCTCGAGACAGAAATTGGCGCCACTACCCAGACCGCCCATGCCGCTGATGTGGCCGGTGAGGCAGAGCGTCAGCGACATGCCGAACAGACACTGCAAGAGGACCCATTTGTGCAGACACTGATGAAAGAGTTTGGCGCTACCATCGTACCGGGCTCGGTGAGGCCGCAGTAGTGATGCACGTATAACTTGGCAGTGATGCGCAGCTAAACCGTATTTCTTTTCCCAGGAGCGCGAGATGATGAAAGGCCAACTGGCCGGCCTGATGAAGCAGGCACAGGCGATGCAAGACAACATGAAGAAGATGCAGGAGCAGTTAGCCAGTGTCGAGGTTGAAGGTCAAGCTGGCGCTGGTATGGTCAAGGTGATTATGACGTGCAAAAACGATGTCAAGCGCGTCACCATCGACCCGTCACTGCTCGGCGATGACAAAGACATGCTGGAAGACCTGGTTGCTGCAGCATTTAACGATGCGGTGCGTAAGGCCGAGGCAACGTCACAAGAAAAAATGGCGGGTCTGACCGCCGGCCTGCCGCTGCCACCGGGATTCAAGCTGCCGTTCTGATGTCAGTATTTAATACGAAGTGAAAACACCGTCCAGCCTCGAGATACTGACCGAGGCCTTGCGCCGTCTACCCGGTGTAGGCCCAAAATCTGCGCAACGGATGGCGTACCACCTGATGCAACACGATCGTGACGGTGCAGTGCAAATTGCACGTGCGATGTCTCATGCGATAGAGCGCCTGAAGCATTGCGCCCGCTGTCACACGTTCACCGAGCATGATCAATGTGACACCTGCCGTGACACCACGCGCGATTCAGCCCTGCTTTGCGTCGTTGAAACGCCAGCCGATCAGCTGATGATCGAGCAAACGCTCACCTACAAAGGCTTGTACTTTGTGTTGATGGGCCATCTCTCGCCACTGGATGGCATCGGCCCTAAGGACTTGCAGTTGGATAAACTTATCGCGCGCGCTACCGATGGCGTCGTCAGCGAGGTCGTACTCGCGACTAATTTTACGAATGAAGGCGAGGCGACTGCGCACTACATCAGCGAAACACTCAAGGCACGCGGTTTGAAAGTCTCTCGTCTTGCGCGCGGTGTGCCGGTGGGCGGCGAGCTGGAATATGTCGATGCCGGTACCATTGCGCGTGCGATGCTGGATCGTCGCGCGACCTAAGTAAACACTTTCTTGGTGATGCAAGCAGATAAAAAACCAACCGGCCCACTGGCGGGTATCAAGGTGCTCGAACTCGGTACCTTGATTGCCGGCCCGTTTTGCGCACGCATGCTGGGTGAGTTTGGTGCTGAGGTCATCAAGATTGAATCGCCGCAAGGTGGCGACCCGATTCGTCAGTGGCGCGTGCTGAAAGACGGTAATTCGCTCTGGTGGTCGGTCCAGAGCCGCAACAAGAAAAGCATCACACTCAACATGAAAGATAGTCGCGCGCAGGAGATCGCGCGCCGTCTCGCACTTGACGCAGATATCGTCATCGAGAACTACCGCCCCGGTGTTTTGGAAAAATGGGGTCTGGGCTACGAGCAGTTAAAGGCGATCAACCCGGCGCTAATCATGGTGCGACTAAGCGGCTATGGGCAAACCGGGCCGATGCGGGATGCGCCGGGCTTTGGTGCGATTGGTGAGTCGATGGGTGGTATTCGTTATGTCTCCGGCCACCCTGATCGCCCGCCGGTCCGTATTGGTATTTCGATTGGTGATTCAATCGCTTCATTGCATGGTGCGATGGGGGCATTGATGGCGCTACGTCATCGTGATGTCACCGGAGGGCGTTGGAATGGACACACCGGCGAGGCCTGCAAGGCAGGGCAGGGTCAGATGGTAGATGTCGCGTTGTATGAAGCGGTATTCAACATGATGGAGTCGCTTGTACCCGAGTATGACCATGCCGGCGTTGTGCGCGAACGTACTGGTGGTGCTTTGCCGGGTATTGTGCCTTCCAATACCTACACCACGGCAGAAGGTGAGAACATCGTCATTGCGGGCAATGGCGACGCTATCTTCAAGCGACTGATGATCGCGATTCGTCGTGAGGATTTGGCCAATGATCCACAAATCGCGGATAATGCCGGCCGCGTTCCTCGCACTCAAGAAATTGACGAGGCCATTCAGGCTTGGTGCAGCACTCAGCGCATCGATGCTGCATTGGCTGCACTGCAGGCAGCAGATGTGCCGGTTTCCAAAATCTACTCAGTGCGCGACATGCTACAAGACCCGCAGTTTCTTGCGCGTCAGATGTTCGAGCAGCACCTCTTCAAAGACGGCACGCCGGTCAAGCTGCCGGCGGTCACGCCCAAACTATCCGAGACGCCGGGCGGTACGCGATGGATTGGACCAGAGCTGGGTGAACATACCCATCAGGTACTAGCGACACTCGGCTACAGCGACGATCAAATCGCAGCGCTACGAAACGACGGGGTGTTGTAATCCCGAGGCAGTGCATCCACTGTTTGCATTATCGGTGTATCAGCAGCCGGTTTTGAACGAACCCTCGTCCTCGAATCAAATACGGACATTCATTGTTTCGTGTTGTCGAGGATTTAATCGTGCCCTCCACTGGTAAAGCGCATCACGTAGCCAACACATCTCAAGCAACTCAGCCAGCTCCGTGGCATCTCAAAGGCGAAGCTCTGTCGGAAGCCGATGTGACCGGTCATGGGCAAGACACTAACGCTCATCGCGGCTCGTCACTGTCCGAGCCCAAGGTCTGGTACGTCCGTTGGGGGCAATCAATCTCAGGTTTTTTTAGGTCGGTTAGCGATAAATTGACTGCCTTATGGCGCGGGGTGAGCAATGCGGCCGATACTGTCGCGCGATTTTTTTCGGGAAAGGGTGCGGAATCACATACGGACGTAGCGACGATGCACATTAAAGAATCGCCACCACCTTCGCAAACAGAACCTTCCGGCGCTGCGCAAAAGCTGTCACAGCCTAATATTTATTTCCCTCTCCCAGAAAGCACTAAAAACGAAGAAATACCAGGCGAGCGAAAGGGTATCCTTGGTGGGATACCTGTCACCGCGCCTTCGTCGACGCCTATCGCTGCGGAGGAGACTGAAGAAGTCGCCGAGGTAAAGTCACCGCTAGCAGAGATACCCGCTGGCCAAAAAAAATTCGAGGCATATGTGGCTGCCAGAGGTCAGGCAGTCGATATGCTGGAGTACGCATTGGATGAGGAATGCGTCCAATATGCTGAGCATATTTTCCAACCATTATTCATATTACAAAGTACTCCAGACTACAGACTATCTGAGCAGGAAAAATTAATCTATGAGGCAGCGAAAGAACTTAAGTCTGCTAACGCTGACTGTAAAAAGCGTATAAACGAAGAAGAACAAAAGAGGGTGCGAGAAGCCGAGCGCGCTCGCCTAGCTGAGGAGGCAGCAAGAAAGCAGCCGGGGCAGGCAGACTTTGAGGAGTTCTTTGCCGCATTCGAGCAACACCGGACAGAAAATACCCGGTTCGTGATCTACGACGGTAGCAAATACCTTCAAGACGCTTGTCTCGAATATGGTCGAGCGAATTCAAACAATTTTTCGGCTGATCAGCAATCAGCGCTTCGGTATCTCACATGCTGGCGTGAAGATCCTCAACGCTCAATGCAGCGCATGGAGCAGGCACGTCAGTTCGTCAGCTTGGAAGAGGTGGAGAGACAGACTTCAATACCGACTGAGGCAATGACAGAGCATCTAACGCTTGATTCATCAAAAGCGACGGGCGTGGATGAAACACCAGCGCCACCGCGTCCCGTACCGCGTTGGATTTCCATGCTTTCAAACATGAAGCAATGGGACGCCCAGCACATAAGCAGGATCGCTGGCGTCTTAAGTATGCAAGAAGATCAGGTCCGCAAAGCGATGGATGGCCTTCGTGCAATCGCCAAGATGGCCTCGGAGACCGGAGCGCCTGCTCCACGCGATGTGGGTAGTACACCCGCCATCGACCAGATATTGAATTACGATGCTGAAGCAAACCGGCAGGCGAGTAATGTACTTGAATCACTCGAGCTCGCGAAGTTATTGGTAGACAAATTGAAAGGCGACGGAGGATTGGTATTTGATGAGTCTGAGAAGGCGTTTTTCGAAAGTCTGAAAAACGTCATTGGCAACGTCTCTGATGCGCTAGACAAAAAGCTGAAAGAGGTACTACCTGTCAAGTCATCGGCTGCGGCGCAGAAAAAAATTCGTATTCCATCACTCGCTGAATTGAAAGATTTGGGGGTAATAGAAGGCGGAAAGCTATTCGAAACCTACGTTACCGGATATACAAAGCGCAGTAATAATGTGATCTATGCACTGCCCGAGACATCGAACTACTTCAAACCGGAATGCCTTGCCTTCGCGAAGGGATTCACTGAGCAAGTAGAACACATGCCCAAGGGTGTTGAGGTTGATACCGACCGACTATATGCATCACTGTACCTTCTGGATCAGGCAACCAAGCGAGGTCTTGTAGAAACTTGAAAAATCTAACCGAATTGTTTTACCAAAGCTTCCAGCTTGACCGAATCCGCACAAAACAGCCGTATGCCTTCGGCGAGCTTCTCGGTTGCCATCGCATCCTCGTTCAGCGCTAGCCTGAACGCCTTTTCATCCAGGCTGATTTTTTGCAGGCTAGCCTGAGCAGCCTGCGCGGGTGATAGCTTGCGCTGTACCGGCGGCGCGGTCGTGTCGTTTAGTTTCTGCAGTAGTTCCGGGCTAATCGTGAGCAGGTCACATCCAGCGAGCTCCAGAATCTGCGAAGTGTTTCTAAAGCTCGCGCCCATCACTTCAGTGCTGTACCCAAATTTTTTGTAATAGGTGTAAATGCGTTGTACCGACTGCACACCGGGATCATCTGCGCCGCTGTAGTCGGTGCCAGTGGCCTTCTTGTACCAGTCGTAGATGCGGCCGACAAATGGCGAGATCAGTTGCGCGCCCGCTTCTGCGCAGGCGAGCGCTTGCGGGAACGAGAACAGCAGGGTCATATTGCAGCGTATACCTTCTTGCTGCAGTACCTTCGCTGCGCAGATGCCTTCCCATGTTGAAGCAATTTTTATCAGTACTCGTTCTCTGGAGATACCCGCTGCTTCGTATAAGGTAATCAGCTGCCGCGCTTTGGTGATGGTGCCCTCGGTGTCGAAAGACAGTCGTGCGTCGGTTTCGGTCGAAACCCGTCCGGGAATGATGGCGAGTATTTTCAGGCCAAAAGCGACGAGTAGGTGATCGATGATCTCGCTGCTCGATTTTCCGCGATGCGCTTGTACAGTCTGCTCCAGCAGCGGAAGATATTCAGGCTTTTGAACTGCCTTCAGGATCAGCGAGGGATTGGTGGTCGCATCCTGTGGCTGAAAACTTCGCATGGTATGGAAGTCGCCCGTATCAGCGACTACGGTCGTGTATTGCTTGAGTTGTTCGAGTTGGTTCATGAGTGATACGAAGAAGGTAAAAAGATCAAAGACAGCAAAGAGAATAAAGGAAGCAAATAGCGAAAATGGAAAGTAGAAAAATTGCCAGGTGATTGATTATTCCTGTCTATTCAGCGACGCGATGTATAACGAGCGTCATGAGTTCTTTAGAGCGGCGCGTGCGCGTGCGATCAGTGCATTGGTTGAGCTGTCATGCTGCTGATGGGTCTCTTCTACATCCTCAAGCTCAGCCAGAATACGCAAAGCTAATGTCTTCCCGAGCTCAACGCCCCACTGATCAAAACTATTAATATCCCACAGCACGCCGAGTACGAATGTCTTGTGCTCATAAAGTGCGATTAATGCGCCCAGCGAAGCAGGTGTCAGTTGATCCATCAGCAGCATACTGCTCGGTCGATTGCCGGGAAAAATCCGGTGCGGTGGCAGTGATGCATCTTGTACGCCGTTCATTAAAGCCTCAGCCTGAGCGAAGCAATTGGCGAGCAGCGCACGTTGCTGGTCGATGAGATGATGCTGTGGTTTGAGCACTCCAATAAAATCGACCGGGATAAGATCACTACCCTGATGCAGCATCTGAAAATAAGCATGCTGATTATTAGTCCCTGAGCTGCCCCAAATCACCGGGGAGGTTTTCATTGACGCGGGCTTGCCATCACGCGTGACGCACTTGCCATTGCTCTCCATTTCCAGTTGCTGAAGATATGCAGGGAAGTGACGCAAATCTTCGTGGTAGGGCGCAATCAGCTGCGAGCTGGTCTTGAAAAATTCACGGTACCAAAACGCGACTAGACCTAATATTACTGGCATATTAGTGTTCAGTGGTGCATGCCGGAAGTGTTCATCCATCGCATAGCCACCCGACAAAAACGCGCGGAAATGAGTACTGCCAATCGCTACCATCAACGCTAGCCCGATCGATGACCAGATCGAAAATCTTCCGCCCACCCAATCGCGGAAAGGAAACATGTTGTCGGTCGCAATACCGAATGCCTGGACCACTGCGGTGTTGGTCGATACTGCAACAAAATGCTGTGACAGATATTTTTCTTCAGCATGCTGCAAAAACCAGCGCCGCGCTGCGTGCGCGTTGAGCATGGTTTCTTGCGTGGTAAAAGATTTTGAGGCGACGATAAATAGCGTGGTTGCCGGGTTCAGCTGGCCTAATGTGGCGACGGTGGCGTGGCCATCCACGTTCGATAAAAAATGAAACCGCAGCTGCGGATGCGCGTAAGCGCGTAAAGCGGCAACGGTCATCATCGGCCCAAGGTCAGAGCCGCCGATGCCGATGTTTACGATATCTGTGATTTGCTCACCGCTATAACCTTTCCAATCGCCTTCTCGTACGCGTTCGGCGAATGCTTGCATACGGTCCAACTCGCGTTGGTGTTTGGCTACCAGCTCTTCACCTTCAACGGTAAGCGTGGCACTGGCCGGCAAACGCAGGGCGGTGTGCAGCGCGGCGCGCTGCTCTGTTTGATTGATGCGTTCACCTTGGAATATCGCATCGCGCCAGCGCTCGATGCCGCGCGTCTGCGCAAAGGCTGTCAGTAGCCGGATGGTTTCATCATTAACGTGATTCTTGGAGACATCGAGGCACAAGCCTGCCGCTTCTAGCGTGAAGCGCGATACGCGGCTTGCATCTTGTTGAAACAAATCGGTAAGACGCCACTCGCATGCTTTTGCTGCGTGGCTGGCCAAGGCCGCTAACTCGGTCGAGCAAGTCGAATCAGGTGAATCCGTCGGGGAGGTCGGGCTTGGCTTGCTCATGGGGGATGCCGGTGTAGTCCGGCGCTTGGTGCTGCGTCACTGTTTCAGGTGAAGCGGATGATAACCGCATCAAAGTGCTTCGTCGTGTCGCCATGGTCATTCTGTTACCACCGGGAAATTTCAGGGGGAAAAATGACCCTAGCTGTTCGTTAGACGGCAAAACGACTCGCATATCGCTCATTTTTGTGTTGTCAAACATACAAAATTTCGGTACGTTTCTAAAAAAGCAATCCGATATTCGAACAACCCAAAGCCGCCCAGCCGGGCAAAGGAGCGCGACATGCAGGCTTTCTCGACCACGGTCAGAGATCTC
>Ga0194130_10008346_pt1 | contig 11052 bp, 5 predicted proteins | sample TA2KigsurfametaG_FD_160084 | JGI IMG/M metagenome (GOLD analysis project Ga0194130, IMG submission 160084) | Freshwater microbial communities from Lake Tanganyika, Tanzania - TA2015050 Kigoma 12 surface | ecosystem: Environmental > Aquatic > Freshwater > Lake | place: Tanzania: Lake Tanganyika... | reverse complement strand
TGTTGAGATGATGGTCTTACAGCAACTTGAGAAGGTGGGCGAATAGCTACTGGGTAGTTTATTGGGGGTGGAGGTGGTGGTGTGGGAGGAATCTGGCTCTGTGATTGAGTTTGTGTAGCTGGTTTTTGTTGAGCCGATTCACCATTGTGTCTACGCTTTTCCAATCTGGGTCTTTTGGGTTCTAATGAATGTAACTTTAACATTTGCACCTCTTCCCTTAAAAGTTGTATTTCATTTACTTCCTCAATTCTAGGGGGTTCGGGCTGTTCGCATAGTGACATAGTGTATATGTTGTATGTAAGCCTAATTGGTGCTTTTGGTATGCAATCATGTGTGGTTTCGTACAACGATACTATGTTGATAGCCGATTCTATGTTCAGATATGCTCCCCCTGCGTATAACGATTCTACCTCCTTAGCTTTCAAGTGATTAGCCGTTTTCTTTTCAATTAGCTGTCTCATTATTCCAATTAGAATGGTATAGCTTTTATCTACCCATACACCATCGGGTACCGTTTTGCTGAGTGGGTTTATTACGAATTTAGCCCTCCTCATACATGCTCTTATAGGTTCATTTGCCTTTCTTACAAACTTATTGATATCACCGTAGTCATCAAAGAATGTTTGTTCCGGTACATATAGGTCTTGTATGGCTGATAGAATTTCATCTATATCCAATCTTTCTCTTATCATCAATCTGAGGTTAGTTGCTGCAGTTCCCTTCATGACCATTTTAAGTATTGAGATGTATTCATGTTCGTATAATAGATATTCCCTAGTATGGTCTAAAATGCTGTCCCAAATCCCTTTAAAGTCGTTAAGAAATTCGTTATCGGGGTCAAAAGTTCCTATTGTGGAGATGACCATTGAAGGTTTCAATATCGATAGCGTTTCTTGTTGTCTGTGTACGGCGCGCTCTATGATGTTGTTAGGGCGTTCTAGTTTATTTGTGATTGTTATTGATGTATCAGAGGGTAATTGTTGCTTGAGTGTCTCCCAGTTAGCCTTGTCTGTTAATTGTCCCAATTTTACTTCTTGGACATTTTCAATTAGTCCTTTAACTATTTGACTGAGTGTGGTGATTGTTTCTTTGTCTGTTTTACCCGTATGTCGTTTTGACAATTCTTTTTCTTTTTCTCGATTAATCTGTTTTTCTTTATCAGATTGTTTGAGTTGATTTTGGAGGATCAGTACTTGCTCCTTAAGGTTAGCGAGTTCCTCGATATGTTTCGGGTTGTCAACAGTTTGAATTATAGGTGTGGGATGCTTAACTGGGTCTACCTTCTGCCATCTCGAGTCTTTAAACTTAAATTGTTCTCTAAGTCTTCTTAACTCCTCCTCTGTTGTTTCATCAAAACTTTCTGTGGATGTAGATCTAGTTTCTGCTTCTTTAAAACTATGGGTAGCTACATATCCCATTATCGCGGTGGAAAATGAAGGTGTTGTTGTTTGCGATGTTAGTGTGTCTGTGACGAATACTACTCTTGAAGTGTCTGTCCCTGCAGGATAGTATAATGGGACGTCTTCCAAAGCTATCTCGGGCAAGGATAGATAGTTTTCTGCTTGGTTAGCCCCTGTTAGTTTTGATGCTTTTAGCCTTATGTATCTATTTAACTCGGTAGTGTTAAAGAATATTTGATTGTTATATTCTAAGTCTTTTTCATAGGCTGCTTTCCTAAGCTTTTTGTGCATGTCGATTTCTTTTGTCCATCTTAGTATGTGTTGGAATTTATATTTATTATGCATCTTTGTGTATCCCTGGGGTAGCACAGATACAGGGTCCCTATTTTCTCTTCTACGTAATTCATTAAGGATGTTTATCATCTGGCTATCCGGGATGGATGAATCTGAGTTACTACGGGGTCTCATTGGAACTTTGGGGATTACCCCACCCACTGCTCCTTCTATTGGGGCAACCTGCCTATTATCTTGATCTTGCTCGTCGTCCGACATATTGAATTTTGTGTATGTTTGTGTTGTGTATGTTACTTAACTCTTACACTTAACATAGAAAAAACAAGTAAAATAACTCTGAAGATTTTTACCTGTGATGAAGGCGTCGAACTTCGTGGTCTATGACTTCTAGAATACGGGCTCGTGCTGCTTCGTTGTTGTAAACACCGATGATGCTATGAAATTGTCTAAATGTGTCTCTGATCACTAGCACGGTTCTATGAAGTTCAATTTGAATGCGTTCTTGTTCACTTAGCGTCGTGGAGAGGTTGAGCGGTTCCTCTTGGGTAAGAACTGGAGGTTCTTGATCGGAATCACTGGATTCAATGTTTATGGGTTCGTCGCTCAAGTGTGATAGGTGATGCTGGATTCTGGATGCACTGCTGTGTGCTTGAGGCACTAGTGGTAGTGGTCGTAGCGGGGGCCTGGGAGCCGGCGTTGAAGTTGACGTACGACTGTGACGGGTTGCTCTGAGCTGTCGTCGTGTGCTGGGTTCCAAATTCTCGCTCATAATTTGTAATGAATTGATTGTTTAACTGAAAGTGATTATCATGTAGTATACGCCTTAAGCTATATACTAAACTTTCTATCAGAGTTAAAGTTTCAAGTCTTTGCACTCCGTTTGAAGTATTTATAATATCGTCTAGTGAGTGCACTATCGAATTTCTTATCTGAATTTCGTGATGAGTGACGTTGAGGAGACGGACGTGTGACGAAGGAATAATCACTTCTTTAAATCTTGTTTGATTTTGCATGTTTTAGAGGATGACAATCGTTTCGTTGGGGTACGATGCCAATGCTTCTCTATAAAGTTCTGATGCAATGTTATACAGGACATCCAATTTTGTCATTACGTCGTTGTAGTTATGGCCTGCTAGGGTTATCCAATTAAAGAGTGTGTCTTGGATTTCGCCATGTCTCATCATCATTTGGATAAATTGTCCTCGTGGCGTTTCACTACTCACTACAATGCTTCTTCTGGGCATTCTGCACACACATTTATATCACTAAGGTGTCCCTTATTATCTCCTTTATTTGCTTAGTTTGGGCGTGAACATTAAGGAAGATGATTTGTTTTTCAACTTCGGGGAGATCATAGAATTCTTCTCTGGTTAGTTCTAGTTCGACTTTTAGGAGGATCATAAGTCGCCACGGTAGGTGTTCTATTTCTCTACGCGGCAGATTCTCCCAACCAATTATTCTGTTAGCTCTAATTAGACACGACTGCGTTTCTTTAATGATATCAAATTTCATATCATTGGTATGCCCTGGGAAGTTATTGATGACATCTAAGCAGATGTTCTCAAATTGTTCGAAAATACGTCCGTATTGACGAAATAGGCGGGTCTTATTTATAGCGCAGTTAGGTGAATGCTTGTGTCTTAGAAGAGATTTTAATTTGGGTTTCGGCATTCGAGAAAAAAATTCAGAGAAAAAAACTTGAAAAAAGAAAAATGTAGGCTTACGGTTGGAGAGCGTCAGGAAAGTTCATGGCGCTTATCCTTAGTAAGGCGCGTATGAGTGATCGTAACCCTATCTCTAGCTTATGAACCTTAGGTCCCCCCTTTCTTATGAAAGAAACACGAGGTGTTTAAGATATGCTCATAATACTTTATTGGATAGGTACTTTAATACAAACATAACCTTAAAATAATCAACTTAGGTATCTCTACAAACTTACGTCTAAGCTTACGGAGAATAACTAGGTAACTATAGAAAGGCACGCAGGCCTTTTTATTGACATGTGAGGCGGGAGCGCAGTGATCAGGTGCGCTCAGGGATCAGATGTGGATAAAAAGTTGCGTGATCAAAAAGTAATACTTTACGTAATTTAAATCATAATAGTAGAATCCGTGTGTGCCGTCTACATTCGCGTTCGGAGGGTATCCGGCTAAGGATGACCTTCGTCATTGTGAGGCAGAGAACACACAGGATTATAACATACAAAAAATGCGTTAATTAAAAATTTTGCAGAAATTTTTAAGATATCTATCCGGCTAAAAGAAACTTCAAAATATAAATTGCTACGCTTTGGCGGAGAGTATCTTTTGAGGGATCTTTTCACAAAAGGAAATAGCATTTTGAGTTTATGATTTAGCAAAATACACAATAAATGGATTTTATTAAGGATGGATATTTCAAAATAACATTATGTACACATTAGAGTTGTCACGTATTGTTCATTCGGTGTCTTCTGATTCGAGAGTATGGTCTGCATTCGTCAGCGGTGGGGTACCAGGCGTCTCCGGACGGTTGAGCACATTAAGTTCATCAGGAATTTTCGGCGTGTTGTAGAGAATGTTGACGAGGTCAGTGGAAGTTGCTCGTCCTTTAGGAGGTGATGAATGTTTAAGGACCTTCTTAACCAGGGCGATCTGTTCCTTTGTGTATATTCCACAGTGGAGGAGGATGTCCAGGTTTATTTCTGCCAGTTTTTGTTGAGGGTGTTTGTCTGACATACTTTGTTTGTCTGCCGGCTGTTCTTCCGGGGCTTCATCATCGGCATCCAATTCCACTGAGGTGTTGTCCAGATCGACGATTTTTCTTTTATTTGAGATCGGACGGCTTGTATGGGAAATAACACGGTTTTGGCGTGCTATTTCGAGAAAGTTATGGACGACCTCGTTCATGACAGAATTATGGGGTGCAACTTTCTTCCACAATTCTGTGATCCTGTCTGCTTGCTTTGGAGGGATGAACCAGATAGGTATTTGGTCCATATTTTGTTGATGACCTATCGATTCGATGAAGGAGTTCATCTGCATCTTTAAGTTTTCTTCAACTTGATGGTAGGCCACTTGATAATATACTTGAAAAATTGAATAAGCTTCGTCCATGGAGTCTATTCTGGATGTATCCTTCATATCCATCAGTACATCGAAGACGGTATAGTTATCCGGAATTGGGACCAGTCTATTAATCATGTAGCCCGGAGGGAACCTCAACGGTTTTTTATCAAGATTAGACAAGTCCTTTCCACATTTGGATTTGATGGGCGGGAAGAGTTTTGGTGTCTTCAGGTTGCCGTGGGACCGTGTCTTCGCTACGGGAACTTCAATGTCTACTGTATCTTCGACATCGGATAGACAGATAGTGGATGTATCCATGTGTTTTGTCCTCGGGAAAAGATTATCATAGTCTTTAACCAACCTCTTTTGAACGTAGATTGGCTTTTTGAATTTTCTATGATGAATGTAGCCAATGGCCATAAGGTCATTGTCATCGAGGAGATCGATTATGGCGTCTGCTTTTGGGGGAAATTGAATGTTGAACACTGTTTCACGTAGACCGGAAAGTCCAAGGATGATCCTCTCGGGGCATATTGTATGTTGAAATGGAATTAGAAGAGAAGTTTTGTGGAGATGATTGCATGAATTAGAACTGAGTTGGATAGTAACAATTCTAAACATGACCTCTTCTGATTGTTGTTGCTGGATCTCGTAGATGTTCATGACGTCTAAGGAATCCAGGGAATACTTGCATTCTATGACGCAGTTGTTTCTTGCGTGTTCGGCATTGATGATGAGAGGGATGTCAAACGACACATGGCGCTGGTCCTCATCTGTGGAGAAAGAGAAATCCAGCTTACCAAAGTCGAATGCCGTGCGTCTGAAGAATGGGGAGCTGATGGTAGTATTGCATGGCGTTACTACAGTCAATACTGGGATGTTGCACTCGGGACTCCAGTGGTTCTGTAGTGAGGCATAGGCGGCGCACATGTTTGGAATGAGCCCATAATGATAGGGATCGTTCATGGTGAGGTGAACTGATCGGAGAAGAGTCATCATGGACGGTCTGTAAGGATATTTTATGAAGGCATTGGGGTTCGAGGTTGTCATTACCGACGTCTCATGGAGGCATCTTGTTGGCTTGCATTTTTCCACTGGTCCACATGCTTTGCACGTATACATGGGACCCACTGCCGAATTGGTCTTAACGTCTCTGTCCGGGTTGAAGATGAGTCTTGAGCTGGAGGGGGCTGCTTCCCATACTTCGGAGTCGGCCTGGTACCGCGGAATTGATCTTGGAGCTCTCATCATTTTCTTTAAACGATAAAAAATAAATTTAATGAAAATGTATTATGAGCAGTCATACTAAAGAAATCTAGAATATAATTGAATGTTTAATACAATGTGACGCTTCTAAGGCTTATGAATAATGGGATACAGGTTCTTGGGGTTCTCAGTTGTTTCGTTTATGATCTCTATCTCATCGGGGCTTCTTATTCTATCTCTATACGACTCTAATTTCTTATTCATTTCATATAAATCATCTATAGCAACTTTAGCGTCCAAAGTTGTGTCCATTGAAGGGGCTGAGGGCTTTTTCATGTTTAATAATGGCATAGGTGGCGGGGGAGGGAGAGGTGGTAATTCGGATAGGGTAACTTTTGTGGGCATTTTTAATATTGGCTTTAATTTCGGTTTGATGGATGCATAGATGTTATCGTTCCTTTCTAAATCTGTGGTCTGCTTTTCTCTAGTGAAAGGTGGGACATTATAGCCCTTTACTTTGCGCCAATATACGGTTGGTTTTGTAAAGAAGCAACAACCGTTTACCCATAATCTAAAATTTGGACAGCATCCGTATAAGAAAAGAAAGAAAACTAAAATTATTAAAGAGATAATGAAAACTTGAGCTCCTGTTCTCAGCATTGAATTTACGGAAAGGGTATGCTGAATATCTGCAATTAAACTTGAAACATCATTAAGAAGAGGGGGAGGCCTGGCAGTAATATTTGCTATGTCATCAATAATTGGAAAAGGCAGTGGTATATCGTGTCTACGAATTGGTTCAAATAAAGAATTTGGCTCAAGGTTGATTTCATGTACTGTGAATGAAGGTCTTATTGAGACAAAATTTGAGATTGTTGCCTGGCACTCCTGGGGTATTTCAAAAGTTCCTAACCCTTGTATAGTTTGTTGCTCCCTGTTTGTTTTGTATGGACAACTAATTAGTAAGGTTGTGACGTTATTTGTGCTGTAATATGTCCTGTTACCAAATGTAATAAAGGCAGGCTCTAAATCTTCGTAATATGGGACTGTCTGACATGTTGTGAATATATTTCTGTAAGCGTTAATAGCACAAGGGCTGTTATCTGTAATTTTCCTGAATGGTGCGGACACCAGACAGTACTTCTTTGTTGTGCATGCATGGTATTCATCGGCGTCTGGTATAAAATATTCATTGTTATACATGTTTATCGCTATGTATTTGGTGTTTACGGCAGTGCGGAATTTTAAATCGTTTCTGAAAATTGGTAAGGTGTAAATATTGTAAAATCGAAATTCGTTTGCTCTGAGTTCAACAGGGACTTTGAAAAGAAAAATCCATGTGGAATTACTAATTGCAACTGCTGGCATTATTGCGTCTATGTCATTTTTTAGTGGAATATTGTTTAGGCGGTATGCTGCTGCCAATTTATTAAGGTCTGCTTGTCCAAATACATAGGGTGAAGTTACGCCGTTTGTTGCTGCGTTTACTGCCATTATTAGTTTGGATAATGTGTTTTGTGTTAGCTGTTGTAGGTTATAGATGTTAATTTTGTTATCCAATTCTGTGTAAACCGCTGTCAGTGTCCATTTTGATAATGATATTCTTTTGTTAATGTCAGCAATATCGTCATTTACTAATATTATTGCATCCCTAATGGCCTTTTGATTTACAGATATTTTATTTATGGCTTCAGTTGATTTGGACATCATCATATGTACAATGTTAATGTCCTCTTGTGTAGCTAGACCAAAGATTTTGGCTACAGCGGAGCCAATCCAATGGGTAGGTAACATAAAGTCCCATGTACCATCTTTCTTTATTTCTGGTACTGGGGAGAAGCGTTTATCTGCTCTATGAAACATTTCATTAGGGTGCTTGAAATTTTCAAATTCATCTTGGATATTTTTATTAGTGCGTTTAATCTGTAACTTATCTCTATTGCATGCAATGTTCATAACATTTAGAACTGGCATTTCAGCTGTTCGTTTTTCACATATTGATGCGTGGTCTTCATCTTTTCCACCCACAACTGCTTGCAAGATTAAAGTTTGATTTACTCTTCTATACATATTGTATTGCATTACGAGGCCCTGGGGTCCTACTGAGTATGGTACTTCCGATTGATCTGAAACGTATACTGGGGTGCGGTTATTCTGTCCGCCCTCGGTAACTCCGGCCCATATGGTTGCGGCATCCATATGTTCCATCATTTCTACTATTTGTTGGAGTTCATGTATAGTCCTTATTTCTACTATTTTGCCCCCTAAGGATACACATTTCATCCAAGCTCTATCATAATTTTCAAAGATTGATTTGATGTATGTTTTAGTGGTGCCTCCTTGGTTAACCTGATTACAGTATCGTTCATAGTTTTCCTCATACTGCTGCAATACTTTTATAGCACTATCTATTTCATTTAGGTCCAAGATTCTATTAAATTGAACTATTTGCGGATTAACCGTTGTAGGTTCTGGAGTCGATTCTATATAGAGAACGTTTGCGGATTGAGTAACCGCATAAGCATAATGTACGAGAGATAGGATCAATGAAAGAGCGATCATTCTTAAGTCGTTAGTTTTTTAGACTTAGGATAGTAAAAGAAGAAGACTCTTACCGAAATATTAAAGGTGGACCTTTAAACCAAGATTGTAGGTGATGGGAGAAGTAGTGCTTCGTTTCTGGCCAAAAACGGAACTATTCTTTCCACACCTTTTACCTGTTCTTATATTCGTTTTTTCTCGCAGGGAGAGAGAGAGAGAGAGAGAGAGATGATTCATCGAATTCACGTTAGGTTTACTTGTCCTCCTGGTAAGCGCAGCGTCCGTGATTCGTGGTTGTATTTAGTGAGGTTGGTCAGGTGAGTTTTCATTGGTTGTTTTGTCGCAAGATTTGTACACTGGGCAGTGTGCTCTGATGGATTGATTTCGTCGATGACATAAGGGCCTGTGTTGATTGGTGCCCATTTTCCTGCCGTTCCAGTGCTCACCTGTAATTGTCTATGGAAAACGAGGTCTCCGACCTCGAACGACTTATTAATTGATTTTTGATTTTTAAACGTTTTATTAGATTTTTCTTTTAAAGACTTTTGATGTTCGTATTTCTGTCTTTGTTCGTGTGCTTTTTCTAATAAAAGTTTAATTGTGTTGTCGTTTTTATGGCTATCGTTGTTGTAAAATGCTAGATCTATAAGATGAGTATTTGATTCGTTCTTTGTTCCAAACATGATTTCTTCTGGGGAGTGGTTATAACTATTTATACTTGTGTTTATTACGTTGGTTATAATCGCTAACTCGTCGTCCCAGTCAAGAATTGTTTTATTTTGAAAGAAGTACTTTCTGGCTGCTTCTTTGAATGTTTTAATTGTTCTTTCCGCTCTTCCGTTCGAGAAGGGGCTGGCCACTGCGGTGGCTATTAGATCAATTTTCATCTTTTGCATAAAGTCGTAAAACTCTTTCGAGTTGTAGATGCCAGGTTGCTCATCAGATCTAAGAAATTTTGGTATGCCAAAAGGTTGTATTAAGTGAAGTTTTAATGCCTTGATAATGTCTTCACTTGTTGATGTTTTTAAGGGGATTGCTAGTACGTAGTTAGAAAAGTCGTCTACGCATAGTAATAGTATTTTATTATCTTGCGAGCTAGTTGGTAAGTCCGTTACGAGATCTATTGACCAAGACATTCTAGGGCTGTTATACCTTTTAAGTGTTTCCATTGAGATAGCTTGGGATCGTTGGTCATATATTTGACAGATCATGCAGTCGTTTATTTCTGCTTCCACTATTTTCTTCAATGTTTTTGGGCAAATGTAATATTGGTCGGTAATATCTCTGATGATTTGTTGTTTGGACTTATGTGTGCCTGGCTGAATGTAGTGAAGCGTGTGTGTTAGCATTGGTGTTAACTTTGCTGGAAGGATAATTTTTGGTGGGTTGTCTTTCCAATGATACAAGTTATCGATTATTATTAGCCGTGGATTCTTCGCGTCTATTTGTGATGTTATGAAAGGATCAAGTTTTTGTATTTTTAGAAATTCTTTTTTCGTTAAAAAGCCTTTATGTGTTATCGTGATGGCAGTGGCGACATCATTATACTCCAATCTATTTTCGTTGCTGATGGGACCTGTTGTGCTTGCGTGACCACTGTCGATATTTTCACTTTCATTAGGAGGAATAATGGGATCTTGGGTACCTGTTTGTCCACTTAAAGTGGCATCTGAGTTAATTTTAGAAGATGTTGTGCGTTTTGAGGTAGATGATCCTGCCTCTGCTAATGTGCTTGAAATGTCGTTTGTTGTTGAAGTGGTCTTACGTTTAGTTGTCTTTTTAATGGCTTTTTGAGGTTTCTCTTTTATTGGAATACTTGAACTTGCTTTTTGCGTGTTAGAATCCACTTTTTCTAAAGTTGATGATTGCTTTTCACTATTATTGTCAGCGGCTTTTACTTTAGAGTCTAAAAGGTTTTCTTGTTTTTCTGGTGTTGATTGTGCTCTTGTTTGGCCTCTCGTGATGGCTTTAACATCTAATAAAACTCCTGGTCTTTTAGGATTTTTAGTAATTGTTGGCATTTTGATTTTTCTAGAATTTAATGTTAACGGGGTGTTTTTAACGTATTTTGGCCCTTCTTTGGCTTTTGTTCTTTTGGAAACGTCTTTAACTTCATCATCTTTTGGTGATGGCCCGTTAAGTAAATTGAAGAGTTGCGATTTAGTGAGTGTGAAATTATCTGGGAGGGTTAATGCTTCGACAATTTTCAGACTATCTTTTTCAGATAATGTCTTTTTCGTTATTGATTCCTCTTCTAATGACGGAATATCTTTATGTTGTCGAGATAACAAGTCCGATATTTCATTTTGCACTCCTGGTACGTGAATTATATCTGCTTCATATTTACTCAGTTCTAGGGAAAATCTTAATAGAATGTCTTTTGATTCTTTTGCCAATCTTATATATGTAAGAGCTTTAGAGTCTACTAGTATTATTAGATGTTTTGCGAATTGGATGAAGTAGTCCATTGATCTAAGGGTGTAAAGTAGTGCAAGGGCTTCCTTTTTGTATATTGTGTAGTTGCGTTCTGTTTTCGTGAATGTTCTTGACACAGCTGCGATTAG
>Ga0194130_10008341_pt1 | contig 11056 bp, 8 predicted proteins | sample TA2KigsurfametaG_FD_160084 | JGI IMG/M metagenome (GOLD analysis project Ga0194130, IMG submission 160084) | Freshwater microbial communities from Lake Tanganyika, Tanzania - TA2015050 Kigoma 12 surface | ecosystem: Environmental > Aquatic > Freshwater > Lake | place: Tanzania: Lake Tanganyika... | reverse complement strand
AAATATTGTAGTTTATTCATTTTTTTTTTTTTTAATTATATATTTTGTTTATTTAAATAAAAATCTTCCAAATTGGTATTTTCAAGGATTAGGATCTATTACATCTTTTGCATACGGATCTAATCATTATTTAATGGAGACGATTATCCAAAATTTTGGTGAAAATATGTGGATTTTTCTTAAATTTATAAAAATGTTTTTACGTTTTTTATTCAAATTATTTAATATTTTTTCATTAAATAATTTTATTTTTATTTTTTTTTTATTAGTGAATTTATATTATACTTTTTTTTATCTTTATAAAAATCTTTATAATACTAATCTTATAAATAATTTATTTTTATTATCATTAATTGGTTTTTTTGGATTTTTGCAATCATTTATGATTTATGAAACATTTAGAAACATTAATTCAACATTAGGAATTTTTTTTCTTGGTATGCATGTCGTCACAAATATTCATTATCCAAAAAAAATAATATATTTGATTAAAATTATAATTCTATTATCAATTTTTATTTTATTATTAAATTTTCCTAATGTTTCAAATTATCAAAAATTTAAAATTAAAAATACCGATGATTTTGTTAATAATTCAGTAGATTTTTTTCCAAAAAATAATTTACTGACAAAAGAAAATAATGAATATTACAGTAATTTAAAAAAAAATATTTGTATTCAAAAAAAAAAAATAGTTAATTTATCTAGTGACTTTATTCTTCCGTATCTTTGTGATTATAATGTAAAAAAATTTTCAGCTATGGGAATTCATTTTTTTTCTAAAACTAGACCAATTGAATATAAAAGAATTTATGAGGATTACACCTTATTTGATGATGAAATTTTAATCACAAGTAAGAATATTAATAATTCAAATATTATGAAAATATTTGAAATTGATCTTCCAGTAAATATGCATTGGTATTCAGCATACGATAATAATACAAAAAAAATATTTGGATATATTAAGCACTAGGCTTGTTAAGCCATCTACCCATAAATATGATGCCAGAACTTGATATTTGAAATAATATTCTATCAACAGTATTTGGTAACATTTCATCCAAAGATGCTGGATGTAAAAAATAAATTGTATATAAAAAAAATAAGTTTAGGGAAAAAAATACTAACAAAAATTTATAATTATTTCTGTTCTGATCTTTAAAAAAAATGATTGATAATATTATTAAATTTAATATTAAAATTGGGTATTTAAAAAAAGCGATAAAAACGTGTTTTGTGATCTGAGATATATATATTATTATTAAATTAAATTCCTTAAACTTTTCTAAATTTGATAAATTAATTTTTGCCTGATACTCAATGCTACCTTTAATATTTTTTTCAATAAAAAAGTATAAAATGATAATAAAAATTAATGCAATAAAATGATAAAATTTTTCTAATTTTTTATTCATCACAAAAAAAACAAAACAAAGATTAAAAAAAATTACATAAAATAAGCATTCTTGCTTAATCCATAGTAAACTAAATGATCCTATGATAATAAATGTATAAATAAATATTTTGTCTGAAAAATTTTTTTTTTTTAAAAAAGCAATTTTTGTAAGAAAACAGATGTACGCAAAGGTTATATATTCCTGGTACCCACTAAATAAAAATAGATCAAAACTTAAAGTTATTAATAATATTAGAAATAAAATTCCGTTCAACTTATTTTTAATATCTGCACCTATTGTGAATAATGATACTACGTAGATATAAGGAATAAATAATCTTCCAATATATTCGATATTAGATAAAGAATTTTTCCAAAAAAAACTCCAAATATATGATCCTAGATGAGGATACTGGGGAAGAGGAAGATTTATAATATTTTCTAAATTTTCATTTTGGTAAAAATTATTAACTTTCCAGAACCAATGAGCTAAACCATCCCAATCAAGTATCGCATGATGAGCTATTTCAAAAAATATTGAATAACAAATTATAGGGAATATTATTATGTAAATATTTATATCTTTTATTTTTTTTTTTATTAACAAGTTAAAATTTGTAACTAATGATATAATTAGAATTAATGTAAAATAAGCTAACAAATTAATTTTTAAAAAAGAAAGTATTAGTAAAATAAATAAATGAATAGTAATATTAAAAAAAATAATATCAAAATAATTAAGTGAAAAATTAAAATTTAGATTTTTATAATTTTCAATATTTAGTGGTGTTGAAAAAAATAAATGTAATATTAAAAATTGTAGAAAGATTAAAAAGATTTCAGTCATTAGATTTTTCTAAAAAAAAACAACTATTTTTATAATTATCTATAATTTTATACTTAAAATTATTAAAAATTATCGATTTATTATTATGATTATTATTATAATTTAATAAAATTAAATAATTTTCATTGTAAATTTTATTTTTGTCAAAATTATAAAACAATGAGTCAATTGAAGCAAAATTGTTAGAATAGTTGATTATTCTAATATTATCTCTAATGTTATTTTTTTTAATTATTGAGCGAACAAATCCATAACCTTGCTTATCACAAAATCCATAACTTTTAGTTAATCTTGTTTGGTAATCATTTTTATATATAACGTAAATATTATGAAATGTTCTAAAAAATACAAGTATAAATAAAATTAAAATCAGAATTAATATAACTTTAAGATCTTTTTTTTTCTTTTTCATCATTAATTAAATTTCAATTATTTTTCCAAATAAAAATAAAGTTATAATCTATGCAATATCTACAAAGAACATTTTATTTATATTATTTTTTGGTAAAAATTTTTAGATTTTTTTAGAAAGCTCCAGACATTTATTGGCATAATAAAGATTAAGTATATTATGCAATTAACTAAATAATCATTGGGTATTAATTTATGGTAATTACTAATTATTATTTTTGTGTTATTTTTTCCAATCTTTTCTATAGTTAAGATTAACCAAGAAAAAATATTTTTAAAAAATATAATTTTAAAAATTTTTTTATAAATTTTTGAATTAATTCCAAAAATCTCTTTTGCTGGTAAATAGTAACCATTAAATTCCATGTTTAATCTTACTTTTAGATTTTCACTATTAATTTGAAAATTTCCATATCTATAAAATATGATTTTGTTTTCAATAAATTTCCAGTCTTGAAATTTTTTAATTAACTTAAGAGCTATATATACTTGAGGATAACCATAATTTAATAAAATTTTTTTGTTAAGGAATTTAGAAATTTTATTAAAATAATTAATATTTATTATTTGGGTTGAAAGTGCGCCAAGATTATGAATATTTTCTAGTAATTTTAGTGGCTTAAATTTAATATTCTCTAAAATTTCTTTATTTTTTTTTATTCTTTCATTTTTATAAAATGATGAATAATTTAATGCAAATCCAGAATTATTTTTTGACTCTAAGAAGCTAATTAAAGGTTTTAAGTATTTTGTTTCTACCCTATCATCATCACCAATAAACCAAGCGTACTTAGTTTTTATTTTTTTTATGTAATAAGTAAATCTTTCAGCAAAAGTTTGATTAATTTTGTCTGTAGTAAATTCAATATTTTTTCTTTTTAAAAATGGCTTGATTTTTTTTTTATTATTTTTACCATAATTAACAACTTTTATGTTAGTGTTAACCTTTGATTGAACTATATCATTTAGCAGAGGTACTAAATAATTATATCTGCCGTTAGTAAATATTATAATTGTTAGCATAATTTTTTTATAATTGTTTTTAAATCAACTTAATATAAACATATTGCAGATTGATAATATTTCTATTTATCCTATAAATGTTAAATATCAAAACTTAGCCGAGCTTATGAAATTAGTAATTTTATCTGGTGGTAAAGGTACAAGAATCTCAGAAGAAAGTATTATAAAACCAAAACCTTTAATTGAAATCGGCAATATGCCAATTATTTGGCATATAATGAAAATTTATTCTTTTTTTGGAGTTAATGAATTTATAATTTGTTGTGGCTATAAAGGTTATTTAATTAAAGAATACTTTGCTAATTTTTCACTACATTCTTCTGATGTTACAATAGATATTAATAAAAATTCTATTAATGTTCATAAAAAAAGTTCTGAAAATTGGAAAATAACTCTAATAGATACCGGTGAGGATACCTTAACTGGTGGAAGAATTTTAAGGATAAAAAATTATATTAAAGATGATTTTTTATTAACTTATGGAGATGGAGTCTCGGACATAAACATTAAGAAATTAATTCATCATCATAAGTTAAATAAGAAGTTAGCAACAATGACTATTGTTCAACCACAAGGCAGATTTGGTATTGTTGATCTTAATATAAAAAATAATTTAGTAGAAAATTTCTCTGAAAAACCAAAAGGAGATGGATCATGGATTAATGGTGGTTTTTTTGTTTTAAAAAAAGAGATTTTCAAATATTTAAAAGACGATACTACAGTATGGGAAAAACAACCTCTTGAAAAACTTGCTAAAAATTCTGAGCTTTCAGCTTTTCATCATTATGGTTTTTGGTATGCAATGGATACAATGAGGGATAAGCAATATTTAGATAGTCTATGGTTTTCTAAAAAAGCCCCATGGAAGCTATGGGATGAGAAATAATTTTTATGTTCTAAAAAAATTTTGGAAAAATAAAAAAGTTTTTTTAACAGGACATACAGGATTCAAAGGTAGTTGGTTTTCTATTTTTCTAAATATGCTTGGTGCAAAAGTTATTGGTTACTCTTTAAGACCAGAAGAAAAAAAAAATCTTTTTGATCTAACTAATTTAAATAAACAAATTGATAGTTCTATTATTGGAGACATTAGAGATTATGATAAATTAAAAAAATCTATTTTAAAATCTGCTCCTAATTTCATAGTTCATATGGCAGCTCAACCCTTGGTGAGATATTCATATGATTATCCAAAATATACTTATGAAGTTAATACTTTGGGCACTGTTAATATTCTTAATGTTTTGAATGAACTAAATTTTATAAAATCTGCTCTTATTGTTACAACAGATAAAGTATATTTTAATAATAACAAAAAATCTTATTATAATGAAAATGATCGTTTAGGAGGAATGGATCCTTATAGTAATTCTAAATCTTGTGCAGAATTAGTCGTAAATTCTTACAGTTATTCATTTTTAAGAAAAAAAGATATATATGTAGCTACCGCTAGAGCAGGTAATGTTATTGGAGGTGGTGACTTTTCTATAGATAGAGTTCTCCCAGATTATTTTCGCTCTTTGTCTTCTAAAAATAAAAATTTATTTTTAAGATCTCCAAATTCTGTAAGACCCTGGCAATTCGTTATTGATCCTTTGTATGGATATCTTTTGTTATTAATGAATCTTTACAAAAAAAATAAATTTAAAGAATATTGTTGGAATTTTGGTCCAGAAAAATCAAATAATAAATCAGTTGGCTATGTAGTTAATTTATTGAACAATGAGTTTAATAATTCTGTAAAGATTGTTAAAAAAAATAATACTTCAAAAGATTATTACGAGAGTAAATTATTAATGTTAAATTCAAAAAAATCAAAAAAAACGTTAAATTGGAAATCCAAATATAACCTTAATAAATCTGTACAATTGATATCAAATTGGCATAAACAGTTTTTAATGAAGAAAAATATTTTAAAAATTTGTCAAGAACAAATAATTAATTATTTTAAATAGTTATATGGATGAAAAAAAAATTTTAGAAATAAAGAATGGTATATTAGATTTAGTTGATAATTATTCTAATGTTAATTTCAAAGAAAAAAAATTTATTTCAGGAGTTAGTGATGTCCCAGTATCTGGAAAAGTTATTGGCGCATTAGAACTTAAAAATATGGTCGAAGCCTCACTTGATGGGTGGTTGACAACAGGAAGATTTAATCAACAATTTGAAGAGAGATTAGCAAATTTTCTTGGCGTTAAATGTCTGCTAACTGTTAATTCAGGCTCATCGGCGAACCTGGTAGCATTTTCAACCTTAACTTCACATAAATTAAAAGAAAGAGCGGTGCAAAAAGGAGATGAAGTTATTTCAGTTGCGGCTGGATTCCCAACAACTGTTAATCCAATTATTCAATTTGGAGCAATCCCAGTTTTTGTTGATGTTAAAATTCCAACTTATAATATTGATGAAAATCTAATAGAGGAGGCTATAACCAAAAAAACAAAAGTTATCATGTTAGCTCACACCTTGGGAAATCCATTTAATGTAAAAAAAATTAAAGATATTTGTGAAAAATATAACCTTTGGTTAATAGAAGATAGTTGCGATGCACTTGGTTCAAAATTTGATAATAAAAATGTTGGAACTTTTGGTGATCTTGCAACTTTGAGTTTTTATCCAGCGCATCATATAACAATGGGTGAGGGCGGAGCTGTATTTACAAATAGCAAAAAATTAGAACGTATTGCAGAATCTTTTAGGGATTGGGGAAGGGATTGTTATTGCGAACCTGGGAAAGACAATACTTGTAATAAAAGATTTGGTTGGAAACTAGGAGATCTCCCATTTGGCTATGATCATAAGTATACTTATTCTCATTTAGGCTATAATATGAAAATTACAGATATGCAGGCTGCGTGTGGGTTGGCACAGTTAGATCGTCTGGAAGGTTTTATCAAAAAAAGAAAAGAAAATTTTAATTTTTTATATAAAAATCTTAAAGACTTAGAAGAGTTTTTAATATTACCAGAACCAGAAAAAAATTCTGAACCATCTTGGTTTGGATTTTCACTGACTTTAAAAAAAAAAAATCAATATAATAGAAACGATTTAATAAAGTATCTAGTTTCTAATAAAATTGGCACAAGATTATTATTTTCTGGAAATTTAATTAAGCAACCCTATATGAAAAATATAAATTTTAGAGTTCACGGAAATTTAACAAATACAGACCTAATAATGGAAAATACCTTTTGGATAGGTTTATATCCTGGTTTATCTATAAAACACTTAGAATATGCTTGTGAAAAGATAAGGTCGTATTTTAGAAAATAGTTTTTAATAAAAAATAAAAAATACATTTTTATTTAATAAATATATTTTTAATAACTTTCTTAACTTTTTCAATATCAAATGAGTTGTCTAAATGCTGTCAAAGTGCATCATGTTCATAAAAACCAAGTTTCAAGTCTTTTGATAACATGTCCAAAGGTCTTTCTTCTAAAGATTGACTTTTTGGATTAAGATATTTTTTTTTAAATCTACAATAGCGATAGCTACATTATCATTATTGTTTAAACAAAAAGTTTTCATATATTTTTTATATAATATATATTTTTAATCACGATTTAAAAATATAAGATACTTTAATAAATTTTTTTTGTTAATGATATCTAAAAAACTTTTAATTATTGGAGGATCTGGTTTTTTTGCTAAGTCAATACTAGATCATATTCTTTATTATAATTTATTTAAAAATGTCAAAACAGTTTTGCTTTTAAGCAGAGGTTTTAATAAAATATTAATTAGTAAAAATTTAAGAAAAAAAATTAAAATCAAAACTTTCAGAGCGGATATTTCAAGGTTAAAAAAAATTCCATTTGCAGATTATGTAATTTATTGCGCAATAAATCATAATTATAAAGACGATTATAGGGCAGTCTGTAATTATTTCAAATTAGCTAAAAAATATCATTTAAAAAGCAAAATTTTGTTTACAAGCTCAGGAGCTGTTTATGGACTTCAGCCACCACAGGTAAAAAAAATAAAAGAAAATTATTTGTTAAAAAATAAACGTGTGGATTTTTATAATCACAGTAAAAATATTTATTCTATAACTAAATTAAAAAATGAGGAAATATTTAAAAAATTAGGAAAATTTGGAATTAAAGTTTCAATAGCAAGATGTTTTGCTTTTGTTGGAAAATATTTGCCAAGAGAGAATAACTTTGTTGTAGGAAATTTTATTAAAAATATTTTGAATAAAGAAAAAATAGAAGTTAAATCAGATCATAATGTCATAAGATCTTTTATGCATGAATATGATCTAGTTGTTTGGCTCTTTAAGATCTTAAAAAGAGCTAATATAAATTGTCCTATTTATAATGTTGGCTCTGATCAAGAAGTAAATATTAGAAAATTAGCTTTATACCTTTCAAAAAAATATAAACTGCCAATACAATTAAAAAAAATTAAATCAAATTTTGAGGACAGATATCTACCTTCAATTCACAAGTCTAAAAAAGAGTTAAATCTAAAGTTAAAATATTCAAACTACAGGGCAATTAATGAGGTTATAAAAAGGCTTAAAAATAATTAATTAAATTTAAGTACTAATCTTTTTGTTTATCTAAACTATCTGAAATCATATCACCATTCTCCAGTAATTTTGTTCCTACAGAGGGTGTTAATCTTACATTTGTGTCACAATGGACAATAGATACAAAAGATTTTTGATAATTAAGATTTTCTTTAATTTTATCATTTAATTCATTATTTGAATAAATACAGTTAAATTTAAATTCATATGCTTTTATTATTTTAAGAAGATTTGGTATTTTAAAACCACTCTCACTATTAGCGCCAATTAATCTTCCATTAAAATATTTTTTTTGAGTATTGACCAAGCTAGTGTACCCACCATTTGAAATTATAAATATTTTTATTGGAAGATTATAAGTTTTTATTGTCTGTAACTCTTGAATATTTGTTTGTATGCCACCATCACCTGTTACGCAGATAATCGAAGAATTGTTTAATGCTATTGAACTACCTATGCTGCTTGGTAACGAGTGACCCATGCAGCCAGCACCAATTTCATTAAAAATTCTTTGTCCTTTCTTTGAGTGAAAAGATTGCCATCCTATAATTGCGTGAAAACCTGCGTTTCCAAGAATTAATTTATCATGACTTTTAGATAATTTTGAAAGATGATAAAAAAAATTATAATGATTTACTAATTTATTTTTTTTTGTTTCTAAATAACCTTCCCCATATTTACCCTTTAATTTTTTGCAGTACTTTACCCAATTATTATGATTTAAATGTTTAAAATATTTTTTGGGAACTTTGCTTAAGGATTTAAAAAAAGAGGAACAATCAGTATAATTAAAAAGACTTTTTCTTGTGATAATTTTTTTTAACTCATTTTTATCTATATCAATAATTATTTTTTCTGCATTATTTGCAAATTCTTTTAGATTATATCCAGTCGTTTCATAATGAAGTCCAGCTCCTATACAGATCAAAAGATCTGCTTCTTGAATTATTATATTAGAATGTCTCCTGGCATATAAACCCGGTCTACCAAAATATAACGGGTTTTTTTCTTCAACTAAATCGATCGTGCTAAAAGTTGTGAGTATTGGTATTTTAAATTTTTTAATAAAATCATAGAATAATTTTTCACTATTTGAAATTTTAATTCCATTCCCAGCCAAAATTAAAGGTTTTTTAGATTTTTTTATTTTTTCAAGAATTAATCTTATTTTATTTTTACCAATATTTTTAAATATCCTTTTTTTTATTGAACTGATTTTATTTAATTCTTTTTTTAAATTTATTTTAATATATCTACCTTGAATATCTAAAGGAATATCTAACCACACTGGCCCCGGTCTTCCAGTTACTGAACTTTTATAAGCGCTAAATAAATTATTTACTATAGAATTTTCGTTTAATATTATTTTTGAATATTTTGTTATAGTTTTTACCATAGGAACTGGAAAATATTGTTGTGGAGAAGAACTTCTAATTTTTATTTTAAGTGGAAGTGTTGGAACTCTAAATTGACCAGATATCACCATCATTGGAACTGAATCCATCCAAGCACTAGCGACACCAGTTATTGCATTTGTTCCTGCTGGACCTGATGTAACTAGTAAAACGCCATAATTTTTTGAAGCTCTGGAGTAGGCTTTAACCATCATTGCAGCAGGTTGTTCATTAAAAGGCGCAATATACTTTATTTTTGCTTTGTGGACGATTGAGTCCATCACATGCATTAAATGACCACCAGCAATACCAAACACATGTCTAACTCCAATTTTTTTTAAAAAAAAAGCTATATAATCTGAAACTTTAATTTTTGTTTTCATGGAAAAAAAAGTTTAGGTAGAAATAATGAAATATTGGAAAAAAAAATTAGATTAGTTTGAACAAATAATAATAAAATAAAAAAAGGTAATATTTTTGAAAAAATTAATTCAACTCGAATTTTAGCTACATCGGATACGATAAAAACAGCAGGTCCAAACGGAGGAGTAATACTTCCGATCAAAATAGCAACAGTAAAGACAATTCCAAAATGTACCAAATCAATACCCATGATATCAGCTATAGGTATTAGAACTGGCGCTAATAAAAACATGATAGCTAACCCATCAAGAAAACAACCTAAAAAAATAACTAAAATTGAAACAATTATTAAAAACGACGAACCTCCTAAACTGAAATACTGAATATAATTAATTGTATTTTTCACTACACCTAAAAGAGTAACAAAGTAACTGAATACACCACTTGTGGCTACGATTATTAAAATTTTTGAAGTCATAATAGAGGTTTCTAGAAATGAAATTTTAAAATCCTCTAGCGTAAGTTTTTTGTAAACAAATTTACTTACTAAAATACAATATAAAAATAAAAAAACAGCAGCTTCTGTTGCATTAAATTTTCCAGATATAATACCAATTATTACTATAATAGGCGCAACTATTGCTAAAATTCCATCTTTTAAAGTTAAAAGAATTTTTTTTGGTCTTAATCCAAGTTTTTTTATTTTTTTTTGTTTTGAATAAAAATAAACATAAACGCTAAGTACCAATGCTAAAAAAAAACCAGGCAAAAAAGCTGCTAATAATAACTTTCCTAGGGAGATACTTGCAATTGATGACAAAATTACCAAAGGTATACTTGGAGGAATTAAAGGTCCAAGTATTGATGCTGTTGCAGTTAAAGATCCTGAAAAAGCTTTATTAAAACCATTTTTTATCATTGCTGGTATCAAAGTTTTTGCAATTCCAGCAGCTTCAGCCAAGGCAGATCCAGAAATGCCCGTGATAATAAGATTCGCAAATATATTAACCTGACCAAAACCACCCGTTATAAATCCCACACTCTCTCGTGAAAAATTAACAATTTTTTCTGTGATACCG
>Ga0194130_10008340_pt1 | contig 11057 bp, 9 predicted proteins | sample TA2KigsurfametaG_FD_160084 | JGI IMG/M metagenome (GOLD analysis project Ga0194130, IMG submission 160084) | Freshwater microbial communities from Lake Tanganyika, Tanzania - TA2015050 Kigoma 12 surface | ecosystem: Environmental > Aquatic > Freshwater > Lake | place: Tanzania: Lake Tanganyika... | reverse complement strand
ACCCCACAAGATAGAGGGGTGATTGTGAACAACTCCCCACCAGAACGGCTTGACACCCCCCCGGGGCACGGGATTGGGTCGGCACGTCTTACGGCCGCCCGAGAAGCGGGCCTTCACGGGTGGAAGGGGGCCCTGCTGCTGAGCGCCCCCTTTCTCCGATACCAAGTCCGCCTCGGGCGAACCGTCTTGCCGAGTGGCTGAACGGTCAGCGGAAGTTGTGCCACTGACCCCTACGGATCTCGTACACATACGAGGACACCCGATGGCAGCCGTACTTCGGGCACATCTTCGTGGAGATCCCTCCGGTGGAATTCTCGTCGTCCCGGACGTTTTGTTTTTCGATCATCACCGTACCCCCGCAAAATTTGCAGGCGACGGTGGCGGTCAATGTTTTGGTTTTCATGGTTCAGGTTGTTTTTGTGAAAGCACCGAACTACACCGCGAGGTGGTCCCACTCGATCCTACGGGCGAAGATCTCGGGCAGGCTGACGTCGATCCTGCGACCGAATTCACCTTGAGTGGCTGTGAACGGTCGAGTGAGACGCGGACCGGTGGCATTGAAGACTCCGATCAGGTGACCACTGTTCGTGAACAAAGGGCCGCCGGAACACCCATCGGTGTCCGGTATCGAGACGAAGCTGATGACCTCGGAATCCTTGCTCAAGGCGAAGGTGACGGGGCGCAGGGTGACGCCGTCCTTGAAGAAGTAGTACCCCTCGATCCGGACCTCATCCGCAGATTGGAAATCGATCTTCGCGGGTTTCGGGGCGAATGGGTCCTCGTCGATCGAATAGATCAAATCCAGGGCATCACTGGTCGGCCCCTCGGACAACCCGCAATTCCAGCCGTCCGGGGCGAGCACCATGACGTCCAACGATGTGGCGGCGAGCATGGCGAATGTCCCGGTGCCCCCAAGGACCCGCTCCACGTCGAACAGGTCGGTATCGACAAAACTGACCGGCAAGTGCGGATGAACATGGGCGCACGTGAAGATCATGCCATCGGCCAGGTACCCCATCCCCTTCCTCCCTTCATGCTGGACGAATACCAACCGTTCTCGGATGGCCTTCAGGGCGCCTTCATTTCGTGGTTGCTGGATGAGGTTGGCGGCTCGGTTCATGGGCTGAGCGGGATGGATTTTTTGGGGGGGCGTGTTTCCAAATGGGTTGCATCAATTCGACATCCAGTTCTGGTGGAGAAGCACGCCCAACTGCTCGTCCAGGCTGCCGAAGTAGGTCGCGTGGTGGTCGCGGGACCGCCGGGACTCCAGACGAACGCGGGGGGCGATGAGTTGCGTCTCCAGCAACTCGCCGGCGATCGTCCCTTGAAGCCACGCGGATACAGCACACGGCTCCATGTCAGTCGCGTCGGGTTGCGGCTGTGCTCCAGGATCCATGCCAACTGTGCGCCGGCGTGCGCCGCGGGAAGGCCGGGAAACATCCACCAGGGCGGCCTCGAGGAATTTATCGAAGTAGGATCGAGCCATCTGGCGGGTTGCAAAGACATCCGCGGTGCTGATCCGGCCATGTGTCACGAAGACGAAACCCACCACGTCGGGATGCGAGTCCAGAAGCCCCGACAAACGTTCACGGGCCTCGGCGACCAGCGTCTTCATGCGCGGGTGCTCCATCATCAACTGGTACGAACTCGGTGAGACCGGAGAGGCGACATCGTCCTTGAGATAGCCCGAGAGATGTCCATGGGCCTCGGCGACGCTCGACCACACCCCGCTCTGGGATTTGCCAAGTTTCGCCTCCATCAGAGCGATCTTGGTCAGCATGCTGGAGGAACCGGAGAAACTGGCCACGTCCTCGCCACGACGCCTCGCCCAGCGCTGGCTCTCGACGCAGAAGGCAGGGATCGGCAACCGTGCGCCGCGAGGCACGACCAGATCCACACCCAGTGTGCGATCCTGGCGTCCCCCCTTGACGATCTCCCCTGCGACAACGAGGAGGTCCTTGTCGTTGGACAGGTTCTCGATCTCGAGGCGTCCCACCGAGCCGGTCTCATGGACGACCACGACCTTGCGCGACAACGCCTCGGCAAGCGTGTTGAACTGTTGGGCATCGCAGCGGTCCGGTCCGTGCACGAGGTACACGGAGAGATCGCCCGCAGGATAGGGGCCGGAGATGCGGTTGAAGGGAGGGTTCGCGAGTTCGTGGTTCATACCGGGGCGCAGTCTGGCAGCTGACGAGGACAACAGCTGTCCCCACCCCGGGTCGGATCGAAGAAATGATTGCGACGATTCTTTCGGGCGTGAGCCGCGTTCGAAAGCAATCTGAGATCCGAGATCGCCCCTCGATTAGCCAGACGACGAAACGTCGGACCGTGCCCGACTCCGGGGCCACCGGTCGATCCGGCCACGGCAGGTCGATTTTTTTTTGGGGGGTGGGAAGGATTCTGTCCCGGGGTGGCCTTACAACGAAAGGCGCATGACGACGCGTCCATCCATCGAGCCCCACCGAACCGCCACCTCCACCACCTCCGGAGCCGATCCAGCCCTTCCTTTGAAGCGCCTCAAGGCAATGGGCTATCAAACCCTCGTCGATCCCGAGGACGGATGGCTTACGGCCAGCCAGTTGTTCCCGTGGCACTCGCTCTTCGTGGTGAACCCGCCGGACCGGGCACCTTGCGGAGGCCTTGAGCACCTGGGCCTTGTGATGGCACGTCGGCGCTACGGCTTGAACTTCGACCTCGAGAAGAACGCGCGGCCCGCGCACATCCTGAGCTGCAACCTGCCGGTGGCAACGCCCGAAAATGCCGCACATCTCCTGCTCGAGGAGGCCATGACCTGCACCGGAGCCCGAAGCGAGGCCCTGAAGCTGGCGGCGCTCCATGGCCTCGCGCACCTCGAGCGCGGCGTGCGGGGTCGACCACCGGTGGCCGCCGGTCGTTTCCTGCAGGTCCTGCGCAGCGTCGATCTGCCATCGGAAGGCGACGCCGCCCGCGCCGGCCTGCATCTGATCGCACGCCATCGCCGCATCGACGGCCTGGAGTTCGCCGGGCGTCTGGTGCTCCACGAGAATCCCGAACTGCGGTTGTCGGCGATCGATGCCCTTCTCTGGCTTGGCGAACCCGGTCTCCACGCCTTGCAGGAGGCCTCGATCAAGGCGCGCGGGGACGCCCTCAAGACTCTCAAGGCCGTCGAGTCCGGGCTGGGTCACGACATTGATCCGATGCATCGACTTTTGACGTCGGACGACTGGACCGAGCGCAATGGCGCCGTCCGTGTCCTTCGCTCGCTCGTGGTCCAGAAGGGACTCGCTCCCGAGGGACCGGTGGAAATCCTGCTCAGCCGGTTCCGAGACGACACCGACAACGACAACCGGACCTCCATTGGTTTTTGCTTGGGCGACCTTATCGCCCACATGGGACCGGCCGCGGTGGACCCGGTCGTGGCCCTCCTGGGCCTCGTCGCTGAACTTCAGGGGGATTCGGAGCCGCTGATCAACGGAATCCTCTTCGGTGGCGCCCCAGGCCTGACGGTGGCTCGGGTGAGCGACCTGATGGGCTCGATTCCCCGAATCCGCCGAATCAAGACCTCATTGCACCGACTCCTCGCGGTGGTCAGCCCGGACTATCCGACCAACATCCGGGATTGGCTTGAGAGTGACGTGGTCCAGGGAATCCAGTGGAACGCTTCCATCCCGGCACCGGTCCGGGCCTGGTTCGAGGATGCGGCCTCGGTGCCGCCATCGCAGGTGCTCGACGCGATGCTGGACGGGAGCCGGCACCTCCATGATGGGTCGCTTGCCAGCGCGCCGCCGAGGCCTCGCCCTCGTTGTCCACCGCCGTGGAATGCCTCCTCCCGCGGTTGATGAACCAGGGCCAGGACACCCAGTGGACCGGCATGACAAGCCTCATGACGTCCTCGTGGACACCACATGGAATCCCCTTGGCGTGGATGCGCACGGCGATTGGTGGCCTGAAGGCCGGGCCGCCGCTGACGGAAAGTCCGGAGAACATTGGGAGCCTGCTCGCGGTGGCGGGCAGCTCGCTTCAAGGCAGCGGGGATCAGGCCCTCGAAATGTTGGCGGCGATGTCCCCCGCGACCCGGAGCCTCGCCGTCCAACTGCTGCGGGCGCTGCCTGTGGGCATCACGAACCTCAACGGACCAGCCTGCCAGCCTCCGGCCACCGGGTTCGGTCCGCGGGAACGTGATTTTCCGGGATTGGGACCGGTGCCGTCCCGACCCATGACGGCACTCCTGCCCGCGTCCCTGCAGCAATTCTTCCATTCGTCCCCGTCCTGGATGACGTCCGACGAGGCCCTCGACCTTCTGCTCCAACTCGGGAAACAAGGCGTCGACGGGTTCAAGGGCGAAGTTTGGCGGTGGGAGGATGAGGAGACCCGAGACGAGCTTCGGGACGTCCCGACGGTCCGGGTCCAACGGGCCATCGTGGCCCTCCACCTCGCCGGCGGATGCTCCAAGACCGTCGCGCGCCTGACCCGTGCCCTTGGGACCAGGGCTACCGAGGGAGATCTGGGGCCCTTGATCGAGTCGTGGATCCAGAGCGAAACCGGTAGCGAGGCTCTCTCGTGCACCGACGACGATGACTTTGACGAAATCCTGCGCGACCTCGCGTGAACCGGGCCAGACACCCCCCTTCCATTCAGACTCCACACTCAGAAACCATGAAGAACAAGAAAGTGCTGCTCCGCGGCTTCGACAAGACCACGCAACCCGAGGCCGAACAGATGCTCGCCCAAGCCGGATGCTCCCTCGCTGCCACCCTGACCACCGCCGAGGTGATCGTCGTGGGGCCGCTCGGCTTCCAACAATCGGACATCCTCGGGCCCGATTCCAAGAAGGCCGTCCTTGCCTGGAAGGAGGTGCGCAAGACCCTCGGCCGTTCGGCAAACCCAACACCACGGGACCTTCCCCGTCGGCCGGTGATTGAGCACCACGGGTCGTCGATGCGGATCGTCGGCATCGAGGTGCCGCTCCATGCGTCGGACGGTGGACGGGTTCCGCCGGCCGAGCGGTTCCAGCGTATCTGCCTCGATGCCCCGTTCCTCAACGCCGCGCGGGCCGTGGCGATCGGCGCGGCCCATGGTCTTCCGACCAGCCTCGAGGGCGTGACCGCTGCCGCCAAGACCACCGTGGTCCTGTGGGTCGCCCACCTGTTGGGCCAACCGGTCACGCGCCTGAACCTCAACGGCCAAAGCGACACGACGGAGTTGATCGGCCGCTACGTTCCCGCCGGCCAGGGTGACGAAGATTGGAACCTGCCCGCGCTGGCGCGTTTGGGTCATCTTCTGAAGCCGGAATGCCTCGCGATCATCCAACAAGCGTTGTCGGAGAGCCGATCCTTGGACTGGGCGGAATCGACACTCATCCAGGCGCACACCGGCTTGACCCGTTCGCGTTGGCGATTCCAAGAGGGCATCGTTCCTCAAGCAATGCGCAAAGGTGGGTGGGTTCTGTTCGATGAAATGAACTTGGCCGAACCCCAGATCCTGGAACGCCTCAACCCGGTTTTGGAGAACCCGCCCAACCTGCTCCTCTCCGAGGGCGACGGCACCTGGCTCGGACAGGGAGGCGTCCCGGTGCATCCCGGGTTCCGCGTGTTCGCCGCCATGAATCCCGGGGATTACGCAGGTCGGTCGACCCTGAGCCCCGCCTTCAAGGACCGCTTCCTGAATTGGTTCCAGGCGCAGCCACCGGGCGAATCGGAATACCGCAGCCAACTCCAGTTCGTCATCCACGGCCGGCACCCCGAGGTGGCCATCGACGGGTGCGTCTATCAGGCGGACCCGGTGGAGCCCGTGCATGGAACGCTTGGCACCCTTGATGACATCGACACCCTGGCGGATGGCCTGGCGTCCTTCCAGGCTTCGGTGTCGGTCGCCACGCCCGGCCGCCGCGATGGTGTCTTGTTCACCCGCCGCAGCCTGAACGCCCTGCTGGATCTTTGGGTGGCCCGGATCCAGGAAAACGGCCCCTCCGGGGCCCGCAACGCCCTCGCCGCCTCCCTCAGGGACCTGTATTGGAACCGCATCGCCGCACCATCGGACCGCAACGCTGCGATGGGGGTGGCCGAGGCCGCTGGCCTGCCCGTGGAGGTGACCCCGTGAGCGCACATGTCTCCACCGACGCGTTCCTCGCCGAGCTGGAACGCCTGGCGCAACTGGTCGCCCGGATGCCCGATCTGGTCGTGCGTGAGGGCGACCCTGGTTCGGGCTGGTCCTTCAATCGTCGCGACCGAGTGATCTCCATGGACGGAAGTCGGTTGCGGTGCCAGTCCCGGAACTTCAATCGCGGGCTTGTTCTCCATGAATTGGCCCATGCCGTCCTCACGCGCCTGACGCCATACCTCCAGGGCGATTACCTCACCCGTCGTGACATCTACATGGCGATCAATTGTTTCGAGGACATCCGCGTCGAGTCCTGGATGCTGCAACGCTTCGCCGGAGCCCGAGAGTGGATCGCCGAGTACAATGGCAAGCTCCTCGACAACACCGTGCCTGCTTTCAAGCGGCTCGAGTGGACCAAGCTGCCGCCCCTCGAGGCATTCCTTGGGGCCGTGATGGCGCGCTGGTGGCACGGCCCGGAGCAGGTGACCTTGCCCAAGTCGCTGGTGCCGCTGGTCGACGAGGCCTGGCCCCACGTCGAGCGGATCCGCAAAGCGATCCCCGCTACCAGCCAAAACATCGTCCCGGGGAAGGGTGAAGCGGCGGCTTATCGTGGATCGACCGCGCAGGGACTCCATTGCCTGCAGGACATCGTCAGCCCCCCGGACGACTTCGAGATGGAAGTGCGTCTGAAGCAGCAGGAGTTCTGGGACATCTTCGAGGCGGGCATCCTCCCGATCCTCCGGCGGCTGGCGCCCCCGGACGTCGGTTCGCGGCGGCGTCCCCAGCGCCCACCTGAACTCGCACTGTTCAACCGGTGGTCCCGTTCCCCGGCAAACGAGGAGATGGGCTCCCTGTCGCTGCCGGCGCTCCCCATGGGCAGTTTCGGACCGGCCAAGGGTGCCGGCAGCGGAGACCCCCTTCCCTGGACCTCGAATCTCCAGGCCTATCTCCGGAGCGCCAACGCCCAATCGGCCGCCATCGATCATCTCGTGGGGATCGTCCAATCGCTGTTTCCACCGTCCCGAAACCGAACGTGGGAAGGTCCGCGAAACTGCGGCGTGCGCATCCGCATCCGGGCCGTGCCCCAGGCCGAGGCCAGCCCGCAGCAGGCGTTCAAGATCTGGGAACGGCGTTCGCCTCCCATGCGGCCAAAACCGCACCTCACCGTGCTCATCGATCGCAGTGGTTCGATGGACGGTGAGCGGATGACCGCCGCGTTCGCGGGTTGCGTGCTGGTCTCGGAGGTGTGCCACCGGGCCCAGATTCCCTTCAGCCTCTTCACCTTCAGCAACCACTGCGAGCAGGTCATTCCCTGGGAGACGGCGCTCGACAACCTGCAGCGCGGCCGTATGGGCGGCTTGGCCGAAGCTGCCTCCGGTGGCACCGACATGACCGAGGCCCTCCGCAAGGTGGCGACCCACCTCTCAAAAAGCCCGCATTCCCACCGCGTTCTGATCGTGCTCGGCGATGGCAATGACGAAGGCAACGAGATTGCTGCGATGGCGCGACGGATCGCCCAGTCCGGGGTCCACCTGGTGGGATTGGGTGTCGGCCCGGACACCCGCGGGATGAGCGACTGCATTCCCAACGCCCGAACCTGCCTTCAGCCGGGATCCATCCCCAAAGCCCTCGCAGCGGCCCTCGAGGAGGCCGTCCGGGCGGCACTTGGATAACCCTGGTCCCCCGGGCCGGTTGGTCCCGGCCCGGGGCGCCTCCATCGTGTACCGAGCCCCTTTAGCACGGTGGGACCCTTGAGCCCATCGACGACCGCGTGCCCGGGATCCGAAGTTGGCCCGAGAGGCGGCAGCCGGAGGTCAGGTAGCGCCGGCTGCACCTCAATGGCCTCGAGGATCTCCGGGCGGATCCACGGCATCAACCGACGCCATGGCAGCAGCACGACGTAGGTTCCTTCCGCGTAGGTTCCGGCCTCGTAGGGCTCAAAGTGGACGAAGACCCCGTCGGGCGAGAGGGAGAAGCACAACCGCGCAAGGCGTTGGTCGCTCAAGTCAAGACGCGGTTCGCCGAAGATCGAGGCAGGGATTGTCCCGTCGTCAGGGATCCACGTGGCGCCCTGCCGGCGGAGATCCTGCATCAGCCACCGCCGCACCTCGTCCTGCCAGCCCCAGGGCTGTCGGAACAGGGAAGCGAACTCCAACCACTCCACGCCCATGGGCCCATCCATCAGGTTCGCCGGGAAAAAGTGCGTATTGCCGTGGACACCCCCCATGTTCCGGTAGCACACGGTGAGGACGCTGAGCGCCTTCGCGCTCCGATGGTAGGTCACCCGCCAGCGTTCGCAGGGCCAGATGTTCTGATCGGATGTGTCACCGAAGACGTTCAGGCCGGGTCGGTTCCCCACCATCCAGCGCATCGTGTCGAAGAACTCCGTCCACGATTGTTGCTCCAACCGTGCGGCGTGCTGGTCGTACGCTTCGTCCAGCGGACTTGGATCCCACCAGTCGGGCCGATGAGAGGTCCAGTTGACTTCGCATCCGCGACCAAAGGCGAGAAATCCAGACCGGCTTTCAGAAATCCGCAGGTCAGCCACCCATCGTGGTGCCAACCGGACGGCGTGGCCCGACCCGTCGGCGAAGGTGCACTGAAAGGCGCGACCGTCCCATTCCATCGAGACAAGCTCGGATCTGTCATCCGAACCGCGGACACGTCCTATGGTCAACGTGCCGCCCTCCGCGGGGATCCCGGAATCCGTCAACCCGGGATGGAGCACCTGCACGCGGAGCAATGGTCGCGTCTGATCGGCCCGGGCTGCACCCAGTTCCACCCAGACCGGGCCGACCTCCGGAAGGTTCAACAACCCCAGCACACCCCCAATACGATGGGGCGGCAAATCTTTCGGAAGCGGGCGCAGCAGCCCCCCTCCGAAGGTCGCCAACACAAGCGCCAGCAGCACCGTCATCCACATGCTTCGTTTCATTTGGAACCACCACCATCGCCCAAACTGGGGACATCCGCTGTCACTCCACACGAGATGCCTGTCCAAGCTGAGCGTGGTCCTTACCTGCCTCTTCAACGATCCAACTGGAGCAATTGAGCAAAGTGGCTGACACCGTCGACCAAAAGCTGTTTAGAGCGGAAGTCATCCAAAAGATGGCCGGATCCCGTGGCAATGAGCCTCCCTGCTCCAGCCCTTGGATCACCGCCACGGGGGCGCGCCCATTCCTCGATTCTTGCAACCAAACGGGCAACGGACTCATCGCCTGCAACAGGGTGGCGTCGAAGCAACTCAAGACTGGAGTCAAATGGCACCCAATCGTCAACTGGGCTGTGCAGAATTAATGAAACGGCCGGCAAATGGGTGATCCTGCCGAATTCGCAAGTCCCGCCCGGAAAGGAACCCGCGATCACCCTCGGAAATACTCCCAAGATTCGCCTGAGTTTTGGGTCACTGAGCCAAAAACGGATGGGCCCTCGAACCATGACCCTTACCGCTGGAGCCAGCAGCACCATTGGAGTTGAGCTCTGCATCGCAAGTGCCACCGCCCCACCCATGCTGTCACCCACAATTAGGTCAGGTCGAAATGAGCGTTCGGCAACACGCGCCCTCTGGATACCATGGCTGAGAGATCTGCCCAACCAATTGGACCAGATCCTCGACGGCATCCAAGCCTCCCATGAGCGCAGATAGTAGGGCATTTTCGGCTCGATCACCTCGTGTCCCTCTTTTCGCATGCAGGCACCCTTTCTTGAATGCCCTCCGCCCTTCCCACCAAGCAAAAGAATCTTCATAAAGATCAATAGTCACGCGATGTCACCGCGGTTGCGTGAACGTGTCGCGGAATGGACCGAGGTAGCGCCTCTCTGCGGACCAGTCCGTGATGGCGAAGACCACTTCCTCGAAAACCCCGGCGGATCGACCCTCGAGCGCCGCCCTGAAACTCCGGGCGGTGTTCAAAGGATCGTTGCCGAAAGCTCCGCAGCCCCAAGCCCCCAGAACGAGGCTTCGGTATCCGAAGGACGATGCGACGGCAAGGAGCCTCTCGATGCGCTGAGCGAGCCGTTGAGCGGAGCGCTGCGCGCCCACTCCGGGCGCATACGGAGCCGCGCATGTGGCGATGTCCAAAGGCCACCACGGCACCGTGCTCCCGGCGTCGTCCCGGAAGACGGGAACACGAGGCGACAACACCACCCAGTCGGAGGAATCGGGGAGTGGTCGGCGCCGGTGGGCAGCGTACATCGCATCGTTCTCCAAGGTCGCATGCAAGGCGCTGGACCGACACAGCACCTCCTCTTGCGCACGCGCCCCGATCAGGAACCCACCCCCCGGAAGCACGCCATTCGCGAAGTTCAGGGCGAGGGGACGGCAACCGATCCGGTGAAGCTGTTGCGCAGCGACCAACGTGGTCTGGTTGGCCACCTGGACTCGGGTGACTCCGATCACCTTACCTGAGGAAGGCGTAGGCAACCCGGCATCTGGGGGCAGGCTCCGGGTGGCCGCACGACAGGCCGCAACCGCATCGCTCCAGTCCACGAGGGTGCCGCCTGGGAGTCGGTAGGAACCCTTCCGGATGGCTTGAAGCGCGCCGCGCCCGAGGTCGGCAGCCCGGATTCGGTCGAGGCACAAGGTGTTGCGGTTCGCCTCCGACAAGGCCTCGGAATCGACGCACTCGAGACATTCGATGGTTTTCATGGGTTTCTTGGAGTTCCAGGACACCTGCGACTTCTACACTCGTTGGAAGCCGACCGGCATCAGGGCTTCAGGTTGGCAGAGCCGTGGGACACCAACTGTCACCGTCACGTGGCAAGGCATGCCGTTGGCGCCCGACATGAGGCGAACCGCCTGACAGGTTTCTAGCCTGGTGGGAACGGCCGCGGACGCCCCTGCAATGGAGGGGTGGGACAGCCGTTGTCCCGGGCTTGGTCCAGGATCGATGAACTTTGCTGGCGGAACGCCCAGCCGGGGAATCAATGTCAACCATCGCATGAGGACCACCTTCATCCACACCGCCGACTGGCAGGTC
>Ga0194130_10008331_pt1 | contig 11066 bp, 10 predicted proteins | sample TA2KigsurfametaG_FD_160084 | JGI IMG/M metagenome (GOLD analysis project Ga0194130, IMG submission 160084) | Freshwater microbial communities from Lake Tanganyika, Tanzania - TA2015050 Kigoma 12 surface | ecosystem: Environmental > Aquatic > Freshwater > Lake | place: Tanzania: Lake Tanganyika... | reverse complement strand
GGGCAGATCCGATGGCGATCAACGTGAGCGATGTGGTGGTGAACACCGCCGCCGGCGAACAGCAGAAGCTGGGTGCACTCGATGGCCAGGTGCGCCTGATCGTGAACGTGGCCAGCCGCTGCGGCTTTACCCGCCAGTACGCCGGTCTCCAGGCCCTTCAGGAGACCTACGGCAGCCAGGGCTTCTCGGTGCTGGCCTTCCCCTGCAACGATTTCGGCGCCCAGGAGCCCGGCAGCGTGGAGGAGATCCAGCAGTTCTGCTCCACCACCTATGGCGTGAACTTCCCGATCTACGCCAAGGTGGCGATCAGCGCCGCTCCCTTCGACACGCTGATGCAGGCCGAGCCCGCCGGCCCGGTGGCCTGGAACTTCGAGAAGTTCCTCGTAGGTAAGGACGGCACCGTGATCGCCCGCTTCAAGAGCGGCGTGGAGCCCGAGTCGGCCGAGCTGAAGAGCGCGATCGAGAAGGCACTGGCGAACTAAATCAAACGTTCTCGGGCCAGACCAAACTTCACCAGCACGGTCAAAATCCGGCTGGCTTGAGAACGGCTGTAACCCATGCCGGTCAGGTCATCGAGATTGATCTGACCGGCTGAGCAGAGCTGCTGGAGGCAGGCTTGCCCTGCAGTTCCAAACACCAAACGGCCAAACCAAACACCAAGCCCCACGCTGAGAAGTTCATCCACTCGAGCGGGATCAAGAAGCTCGACAGCCACGGGAGCGAACGCGCCCGTCGGGTAGCCGGCGAACAAGCGCGCCATGCTGGGAGCCCTCCCAGAACTCCACACCGTGCTGGTTAAAGCATGGGCACGCACCGCCGCCAGCTCCTGCCAGAGCTGGCGGTACTGGCTGATAACAACGGGAGGTGCATAAACGGCGTGAAAACGCGCACAACCAGCAGCAGCCAAGCGAGAACGGGTTGATGCACAAGCTGCAAGGGCTCGCAACTGAGCCACGGTGAGATCGTGGTCGACCACCACACCAAGGCTTGCCATACCCACCCAACGGTCGTAATCCAGCTGGTCGCTGTAGTAGCCAACCTGCATGCGATCTTCATCAAGAGCAGGAAGAACATCGGCAGTGGAGATCAGCTCGCCGGTCACTCCAGGAACCACAATCTCGCGATAGCCATCCCAGTCGCTGGCCACAACAGGGAGCTCGGCACACATGGCTTCGAGAAGCGTGAGCCCGAATGTTTCCTGAATACTGTCGGCCAGCGAAACAAAGACATCGGCAGCGGCATACACTTGCCACTTCTGAATCTCGGATGCCATCGCATCCCCACCCACGACCACGCGCTCAAATCCCTGAAACGACATGGCGAGTCGCTCATAGGTGCACCGAACATCTGGTGACGGATAGGCGCCGCACTCAACAAGAACCAAGCGCTGATCCAAACTTGCAGCGAGGGCAGCCAGAGAGCGATAAAGCGCAATGGGATGGGCTTTGCTGCTGAAGCTCAGTCGACCCACCGTGCAAACCACGAAAGCTTCCGGGTCAAGACCGAGTTGGGAGCGTGCGTCAAGCCTGCGATCGTGGCGAGACAGATGCGGCTGATAAGGCTGACACGCAGGGCCAGGCAGAGGAATCACAGGCGTTTTCGGCATCCATGCATCGCTGATCACCTCGGCCGAACAACGACGTGCGAGGAACTCCATGCGTGACTGCCAGATCTGATGCACCACAGCACGACCAGAGGCCGAAGAACAGACCAACGCATCCCAGGGATAGAGATCAGAGGCCACACAATCAGAGATCGCATCGATAGCCGAGCGCGAACAGAGTGTGTGAATCAGTCCAGAAATGGAATAATCGGCCTCACGCAGCGGCAGCCGCCGCCTGGCATGGGCAACAAGGGATGGATCCGCAAGATGTAAACAGCCAATCCGCGCAAGCTCCTGATGACGGGGCTCGGAGTGCAGGGTTAACTGATCAGCCGTGTGCGCGCACTGATTGCGCAGAAGCTCACGGCCGGCTTCCTCTGGACAAAACACATGCAGCTGCTCAGATGGGTGCAGATGCGTGGCAACCGCGGAGAAAAATTGCCCACCAGCAATCCGGCGACCATTGAGGTAACCAGCCGAACGTTCGAACGAGTCCTGGGGCAACCAGAGGCCTGCAGGGAAAAGACGCGCTGACACTGAAGGATTAGCGGCTGACACGATGCCGAGCACCAAACAGGTGGCGACTCATGGACAAGCCCAGCCAGGCCGCACCGACACCCAAAAGGAGACTGATCAGCAGAACAACCCCAGCCGCGAGATAGTGGCCATGCTCGAGCAGGTCGTACAAAGCAAAGATCCAAGTGCTGAACGTGGTGAAGCTGCCGCAAAAACCCACACCCAGCGCCAGCAGCAATGGAGTCCGCCGTGGGATCGGACCCACCAGGAAACCCAACACCAACGAACCGATCACATTCACCAGCAACGTGGGACCCACTCCTGCCCACAGCCATCCGTCCAAGAGCACGCTCAATTGCCAACGCAACCAAGCTCCTGGGAGGGCCCCCACCGCAACAAGGGCGAGTTCTTGGGCCTCAAAGCGAAGCCGCCGCTGCTGGATCTCAGAGCTCAAGGTTGAACTCCCAAACTGAAACCAGCGGCAAAGGCGGCTAATCCACCGAGCACAGAACCTGTGCCGAGGAGCCAAACCTCACGCCGCGAGCCTGCCTCAACCGCCTGCAAAAGCTCGACAGCGAACGTGGAAAACGTGCTGAGGCTGCCAAAGAAGCCTGTTGCCACCAGCAGAGAGACGGTCTGGCTGGGCCGACAACTGGGAATGGCGGCGGCGATGATCCCTAAGCCGAAGCAAGCCGCCACATTGACCCCCCAGGTAGCCCAATGCTTGTGAGGCACCAGCGGCTCCAAGTGGTTCACGAAACGAAACCGTAGCCAGGCGCCGGGGATGGCACCGACACCAACCAAAAGCAGGGTGCGAAGCGGCAGGCTGGTCACCATGTCGAGGACGACGCGTGTTGGCGCTGCGACGGTCTGATCAGGATCGCACCCTGGAACCCCAGCAAACCAGGCTGGCCTGGAACGAGGGCCTCGACCTGGCACGGACAGCGGCTGTCTTCCTGGTGCTCTATGCCCACAGCCAAGACATCTTGAAGGGTTCGCTCGGCTGGGCCTCAAGCCCGTTGCTTTCAGCACTGGATGAGGTGTTTCGGCCTGGCTGGTGGGGCGTGCGGATTTTCTTTGCACTCAGTGGCTATCTGATCGGACGAGAAGTTCTGCGGATCTTGACGAGTGGATGCCTGAAGCAGGCGCGTCTATTTCTGGCGCGACGTTGGCTGCGCACAGTTCCAACGTTTTGGATCATCCTGTTGCTCACCGTTTGGGGCAACGATTTCCGCTTTCAAGTCAGCCATGTCATCAGCAATGCGCTGTTCCTCAACACAGCCACCGCCATTGGTAGTGACACAAGCATTGTTGCTGTTGGATGGAGTCTTGTGATCGAGGAATGGAGCTATGCAGGCTTGGGTGCACTGGTTTTGGCCGTGAGCTGGAGCCGTTGGAAGCCTTCACCGAACCAGGCCACCAGCTTGCTGGCTGGGGTTGCTCTGATAGCCATCGCCGCATCTGTGGCGATGCGCCTGCAGATCAGCTCGATCGACAACATCAGCTTTGATCTCATCAAAAAAACCGCAAGCCTTCAGCTTGACTCGTTGAGCTATGGCGTCCTTCTCGCCTGCATCCAACAGCACTGGCCATCAGCCTGGACTCAACTGACCCAGCGAGGCTGGTTGATCGGATTGATCGGGTGGGGTGGCATGACCATTATTGGGGCCTGGATGCGCACAACCTTCCAACTCAATGTGGCAACTCCCACCACCCTTGATTGGCAGCTTCTAGGGGGAGTTATCTACCCGCTATCAGGATTGTTGTGCTGTTGTTTTTGCCTCGGTCTTTGGTTATTTCGCTGGCCTGGCGGAATAACCCCGATTGAACAAGGCGCGAAACTTCTCGCCAAGATCAGCTACAGCGTTTATCTAACGCACGTTCCCATCCGGCAGATCCCAGTCTTTCGAGAAGGGAACTTTAGCGAATCGGGATCACTCATTCTGTGGTGCAGCTACCTCGCGGTATCGATCGGGTGTGGCTACTTCTGCTGGCAGTTAACAGAGCGCCCATTCATGGCTTTGCGTCGAAGGCTGCGTTAACGCCTGACTGATGCAAGAGGTCTCGAACGCCCTGAATGTAGTCAGGGTGGAGGCCCAGTTCGGCTGGGTCTGTTTTCACACGTGGCTGCACATCCGGCACCACGAGCACAGATCCTCCCTGCCGCACCTGAGCACAAAAAGCCCAGTGCTCACAACCCGCGTCGCCGTTCCAGGCGACGTTGTGCTGGCGAAGCACAGAGGTGCGCACAACGGCCAAGCCTCCAAAGGCCGAATGCACGGGAACCGGCTGCGCCGCCATCCAGCACTCGCGATCTTGGTGATTGAGGAAGGGAATCGCGAGCCCGGAAAGCCCGCGCTGGTCGAAGCGATCGATCAACGCCCAAGAATCGTAATAAGACCATGGTGATCCAGTATCAATCGCAACAAGAGGCTGGATGCTACTGGCACAAACCATGGCTGCACTGGGATGGCACTGAAGCACATCAATCAGGCGGTAGCAGTCGCCTGCAGAGAATTCAAGATCAACATCCATAATCAGCACATAATCGATTGGGCGCTGCATCAGCCTGCGCAAGGCCGCATTCCGTGCCGTGGCAAGAAGCTGGGTTCGTTGCCGCTCCTCCGAACGCCAATGGGGCAGCCCGAGAACCTCAGAAATGCAGGAGTACGTTCTCCCGCACAGCCAATCCGTCAGAAGCGATACCGAGCGATCAGTCGAGTCGTTTTCGTAAAACGAATAAACAACCTGATCCACCTCCGAATAGCACTCCAATGCCTCCAGAACTTGGAACACTCCAGGCAGGTTGTCAGCCTCATTGCGCAAGACCGCGCAAACCCCCAAAGCAATGCCCATCAAGATGCCCGCTCTGAAGCAAAGTCTACAATCTCATTCACCGCCATACTCAACACCAACGACCAGGGATCAATGCGCTTGGCCTTACGAAGAATGCGCACACTGGGATACCACAACGACATCTCCCGTTGGTTGTAATGATGCCAGTACCAAAGGCCCGCAACACCGGGGGAAATCAGGAGCCAGGTTGGAACCCCAAGGCAGCCAGCCACATGCGCGGCAACATTTGAAATCGTGAGAACAGCATCGCAACGTGCAACTAAATCTGTGAACGCCACGAAATCATTCATCTTGTCCACGTCGTGCGTGTCGTGATATCGAGAGCCCAATGACCCACGCAGCTCAGCCTGCTCAGCCAGGTGATCTCCATACTGAAGATCAACAATCTCGATGCAGTCTTGATGGCCAACCAAGGAAGAGAGAGCCTCGATCAGCTGCTGCACAGGAATACTCTTATCATGTCCCAAAACCGGATTAGCACTTGCCCAGGCCACACCAAGGCGAAACGGGTGCTGATAGACTGGGAAGCTTGGTGAATCGTGGGCAGCAAGAGGAACGGCAGAAAGAAGTGGAGACTTGACACGGACCTGCCCCAGATCAGCAGCATCTCTCAGCAGCAGGCAGGGAAGATCGAGCAAGGATAGGGGCTGCTCATCAGGGCCTAGGGCATAAGGCTCACCCATCGGCACAAAGGAAACAGATCGGTAGACTGGTTTCAGCAAAGGAATCAGCCGTCGGTCGAGTTGAACCGTTAGGGTTCGACTGACCAGTAATGGATGAGCCAAGAAACCAGCCATCAACAGTTGGTCGCCAACTCCCTGCTCACACCAAAGGAACAGAGGCGCGGAGCAATCTGGCAAACGCTCTAGATCAGACCCATAGGGCTTCTCTAAGCCGTCTGAAGCCCATCGCCAACGAATATGGTTTAGGGCGTCAGGAAAACGAGCCTGCAACAACAACAGATATCCATAGTTGTGGTGCAACCGAGCGGAAGCGGAGCACGCGGACAACCCAATCTGGAAACGGTACTCTGCATCGGCATACTCCCCCAACTCCTGGCTACACACGGCGGCATTAGCGTGCGCATCAAAAGGAAGAGCATCCATCTGGATGCAGCGGTCATACAGATCCCGCGCGGTGGTGAGTTGGCCCAGCTCCTGCAAGCAACGGGCCGCTTGGTGGAGATGGCCGCGTACAGGTTCGGGCTGGTTGAGAAGTGGTTGAACCCAGTCCCAAGCACGCTGGGGCTGACGAATCTCCAAGTAAAGAATGGATGCGTTCAACCGCACAGAGGGCTGATTCGGCGCAAGAACATGCGCCTTCTCGATCGCTGTGATGGCCTGATCAGAATCCCCACATTCGTGCAAGAGCACGGCGAGCCGCATCCATGCCAGCCATGCGGTTGGATCCAAGGCAATGGCCGATTGCATCACCGGCAAGGCTGCCTGCGGCCCTTCTGAGCTCCGCAGCCACCAGCCCAGATCAGTGAACAGCTTGGGCTCGTGAGCGCGGACGGCAACACAGGCACGAAGGTCCTGGATCGCGGCACTCTGATCACCAAGAGCCCAGCGCAGTCGTGCGCGCTGTTCCAGCAGCACACCTGAGCGCGGTGCTTTGGCCAACCCCTGATCCAGCACCGCCACGGCCTCGCCAGTGCGGCTCGTTGCCGCAAGGAGTGCTGCCAAATTCGCGGGGATGCGAAGGTCGTGCGGCTCCTGCTGAAGTAGGCGTCGGTAGAGCTCCTCAGCGCGATCCCATTGTCTGGCTCGGTGGCAGGCGAGCGCCTCTTGAAAGGAAGGGAGGGGGAGCAGCGGATCAGGCGTGACCATCACCTCCAACAGTAATCTGATCCTGCTTGAGGAAGCGATCGCCTAATGCCGCTGCGCCTGTTCGACTGCTTCACATTTTTCAACGAAGCCACAATGCTGGAATTCCGGCTTCGCTATCTAAGCGATGTGGTTGACGTGTTTATCATCGCAGAATCTCATTTCACCTTTACAGGTGCGCCAAAACCGATCACGGCCAATCGCGTGATCGAGCGCCTTCCGAGCAACATCAGAAACAAGGTGCGGTTTCTCGAGGTGAAAGAGGCTCCCAGCGGCCAGTTTCATCCCAGTTGCAATTGGGAGCGCGAAGCCTACCAGCGCAACGCGCTCTGCAGAGGCCTCTACGACCTAAGCCAAGACGACCTCGTGCTAATCAGCGATGTTGACGAGATTCCTCACGCAGCTCGGCTTGAGGCCTTAAAAAGCCAACTATCAGCAGACGTAGGGGCTCTTAACCTCTGCATGCATATGTTCTACTACAGAGCCGACAATCAAATGTTTGCAGGCGAGACACCTGTTCAGTGGCTTTTCCCAAAGCTAGTAAGGCCTTCTCATTTGCTGTCGCCACAAACCACGCGTCTTGCAACACAGCATTTCAGCGCCACATCACCCTGCGGGTGGCATTTTTCCTATATGGGCAGTACCGAGCAAATTAGCCACAAGATTCGATCATTCTCGCATCAGGAGTACAACAATACCGACACACTCAACCAGCTTTCAGACCGCAGGGGGCGCAATCAAGACCCCTTCGGTCGTGGGCATACGTTTCAGCCCTATCCGCACGATCAACTGCCCGATCTCCTTAAGGCAGACGACACATTCAGACGCTTCTTTCTCAGCGATCAGGATCAAATCACCGCAGCCAGCTAAGCCGCGATCCAGCCTCGGGAGGTGAGGGAACGAACCCTCAGCCAACATTGACCATCCAGGGCTTCCCAGCGACTCAACACAGCCAGGGGCTCCTGGGCTGAGGTGATGGCTAGGGATGCAGCTTGATGGGTTGGGGCAGTGCGAAGCCTGAGCTGACCCACGCTCAGCAGCGGCTCGTTGGGCTGACGCCTCCGTAGCTGCAACGAACGGCGATCCAACACTCCTCCTGCGGGCATCGCTACGGGAGCAACCAAAGCAAACGCCAACACCACGCCCCAGCGCCAGGATGCGGGGAACATCAGATATCCAACTGCGCCAGATCGAGCTCAGCGCTGTGGGTTTCGATGAATTCGCGGCGGGGGGCTACTTTGTCGCCCATCAGGATCGTGAAGATGCGATCGGCTTCAGCAGCGTCTTCAATTTCCACACGCTTCATCATGCGGGTGGTGGGATCCATGGTGGTTTCCCACAGCTGCTTGGGCATCATTTCGCCCAGACCCTTGAAGCGCTGGATCGTGTAATTAGCCTTTTCGCCGAAGCCCTCGATCGTGCTCTTCAGATCGGCTTCGTTGTAGCAATAGGTGTGGTTTTTGCCGCGCTCCACTTTGTACAGCGGCGGGCAGGCGATGTAGATGTAGCCGCCTTCCACCAGCGCCTTCTGGTAGCGGTAGAAGAAGGTGAGCAGCAGGGTACGGATATGGGCGCCGTCCACGTCGGCATCGGTCATGATCACGATGCGGTGGTAGCGGAGATTTTTTTCGTCGAACTCTTCGCCTTTGATGCCGAGGCCAAGGGCTGTGATCAGGGCCTGGATCTCGGTGTTTTTGTAGATCTTGGCGTCGTCGGTTTTCTCAATGTTGAGGATTTTGCCGCGCAGCGGCAGGATCGCCTGGAAGCGGCGGTCGCGGCCCTGCTTAGCGGAGCCACCGGCCGAATCACCCTCCACGATGTAGATCTCGGATTCACCGGGATCGCGGGAAGAGCAGTCGGCGAGCTTGCCAGGCAGGGTGGAGCTCTCCAGCACGCTCTTGCGGCGCACCAGCTCGCGGGCGCGGCGGGCGGCCTCAGCAGCATTGAAGGCCTGGATCGCCTTCTCGAGGATCAGATCGATCACCGAGGGGTTGAACTCCAGGTATTCACTGAGGGCCTCGCCCACCAGCGAATCCACGATGCCGCGCACCTCGGTGTTGCCGAGCTTGGTTTTGGTTTGGCCCTCAAACTCAGGCTCAGGCACCTTCACCGAGAGCACGGCGGTGAGGCCTTCGCGGATGTTTTCGCCGGCCAGGTTGGCGTCTGCATCCTTGCGCTTGCCGCGCTTTTTGGCGAAGGCGTTGAGGGTGCGGGTAAGAACGGTTTTCAGACCCTCAATGTGGGTGCCGCCATCCACGGTGCGGATGTTGTTGGCGAAGCCGAAGATGTTGTCAGAGTAGGCATCCACACACCACTGGAGCGCCGCCTCCACCTGAACCCCATCCTTCTCGGAGTTCACATAGATGATGTCGGGATGAAGGGCGTCCTTCTCCGCGTTCATGTAGGCAACGTATTCCTTGATGCCGCCTTCGTAGAAGTAGACCTCTTCGTGCGCAGCGCCTTCGTCCGTGCGGGCCGCGGGGCGCTCATCGCGGAACACGATCTTCACGCCACCATTGAGGTAGGCGAGCTCGCGCAGACGCGCCGAGAGGGTGTGGTAATCGAACTCGATCCCACCCGTGAAGATCTGGATATCGGGCTTGAAGCACACCGAGGTGCCGGTGCGGCTCGGGTCAGCGGCGGGCTTCGAGGCCAGCGTTCCAATCGGGGCGCCGCGCTCAAAGCGCTGCTGGTGCTCCTGCCCCTGGCGGTGGACGGTGACCTCCACCCACTCGGAGAGGGCATTGACCACCGACACGCCCACGCCGTGCAGGCCGCCCGACACTTTGTAACCCCCGGCGCCGAACTTGCCACCGGCGTGCAGCACCGTGAGCACGGTTTCCAGGGCGCTCTTACCGGTGCGGGGGTGCACATCGGTGGGGATGCCGCGACCGTTGTCGGTGACGGCGCAGCTGCCGTCCTCATTGAGGACGACGAGAATTTCGTTGCAGTGGCCGGCGAGCGCCTCGTCGACCGAGTTGTCGACCACCTCATAGACAAGGTGGTGCAAACCCCGCGGCCCGGTGGAGCCGATGTACATGCCCGGGCGTTTGCGAACCGGCTCCAGGCCTTCCAGCACCTGGATCTGCTCGGCGCCGTAGGCGGCCTGAACTTTGGTGGCTTCGCTCATGGGTTCCGGCGGGGGCACGTCCTCCTGCCGCAGAAGCCCGTTGGCAAGCGCGGCAAGGGGCAGGGAGGCGCGCAAAGGCCGTGCCTGGGGACCCATTCTACCACCGATGCAATAGAGAGGCTCCTGGCGGCCGCTCCGCGCGCTTTTCAGCCAGGGGTGGAATCGGCGGCCGGCAGAGTGCCTGGATGAGCCAAGCCCCAAACCCCGCGAACCACCCCGATCAGCCCCTGGTGATCGTGCTGCTCGGCCCCACCGCCAGCGGCAAGACAGCCCTCGGCATCGAGCTGGCCCGGGCTCTGGAGCTGGCGGTGCTCTCGGTGGATTCCCGCCAGCTCTATCAAGAGATGGATATCGGCACCGCCAAGCCAACGGCAGCTCAGCGGGCGGCTGTACGCCACGAGCTGCTGGATCTGCGGCGCCCCGATCAACCAATCAACCTGCAGGAATTCCGCGCCGAAGCCGAACGAGCCATCGCCGCCGAACACGCCGGCCGGGGCATCGCCCTGCTGGTGGGCGGCAGCGGGCTGTATCTCAAGGCGATCACCCAGGGGATGACGCCGCCGGCCGTGCCACCCCAGCCGCAGCTGCGGGCACAGCTCGAAGCCCTCGGCCAGCCGCTCTGCCACCAGCTGCTGCGCGCCGCTGATCCAGCCGCCGGCGCGCGGATCATGGCGAACGATGCCGTGCGCACCCAGCGAGCGCTGGAGGTGCTCTACGCCACCGGCCAACCGCTCAGCGCTCAGCAGGGAGCTACCCCACCCCCTTGGCGGGTGCTGGAGCTGGGCCTGAACCCGTCCGACCTCAAACGCCGCATTGCCCTGCGCACGGCCGGCCTGTATGCCGAAGGGCTGGTGGAGGAAACCCGCGGCCTGGTGGAGCGCTACGGCGAAGACTGCCCTCTGCTCGACACCATCGGCTACGGCGAGGCCAAAGCGGTGCTCCGCGGCGAGCTGGAGGCAGGCGCGGCAATCGCCATCACCACCCAGCGCACCCAGCAGTTCGCCAAGCGCCAGCGCACCTGGTTTCGCCGCCAACACCAGCCGCTGTGGCTGGATGGCGGCGATCCGCTGCAACAAGGCTTACAGGCGATCGAGCGCGTTCTAGGGTGAAGGGTGAACAGACACTGTTTTCTCTT
>Ga0194130_10008330_pt1 | contig 11067 bp, 12 predicted proteins | sample TA2KigsurfametaG_FD_160084 | JGI IMG/M metagenome (GOLD analysis project Ga0194130, IMG submission 160084) | Freshwater microbial communities from Lake Tanganyika, Tanzania - TA2015050 Kigoma 12 surface | ecosystem: Environmental > Aquatic > Freshwater > Lake | place: Tanzania: Lake Tanganyika... | reverse complement strand
TTATTTAGTAATTTTTTGTAAAATTTATGAATGTTATAAGGACCAAGAATTAACAAATCACATTTTCTAGGAGACGTCCATTCGATTTGTATATTGAAATAATTTTTAATGATTAGCGTAAATAGTGAATATTTAACATCACCATGACTCCAAATTGATGAAATTTTAAGTTTTTTCATTAAAAAAAATTTTAGTATTTTTTCTAATTTTTTAATTCTATTTAAGTTACGAACTGATTGTTTCCAGTATAAATTGCATTTTATGTAAAAAGTTTGCGTTTTTTAGATTATTATATTTAAAATTTTTTAAAAAGATTGTTTTATTAGAATTTATTTAAAAAGCAATACATAAAGAAAATTAAATTAATCGATAATGGAAAATTAATAAAAACATGTGGCTGAATTTCAGATATTACATGCATGATACTTAATATTGCTCAATATGTAAAACAAGATATTTACAACGTTACAGGTTATAATTTCTCATCTATTTTAAAAATTGCAAATATTATAAGTAAATTTTTTGGAGGTATAAAAAAAGCAGTTACTAATAATAATCATAGAAATGACGACCCTGAAATAGTAAAAGTTTACTCAAAAAATTATAATAAAGAATTTAAAGAACATTTATACACATCCTTTAAGGAGGGAATTAATAGATTAATTAAATGGAATTTAAAATTAGATAATATTTAAATTTTAAAATTTGATTTTTTTGCGTCTAGATAAAAATCTTTTACAGTTTCTAATGAATAGTTATTGAGATTTTTGCCAATTAAATTTAGCTTACTTAAAAAACTAATAGGCACTGTTATTATGTGACATCCTATAGCATTTGCTTGTATAACATTTAAAACCTCTCTCGTGCTGGCCCATAATATTTTAATATTTTTTCTTTTTTTGAACAGTTTAACAGATTTAGCAATTATATTTGATGGATCTACGCCTGTGTCAGCTATTCTACCTGCAAAAATTGATATAATTAGTTTTCCACTTGAGATATTAGCTAGATATTTTTTTAGCAATAAAATTTGTTTCATAGTGAATACTGCGGTCACATTTACCATAATGTTTTTCTTAAGTAATTTTTTAATTAAAGGTATGGTGGTTTTTCCTTTTGAATTTGTTATTGGTATCTTAACATAAACATTTTTTCCTAAAGCACTTATCTTCTCAGCTTGGGTAGCCATTTCATCTAGGGAATCTGAAAAAACTTCCAAAGAAACAGGTTTTGAATTAATTTTTGTTAATACTTTTTTTGCAAAGTTTTTAAAGTCTTTGACACCTGAGTTTTTGAGTAAGGTTGGGTTAGTTGTAAAACCCTTTACATTATCTTGAGAATTATATTTGAGCATTGTACTAAGGTCAGCACCATCACAATAAATTTCTATATTAAGTTTTTTTTGTTTAATCATAAAAATTTTACAATATCTATTAGGTTTTTAATTTTATAAGTAAAATTTTCTGGTTTTTTTTTATTATATTCACAATCAATAAAAAAGTTTTTTATATTTAAATTATTTGCTAAATCAATATCTCTCCATCGATCACCCACTAAAAAACTTTTGCTTAAATCTATATTCCATTTATCTTTTGCAGAATAAATCATACCAGGTTTTGGCTTGCGGCAAAAACAATTATTAAGATCATTGTGATAGCAAGTAAAAATATCATCAATTTTAAGTTTTTTATAAATAATATTATGCATCTCTAAAACAGTTTCTTTTTTTAACAATTCATTTTCAACATCTGGTTGATTTGTAACTATAATATTCAGAAAACCTTTTTTTTTAAAAAAATTTAAGGCCTCTTCCACTTTATCTATAATTTTAAAATCTTCAATATTTCTAGGAGCACTTGGCTTGTTATTTATAATAACTGAATGATTTATAACGCCATCTCGATCTAAAAAAAAAGCCTTATTCGACAAATCGATCTACCACTTAAACTTATTTTTTTTAATTTTAGGGTGACTTACTAATAAATGCCAAATTATAGATTGAAAACTTTCAGATATGGGCGTAACTAAATCTTTTTTTAAGCTTGGAATGAACAAGCTAAGTGATGAATTCTTATAAAGATAACCATCTTTTTTTCCAACAATTGAAACAATTTTGCATTTTTTTTTAATAGCAAATTTTGCTGCATTAATTAAATTAATGCTTACATTTTTTTTAAAGTTACCACCGCCAACTGAAAAAAAGAAAATTACATCATTTCTTGTGATATTAGAAATTTTTAACCAATCTGAGTATGCATATTCCCATCCTTCGTCATTAATCCTTGCTGTTAATTCTGAAACATTATCTGTTGGCGAATAACATTCAATATTTGCGAGTTTTCTAAAATCATTTACTGCATGGGAAGAATTTCCAGCGCTACCTCCCACTCCAAGAAAAAATATTCTTCCGTTTTTTTTTTTGATAGAGCTAATTAATTTTATTATTTTTTCTAAAATAATTAGGTCAATCTTACTACACGTGATCGCAATCTCTTTTAAAAAATTTTTTGAAAAAAACATTAATATTACAAGTTAATCAAAGAAAGTAAGTAATTATATATATTAAATAAGCAAGCAAAAAATGATTATTTAAAGTATAAAAATTAAAACAACTTATGAGTTTAAAATTTATTTTTTTTATACCAAAATATATCTATCAAGCCTTAAGATTTTTAATTAAAAGTGGAAAAATTAATCGTTTAGCGCCCATAGATCAAAGCAAAGAGCAGACTGGACAATTAATGCCTCATTACTTTTTGCAAGATGTTTTGGTGACGTCGTATATTTATAAACAAAAACCTGAGAGACACATAGATATTGGCTCAAGAGTCGATGGTTTTGTTGCTCAAGTGGCAAGCTTTAGACCTATAAAAATAATAGATATTCGTCCTTAAAATATTAATTTTCAAAATATATCTTTTATAAAATCAGATATTACTAATGAAAATTTTTCTACTTCCTTAAAATGTTACTCGGTATCTTGCTTTTATGCCCTAGAACATTTTGGCCTTGGAAGATACGGGGATAAAATTGATCCAAATGGTAATTTAAAGGGGATAAAAAATATATTAAATATGCTAGAGAAAAATGGCTATGCTTACGAAAGCTTTCCTATATCTGCTACTGATCACGTAAATTTTAATTCTGAAAGAGTTTTAGACCTATGCAGATTATGGAGTGGATTGACAAAGAAAAATTCTTCTTAAAAAGATTTGATTATATTGATGATAATGAAAATCTTAATCTAAATCTAAGTCCTGAAGCATAATTATTACTTAATTTGATATTGAATTTTTTTTTCAATTTCATTAATTTTTTTTATAACATCATCTAATGAAATAGGAATATTTCCATCTAATTCACACTCACATGCTGCAGATATTGCTCCAATAATTGACGCCTCAACTAATGAATGCGATGCTAACAATGCAAGAGTTGAATAAGCTAATAGAGCATCTCCACTGCCCACTGGATCTATAACTCTATTTGCAAATGAAGATATATGAAAAGATTGTTCATCTTTTTTATTTTTTAAAACTGAAAAAAGACCTTTATTTCCTAATTTTAAAATTAGATTTTTACATTCCGTTTTATCTAATAACTTTCTTGATAAGTGACTTATGCTAGAGTCTTGATCTGCCAATGAAAAACGAGCTTCTCGTTCGTTGGGTGTTATTAAATCAAAATTTTTAAATTCAGTAATATTTCCCCAGCGGGACGCTACTTGGCTATCTGCTATCTTAAAAATTTTTTTTGGGATTGCACTTACGAAAAATTCTATGCTGCTTTTGTTAAAAATACCATGCCTAAAATCACTAAATATAACTGCATTATTATTTTTATAACTTAAAATAAACTTTTTAATTTTATTTTTAATACTTTCAGAAATGGGCTGATTATCCAAGGTGTCAATTTTTAATAATCTATGATCATTATTAATTATGCTATTTTTGCTCGTTGTAGGTCTTGTATTATCGATAACAGCGTTAATTTTGATCTTACTTTTTTTAAACTGATCTAATACAAAATCTTTTAAATGATCGTTGCCTAAAACTGTAGTAAAAATGACATTTGCACCAGCTGCTTTTATATGTTTAGCAACAATTCCGGCTCCTCCTATATATTTTTTTTCATTTTCAAACAAAACACTAATTGTTGGAGTTTTTATCTGTCCTCCTATCAAGGATGTTTTTGTATGCATATCTATTATTAAATCGCCAATGACATGAATAGAAAATTTAGAAAATTTATTCAAAGTTTTTTTTAAAAGATCAAAGGTTATTTTGTTTTTTTTCATTAACAAAATAAGCTTTTCAAACTCTAATTCTGGAAAGGAACTTTCAATAAACTTTGAGGAAGAATAAACAACATCTCCAGGAGTAAAAATCATTTTACCACCATAACTTTCTACTAATTTTAATTCTTCTTCCGAAGCCTGAGGAAGTCCTTTAGATGTATATTCAAATCCTTTTGCAAAAAAATCTGGCTTAATGCTTTTTAAAAGTTTTAATGGTTTTGAATTATTATCAATATAAACATAATCAACCATTTCAAAAGCGGCTATATTTAATGCTCTTAAATATTCAGGAACATGAGGTCTATAAATTCCTTTAGAAACATATTTATCAGAAGTTAAACTAACAATCAGTAAATCTGCTTTGGATTTGGCATAAGATAAGTGACGTATATGTCCAGGATGAACAACATCAAAGTGTCCATGACATAATATTATTTTTTTATTTTTAGACTTTTGATTTAAAATTTTTTTTAAATCTTCTAATTTTTTTACTTTATATTCATATCTTAAAAAGAAATCTTTACTCATTTTTTTTTATTAAAAAGTTTTTTAAGTTTCTTAACATTATAATACTCAATATTATTTAAAGAATCAGAAAATTTATTTTTTTTGAAAGCGTTACAAATTTCAATTACGGCGTCTTTTACTGAATATTTAGGTTTAAATCCAAGCACTTTATATATTTTGTTAGAATTAATATGATATGATCTTTTATCTTCTGATGTTTCTAAAATAATCTTAATATCGCTTTTTAATTTAAATTCTTTTTTAACAATTCGTTTAACGGATTTTGCCAGCTGTAATATTGATGCATTTTCATTACCCACATTAAATATTTGGTTTGAAATTTTTTTACTAGGAGCTTTTATTAGTAATTTAACAACACGACAATAATCTTTTATATGCAAATTTGGTCTTAATTGACTGCCACCAAAAACTCTTATAATATTATTATTAATCGCATGATTTGTTAAAATGTTAACAGAAAGATCTAACCTTTGTCTTGGCGAATAACCACATACAGTTGCAGGCCTAAAAATAACAGTTTCAAAACTTTTTGAAGAATGTCTAAACAAAATAGGTTCGCATAATCCCTTATATTTATTATACAAAGTTAAGGGCACTAAAGGGTGATCCTCCGTAACATTTTTTTTTTTTGAAACACCATAAACTGAACTGGAAGATGCATATATAAATCTTTTTATTCCTGATTTTTTTGCAGCCAAAACCATAGGCTCAAAAGCATCCAAATTAATACTTTTAGATAATCTTTCATCAAGTTCAAAACTAGCATCGTTAGAAATACATCCTAAATGCAAAAAAACATCACAACCTTGAGAATTTTTATAAATTTTATTAGAATCTCTTATGTCGCCCTTCACTAACTTAAGATTTTTATTTTTCCTAGGCAAAAAATTACCAAAATAAAAAGTATCATATACAACTACTTTATATTCTTCTTTTAAGAGTTCAGGAATTAATCTGGTTCCACAATACCCCGCTCCTCCAGTTATAAAAATTTTATTATATTTTTTTTTGGACACAAGTTTTATATTTTTTTATCAAAAATGTTTGAATTTTTAATTTCGTATACTTTGTCAAAGTTTTTTAAAATATTAATCTTGTGTGTAACAAAAATTATTGTTAAATCTTTTTTAATATTTAATAAATCTCTAATTAGTTTATCTTCTGTGTCGGCGTCTAATGAATTGGTAGATTCATCTAATAATAATATATCAGGATTTCTATATAATGCTCTAGCAATACCCAGTCTTTGTTTCTGTCCACCAGAAATATTACTTCCTCTTTCGCCAACTATTGTATCTAATCCTTTTGGCAAAATAGACACGAAATCATTTAAAAAAACTTTTTCAATACATTTTTTAACTTTTTCAAAATCAATATCTTTCCTATCCACTCCGTAAGCAACATTGTTTGTTATCGTATCATCTAACAAATATACATCCTGTGGAACATATCCTAGTTTACTTTGCCAAGATTCTAAATTTGCGCTTATATTTTTATCATCTAAATATATCTCCCCTTTTGATGGCTGAAGAAAACCCAACAAAATATTTAATAAAGTCGATTTTCCAGAACCACTATCTCCTATAATGGCTATTGATTGATATTTCTTAATCTCAAAATTTATTTCATTAAAAATATTTTTTGTATCTAAATCATATTTAAAAGAAATATTTTTAATTGAAATCTTATCGTTAAAATCCAGATCAATATTTTCAAAATTTTCAAATTTTTTATCTGGCAAGTTAATTTCTTTATAAATCAAATTTACAACTGATTTATGGTAAGATAGGTTCTGCATAAAATTAATTAATCTATTAGTAGATGGCAATAACCTAAATGCTGCTACTGAAAAAACTATAATAAATTGAAGAACTGAAGATAAATTATAATTCAAATTAAACATTATAAAAACAATCAAAGATATGGCTGTTATGGATAAAAATTCAAAACTTATCCTTGGTAAAGACAAAACTGTATTCTTTAAATATGCGGATCTTGCTCCTATTGAGCAATAAGTATTAAATCTCTCAGCAAAATAATTTTCTTTATTATAAAGTTTTAATTCTTTAATACTTCCAACGCTTTGGATAACCTCTTGAATTCGCAAAGCTTCATAATATTGCCTATTACTTCCCCATAAAGATAGTTTATTCTTAATTAAATAAAAAAAAATTATTACTGTAAAAAGTACAAAAGTTATAATTGTTAAAGTGCTTACTATATTAAAAAGTACCAAAAAAATAATAATAGAAATAGTTATAAATAACTCGCAAACGAATATCATTCCTTGCAACAATACTCCTTCGGTAAATACATGTACCTCGTCTGTAACGTTTCTTAAAATTAAGGATGAATTAGTTTTTGAGTAAGAAGAAAAGGCGTTAAAAATATATTTTTTAAATAAATCTGATCCCAATTTTACCTGTATATCAAAGGTATATTTATTTTGGTAAAAATTTAATAAAATCGAAAATATTAGTTTTATAAAAATTAAAATAAAAAAAAAACCTATAGCAAGTATAAACAGTTCTTTTTTAGAAAAACCTAAAATAAATTTTTTGATGCTACTTGGTAAAAAAGTTATTAAGTCCAGATTATTATTACCTAATACATTAATAAATGGGATCAAAAGACCAATTCCTACCAATTCTAACGATGTAACTAACACCATTAAAAATATAAAAATATAAAATTTAGTAATATTATATCTGCTTAAAATTAAATAAAATTTTTTTAATTCTGACATTATTTTATAAATAAAATTAATTTTATTTTTTTATAGAGAATTGTAGATACATTTCCTTAATATTTAATACTTCTATTAATTAATTTATCATTCAATCTAAATATAACTTAAAATTATCAATAGTAGATATTTTATTTTTTTCTAATTACTCAATTTTTTACATCTATTTTACCATTATGATCTAAAATTAAAATTTTATGACCTTTATAAGTATAAAAATAACAGTCAATTTTATATATAATTTTATCTATATCGCCTACCTAGCTATGATGAAAACCTATATATTTTTCTACAAAATTATTCGTTTTTTCAAAATACCCTGCACCCCTTTAATTCTCAAGCCGTTAATTGTATATTTTAATTTTTAAAAACTTTTCTGTACATTTTAAAATTCTATAAGACAAACCTGGAGGTCTAAATTATCTGAGGAAACGAAAAGATTAAAAAAAACATTGTTTGATATAATTAAATCTTAATAAAGAAATATTTTTTAGGATAGTAAGAAATTTTATCCAAGTTAGAAAATTTTTAATCTTATCTAAACTGAAAATAATTAATACATCATCATCTTTTAAATTTGCTTTTAAAGAATTAGTTGAATAATTTTTTTGAATTACTTCATTGAGCCAAGCATATTTGCTTCTACCAAAAAAAGGAAAGTATCTACTTAATTTTATGGATAGTTTAATAGACAACCTTTCAAAGCTAACTTTGTGTAAAACAACATGAGCAAAACTATTTTTTATTAAATAATCTTTTTTTTCATACTTATAAGTAAAATTAGATTCAAATACATGAAATTTATTTACATAAATTTTACTATTCTTACTTTTTATATCAAATAAAAGCTGTTCATTTAAAATATTACTTATTTCCAGAATTTTCATTTTTAAAAAAATATTTGTTCTTAATATCAAGAGTATTAAAAATTTTATTTTCTAAATAAAATTTTTGTGCTTTATAATTTTTTCAAGATTTAAAGTTTTAACTTTTAATTTATCAATGTAACCATAATCTTTAGAATCTTTCTTGATTTGATAGAGTAATTTATTGCTTTCATGCGGTTTACATAAATGAGTGCAATTACAAAATTTTTCCTTATAATTAATCTTATCCATTATTATTTTTTTTTGCTTAATATTATCCCAAATTTGTTTAAAAGAATTCTTATATAAACTTCCATAAGAATATTTTTTATGACCTCTGTGATTAGTGCATACATAAACATCGCCATCTGCACCAATGCACGGTTGCAAATGCGACCCTAGACACTCTTTATAATTTCTTCCATAATCTTTTACATTAATTATTAAATCCTCAATTTTATATGAATTGCACTCAAATTTTTGCCCCAAAATATTTTTTGCTTTATCAAGCAAAACAATTACATCTTTTAACCAGAAATCTGCTGAAATTTGCTCTTTTGATTTGTCAATCGACTCGTCTCTTTCCACCTGTATAATCTCTGGTTTGAATTGACAGTAATCAACATCAATATCCTTAAAAAAATTAGCAAAATCTAATATTTCTTTGTAATTTTCTCTTGTAACCACAAAACCTACTCCTATTGTTATGTCAGATTTAAATTTTTTTTTGTTTTTAATTAATTTTTTAATGTTATCAATCACCACTTGAAAATTATTAGAACTATTAGTAACTCTTAATTTGTTATAAGTTTCAGCATTTCCAGCATCTATTGAAATTCTAATCCATGTTAAGGATTTTACAATTGTTTCGAATAAATTAAATTTTTGCAACAGTGTTCCATTAGAAAACATTCCCATTTGAATTTTGGAATTTTCTTTGACGAATCTTATCATTTCCTCTAGATTTGGATTGAGTGTCGGTTCACCTCCTCCAGTCCAATTTATTGCTTGAATATCCAATGTAACTAATTCTTTGATTAAAGACCTAAAGATATCCTTGCTTAACATTGTTCGATTAAATAGCTTTGTATCTTTATATTTACTCAAATGTAAATGTCCTGAAATACAAAAAGGACAGGAATGATTGCATGCATTTGAAGGATCAATTTCTATTGTGACCGGATACGGATTTTTGTTATTTATTAGAGCCTCTACTTTTTCTAAATGACATAAAATTTTATTTTGAGGATTAAATATTGTGCTCATTATAATATTTACATATAATTTATTATTATCAAAAAGATCAGATCTATAGTATTTTATAAATTTATCAATACTTATGATACCAATTTTTATTCTAAGTCTAAAGGGAAGCCCAAGATTAAGTATTTTAAAAAAAAGACTAAATCACATAGGATTAAAATATAAAATAATTTATGGAATTAATGGCAATGATAAAAAAAATAATGCGTTGTTAAAAAAAATATACAATAAAAAAATTTCAGAGTTTAATCTCGGAAGAAAAATGGCCAATCCTGAAATAGCTGCATCATATGGACATTTAAAGATTTTCAAAAAAATAGTTAAAGGCAATATCAAAAAAGCAATTATATTGGAAGATGACGCATGGCCATCTAAATCACTCTTCACTTGGGCAAAAAAAAATTGTTCGGTTGATAATGTAAATATAATAAGCTTTCATTGCTACAGTGGATTTGTGAAAAGGGAAGTTTTTTCTAAATTATTGAATAAATTTAATATTCACATTGCTAAAACCCATTTGCACAACAATAGTGCATTTCAAATTGATATTGATACTTGTAAAAAAATAATAAAACTTACTAAAGGAAAAGTGATTAATATTCCAGATTGGCCAATAAATTTTATCAAAAACAATGTCACTTCTTCTATAGCATTGCCTTATTTAGTAGTTATAGATGATAATAATTTTTCTTTTATTCGAAATAAAAGAAATAAGTTAGTAAAAACTCACTATATAAAAAAAATCCTTCCAAAAAAAATAACGAATTTTTTATTAATAATATATTATATTTTTTTTATACCTTATTTTACAAGGAGATATCCAAATATAAATTTTTATCTTGAATATTTCTTTAACAAAAAAATATCATTAATTAAAAACTTTTTTTTAAGGAATCTAATAATAACCGAAGATATCGATCTTAATAAAAATTACTACTCAAGAGATATAAGAGCTAAATTACAAAAAAAGATAGCTGCTTTAAGATCTTACGATGTTAACAAAAACTTTTAAAATTCTATAGAGTTTTGTTAATATATTAAATGGAAAATACAAATAAATACCTTCGAACTGTTTCCCTAAAAACGATTTTCTCTCTACTAATTCATTAATGTGGATCTTTCTTGGATGTTCTATTTCCTTTTTTATATCAAAAATTTTCATTCCTTTTTTTATTTTTGGGTAAAGCGTATGAGTTGCATTAGGTCCTAAGCCAATATTCTCAATTAAATTTGAATTTGTGATTGCTGCTACTCGATTATTAATCCACATAGATAATAGTATTTGATAATCCCATGTATCAATTTTATTTTTAAAAGTTTTATTAAATTTATTCTGCCAATATAAATATTCTTTTTTTAACATTTTT
>Ga0194130_10008329_pt1 | contig 11068 bp, 12 predicted proteins | sample TA2KigsurfametaG_FD_160084 | JGI IMG/M metagenome (GOLD analysis project Ga0194130, IMG submission 160084) | Freshwater microbial communities from Lake Tanganyika, Tanzania - TA2015050 Kigoma 12 surface | ecosystem: Environmental > Aquatic > Freshwater > Lake | place: Tanzania: Lake Tanganyika... | reverse complement strand
CGTTTTGTCCCGCATGTTGGCCGTTTGCTTGAAGGTCATTTCGCTATGCTAACGGGATTCGCGAAACTGTGTTGATGACATCGGTAAGACAAACTCAACAAACGCTTTTCGCTGACCTTTTGTTTTGGCACATGGTTTGGTTTTCTTTGCCATCGAATTCACGCGCTTATTGAGGATAAAGGTCGATGCCTGAGTTACCCGAAGTTGAAGTTCTTCGTCGCGGCTTGAACCCCGCGTTGAAAGGACGCAGGCTTGAACGCATGCAGGTCTTTAACGCCTCGCTACGCTGGCCGGTCAGCGAACACCTAGCACAAGCTTGCCAGGGAAAAGCGCTGCTTGAGGTTTCGCGACGGTCGAAATACCTGCTTTTTCGTTTCACAAGCGGGACAATGCTTGTTCACCTTGGGATGTCTGGAACCGTGCAACTGATTGCGGCGACGGCTCCCTTGCAAAAGCACGATCATGTGCAATGGGAGTTTGAAGGCGGGCAGTCCTTGAGATTCAACGACCCAAGGCGCTTTGGTTCGGTCTTGTGGCTCAGTGAGCGTGACACATCGCCAGCACTAAATACCGATGGGGACAAAGTAAACCATAAGGCGTTAGCAGCAGGGGACGAAGTAAATCATAAAGCGTCAGCAGCAAATGCCCATTCGCTCGGACGAGCGCAAGCGCTGCTTGCAAGGCTCGGACCTGAGCCATTTGATGAGGCGTTTTCTGGCGAGCACCTTTTTCGCAGCAGCCGCAGGCGTAAGCTTGCTGTCAAGCCATGGCTTTTAAGTGGTGAGCCAGTAGTGGGTGTTGGCAACATCTACGCCTGCGAAGCCTTGTTTCGGGCCGGTATCGATCCGAGGCGCAGTGCAGGGCGAATCTCGCTGAGACGCTATCAACGGCTAGCCCAGTGCATTGTGGAGGTTTTGGACGAGGCAATTGCTGCGGGCGGCTCGACGCTTCGCGACTTTGTGAGTTCACATGGGCAAAGCGGTGAATTCCAAAATCGCTACACGGTTTATGCAAGTGAAGGCAAAGCTTGTCAGCGTTGCGGTGAAAGCATCAAGCGCTTCATCCAAGCTCAGCGTTCAAGCTTCGCATGCCTTAGCTGTCAACGGTGATGGCCACAGTGCCGGACGCCAAGGCTGACTTTGCAGCCTTACTCGTGAGATGGCAGCGTCTTGAAGGTCGTCACGATCTGCCATGGCAAAACACTCAAGATCCCTATCGAATCTGGGTGTCCGAGATCATGCTGCAGCAAACTCAGGTCGCTACGGTCACCCGTTACTACGATGTCTTCATCGCCCGCTTTCCTGATATCCATTGTCTTGCGCAAGCCTCTTTGGATGATGTACTGGCTTTGTGGAGTGGCTTGGGTTACTACCGCCGAGCAAAGCTTTTGCATGCTTGTGCCCAAACAATTGTTGCGCGTTTCCAGGGCGAGTTTCCCCGTGAAGAGCAAGCACTGGCCGAGCTTCCAGGCATTGGGCGCTCGACCGCCGCAGCGATCGCTGCCTTTGCATTTCAGCGGCGAGCGGCGATTCTCGATGGCAATGTCAAGCGCGTTCTGGCTCGTGTCTTTGCGCTTGAGCTCGACACGCAAAGCAGCAAGGCGCTTCATGCATTTTGGTCCTTGGCAGAGTCCTTGTTACCGCAAAGCGAGGATATGCCTGCGTATACACAAGGCTTGATGGATCTAGGGGCTACCCGCTGCTTGCAAAGGCAGCCCCGTTGCGAGCAGTGTCCCTTGCAGGCGGTTTGTAAGGCGAAATCCCAGGGTAGAGAACGCGCACTCCCATTGGCCAAGCCGAAAAAGTCATTGCCGCTTCGCTATTGGTTGATGGTGTGGATTAGCGATGGACAAAGCATATTGCTAATTCGCAGGCCCGAGCATGGTATTTGGGCCTCCATGTGGAGTCTGCCAACAATTGAATCCTTACCAGAATCACTGATTGGGCACTTGATGGCGAACCCACAGCCCGATCAGGCCCTAAAAGATAAGCGTTCGATCATGAGGACGATGCATTTGCTTTGGCAGCAAGCCTGCACGCAGCGCCTCGACACGAAGCGCCTCGACACTCAGCCCTTAGCGCGGCCTATTTTTAACGTTCTAAAGTCGAGCATAAAACAAGATGCTCGGCTTGATTGGCATTCGTATGTGGCGCAAAGCTTTACGCATTTTCGACTTCATGCGCCCTTGCTTCATATTCGCTTGCATCGCGATGTGACATCAAAAGAGGATTTGCAAGTCCGCGACGTGGCGCAGGTTTATGGCATGGAGGACCCTCTTGTTGGGCATCACCAATTTCTTTGGATTCAGCCCAAAGATGCCCTAAACCTTGGGATTCCTCGTTGTTTACGGCAACTCATTGGAGCCAGCAACTAAAAGGCTCCTTGTTGATCCAAATAGTTAAATAGAGAAACGAAACGACGTGAGCTCGCCTCCTCAAGCCACTGCTGCTTTTGGGTCGGATGAACCTGTATGAGTTCAATTAGGCGATTGGTTACCCAAGGTCTGTCCTGATAACGCAAGGGGGTTTCAATAACCTTATGAAAAGCATCTGGGTGTTGCTGTTTGAGTTGTTGGTGCAGTTGCTCGAGCAATTGCCTGACCTTCTCAAACTGATCGTCCTTGGGTTGGACTGCGAGATCATCGAAATCGTCTAAGAGTTCGATATCAGCTCTTATCAAGGCGTTTGTTTGCACCCATCGCTTGCGAACACGAAAGCGTTTATCACCAAGTGCACGGATGTAAAGCAGGCCTGTTTCTGTCTGATCAAAATCACGAATCAAGGCAAGAGTGCCAACCTCAGCGTGTTCTGCTGCGTGACCGCTTTCCTTGCCCTTAATAATCATGCACACACCGAAGGCTTTGGCCTCGCGGGTGCACTCGCGTACCAAATCAAGATATCGTTGCTCAAATATTTGAAGCGGTAATACACCCTCCTCAAAAAGCGGATAACTGAGTGGAAAAATTGGTACGTTATTCATACTGTAAATGATTTAGTCATGAACAAGCCCTCGGTGTCGAACGATGGCACCAAGATCTGCAAGTCTTTGACCAAGCTGTTCCACAGCCCATACCGATCGATGTTGCCCGCCGGTACAACCGATGGCAACCGTCAGATAAGAGCGTTGGTCCTGCGCATACTCGGGAAGCCAGCGCCGTAACCAGGCTTCGATCGAACTGACAAGTGCCGGTCCCTGTTCGCTTGCTTCGAGATAGTTCGCTACGGCAAGGTCGCGTCCATCAAGCAAGCGGAGATGATCTTCATAGTGCGGGTTGGGCAAACATCGCGCATCAAAAAGTAGATCGGCATGTTCGGGCACGCCATGCTTGAACGCGAAAGACTCAAGGCTAAGCGTGATACTTTGCGCAGCGGTTGCGGCGATCTCGCGTATCCAGCGCCGCAACTGTCTTGGATGAACCCCGGTTGAGTCGAGTGTGGCAGCGCCCTGACGGACCGACTCAAGCATTGATCTTTCCTTGGCGATCGCCTCCCTTAATCCCTGCGCTTCAAGTTGATCGCCACCTGGCGCAAGCGGATGTCTGCGCCTTGTTTCGGAAAATCGTTGGACCAGTTCATGGTCGCGTGCCTCTAGAAAGATCGTTTGTGTTTCCATACCGATATTGGAAAGGGTTTTCAATACCTGACGCAGCGATGGCAGCGACGATGGACTTCTCGAATCGATCGCAACTGCAACCCGTTGATGGCCTTCGAGTTGCAGCGCCTGACAGACTTCGAGCAAAAACCGCGAAGGCAGGTTATCGATACAAAAAAAACCATTGTCCTCAAGCTCTCGGATGGCGACCGATTTCCCCGAACCAGATAGTCCCGTAACCAAAATCAGACGCATGGTTTAAACGCTGCCCTCTTGAGGTAAAGCGCCTTGACTCTGGTGGGCGCTCAGCCTAGCGGCGATCTCTCCTGTCTGAGCGTTGTTCTCCTGCTGTTGCCCGAGCGAGCCTGAGTTTGCTTGCTCCTCTTGCTCCATCAAGGCGCGCTGCCGCTCAAAGAATGCCTGCATGGAATCGATACCGCGCAATCGCAAGATCGTCGAGCGCACCGCAGCTTCCGTAAGCACGGCAAGATTTCGACCTTCAGCCACTGGAATGACCACTTTAGGAATTTCAATACCTAATATCGTTTGAGTGATCGCCTGCAGGGGTAAACGCTCGTACTCCTGCTCCATGGTGCTGCGTCGCATCAGATGAACAATTAGCCGTAGGCGGATCTTGCGGCGCACTGCGGCTTCACCAAAAATCGTTCTAATATCAAGAAGTCCAAGGCCGCGTACTTCCAGCATATTCTGCAACAAGGCTGGGCACTTACCCTCGAGCAGAACTGGCGAGATTCGGGCTAGCTCCACCACATCGTCGGCAACCAGGCCATGGCCGCGGCTAATCAACTCCAGGGCCAATTCGCTCTTGCCAAGGCCCGATTCGCCTTGTAATAACACCCCAAGCCCAAGCACATCCATCAAAACCCCGTGGACGGTGGTTTGCTCGGCAATGGCTTTTCCGAGATGCTGGCGCAGTCTCTCGATGACTCTTGCGGCGGGCAAAGGCGACACCCAAAGTGGTAGATCATCGGCATGAGCGCGGGAACGCAATTCTGCAGGCGCTGACAAGCCCTCTGCCATCACAATGGCGGGCGGTCTGCCTTTGAGCAGTTCGACAAAAAAGGCTTCGCGTCGGCTGTCATCAAGCCGTTCGTAATAAGCAACCTCGTTTGAACCGATCACATGCAATCGATTTGGGTGGATCAAATTAAGGTAGCCCACCATGTCGGCGGGTTCTCTGAGGCTTTCCAAAAAGCAACGACCTGCACCGCACTCGCCGTCTACCCATGCCAGTCCCAAGGATTCGGCAGTCTCGGTGAACAACTGTTGAATGGTCACCGACATGATGGCGAAAACCCTGGATTAGGCAGCGTGGGGCTGCCAACCCTGCATAATCCGGTGAACTTCGGCGCGATCTGGCGCTTGATTCAAACCTGCTCTGAAACGCTCATCCGAAAGCATTTCAGCCAGTTCCGACAACAACTCCAAATGTTCCTGATTGGCATGTTCGGGTACCAGCAGAAAAAAGACCAAGCTCACCGGTTGACCATCGGGCGCATCAAAGGGCAAGGGCTTGGCAAGTCTTACGAAAGCGCCAAGCGCTTGTTTGAGGCCCTTGATTCGTCCATGAGGAATTGCTACCCCAGCCCCAAGCCCGGTGGAGCCAAGTCGCTCGCGAGCAAACAGGGAATCAAAGACCTTGCTACTTGCAAGTCCGTGGTGGTTTTCAAACATCAAACCGGTTTGTTCGAAGAGTCGCTTTTTGCTGCTCGCCTCAAGGTTGAGCAGCAGATTAGTTTCGGGGATGAGCTGTGTGATCTTGTTCATGCTATTGCATGGCTGATTGACGCCCAAGGCTTATCGCCTGATGGGCATGCCTTTGCTCCTTGTACTTGAGAACCTGCCGATCAAGTTTATCCATGACGAGGTCGATTGCAGCGTAAAGGTCAGCATTTTTACACTCAGCGAACAGTTCCTTGCCTTTGACGTGCAAATTCACTTCGATTTTCTGTTCAAGCTTATCCACGGACATAAACACGTCAGCATCAACAACCTGGTCAAAGTGTCGATGGATACGCTCAAGTTTACTCATGAGATAACTGCGCAAGGCCGGCGTAACTTCAACGTGATGTCCATGAATTGACAGATTCATAAAAGCTCCTTGGTAAAAAACCGCGCTTAGGAATGTCCGTCTGAAAACAATACATCAGATTCGTCGTTTGCGCCGCTGGGATGCGGGTGCAATCTTCAGTGAATCGCGGTACTTTGCGACCGTGCGCCTGGCAACCTGGCTGCCTTCGCTGGACAAAAGCTCGGCAATCCTTGCATCCGAGAGCGGTTTATCGGGCATTTCCTGGCCGATTATTGCTTTGACACGGGCTCGAATCGCAGTGCTCGATTGTGCTGAATCACCAACTGATTCTTGGCCAACTTGTGCGGTGAAAAAATATTTCAGCTCAAAAGTCCCTCGCGGGGTAAGCATATATTTTTGACTGGTAACCCTTGAGATGGTCGACTCGTGCAGTTCGAGCGCCTCGGCAACCATACGCATGGCAAGCGGTCGCATAGCGATTTCGCCAGCACTAAAAAAACGCTGCTGGTGCTCAACGATGAAACGCGATACCCGCAAGATGGTTTCGCCACGTTGCTTGAGATTCTTCACCAGCCATCGTGCCGACTGCACTTGATCGTTCAAGCCTGGCGCCTCGGTTTTCGGAGACTTGTTTTGCCTCAGTAAACGCACATAGTGCTCATTAAGGCGAATCTCCGGTGTTGAGCCTCGGATCAAAAAAGCCTGCCAGCGTTGACCCACCTGTCGCACAAGCACATCGGGCACGACAAAGGGTAGCGGTTCAGCACCCCTGAAGCCAGCAGCCGGGCGAGGGCTCAAGCTCAAGACCAGCCGGTGGGCCTGTTGAAGCGCAATCTCACTACAACCAAGCTGCCGCCGTAAGCGAACAAAATCGTGCTTGGCAAGCGTTTCGAGTTGTTCATTGACCAGACGCAGGGCTAGCACTTGAGTCTCGTTAACATCGCGTTGACGCAGTTGAATGCTCAGGCATTCGACCGTATCGCGCGCGCCAACCCCGGGAGGGTCGAAACTTTGCAGAAGTTTGAGGGCGGCGAGCAGTTCATCGCCGTCAACCTGAGCCTCTTGCGGCAGACTCTCATGGATTGATGCAATCGATTCCCTCAGCATCCCGTCTTCATCAAGCGCATCAATCAACCATTGCACCAGTGCCCGGTCGCGTTCGGTCACATGACAGGCGAGTAATTGCTGCTTTAAATGATCGCTCAACAAATCTTCAGTGCTACGCCAATCGCGATGACGCTCTTCATCGTCTGCTTCATGTCGATTTCTTGCATGCAAGTCCCAGGCAGCCTGTTCCCAAGCCTTAGGATCATCGGCGGCGGGCGCGCTTTCATGGTTTGAAAACTGGCCGGCATCTTGTGCATGTTGGACTAGCTTGAAATCCTCGCTTGCGCCAATGCTTGTAAAACCTTCTGTGTGCTCGAAAGACAGCGATTGCAAGCCATCGATAGCCTGTTCGTTCAGGGCCTGAGGCTTAGCGTCTAGAAATCGACGCTCATCAGTGTCAGGCCCTCGTTCGGTCGCCGTAAGATACGTTGAAAGGTTTTCGTACCGCGCCACCTCGTTCTGTGCACCGCCCAAAGACTCAGGCTCGTGGACGTTTTCGGCAGACTGAAAATCCCCCGAGCCGAGGCTATCGAGATTCTCATCAGTGCGTTCCAGAAATGGATTATCTCGAAGCGCTTGTTCCACTTCGTGGGCGAGTTCAAGCGATGACATTTGCAGCATGCGAATTGCCTGCTGTAGTTGAGGTGTCAGCGTGAGTTGCTGTGCGATTCGAAACTGAAGCGTAGGTTTCATTAGCGGAGAATAGATCGCTCTCTATATGATCTACATCTTGAAATGTTCACCAAGGTAGACCTTTCTCACCTGCTCATTGGCGATCAATGCTTGTGGTCTGCCGTCTGCGAGGACTCTCCCATCGTTTAATATATAAGCACGATCACAAATACCAAGTGTTTCTCGAACGTTATGATCAGTAATCAAAACACCGATGCCTCGATCGCGTAGGAATGAAACAATGCGCTGAATTTCGATGACCGCAATGGGATCAACGCCTGCAAAGGGTTCGTCAAGGAGTACGAAACGGGGCGATGTTGCCAAGGCTCGGGCAATTTCAACCCGCCTTCGCTCACCCCCGGAAAGTGCGATGGCTGGTTGCCGCCTTATATGTTCGATTTGCAATTCGCCAAGTAAATGTTCGAGCCGATCTCGCTGTGCTTCGCGTGAACTTGTCGCGTTGAGTTGCAAGACTGCAAGAATGTTTTCTTCAACCGTAAGCTGTCGAAAAACAGAATTTTCTTGGGGCAAGTAGGAAAGCCCCATCTTTGCTCGTCGGTGGATCGGAAGGTGGCCGATGGGCTGACCTTCCAGGCTTATGAGGCCTGCATCACTCGCGATCAGTCCCACGAGCATGTAAAAACAGGTTGTTTTTCCAGCCCCGTTGGGTCCCAGTAGGCCCACGACCTCACCCGATGCAACTTCGAGCGAGACCTGGTCGACGACCTTGCGCCTTCGATAGCTTTTGCTTAAGCCCTGAGCCTGCAGCAAGACGCTCGAAAGAGTCATTGAGGTTGCTTGCTTTCAGGTTTTGGTTGAATCACGACCCGGACGCGGCCTGAGGGATTTGTTGCTTGCCGGCTAAGGTTTGGGGTGGAGCCTGAGCGGCTTACCTCGTAGCGCTCTTTGCGGCTGTCATAAACGATGAGTTCACCTTGCATCACATCGGCAGGCTTTCCTTCAACCAACCTACGCATTTCGGCTGACTCTTCGAGTCGTACCGTTTCTTCCCGTGATGAATAAAGCAGCTTACGCGACTCCCCTTCAATCATTTCATTGACGGCTTCTCGCTTTTGCTTGAACTGAACCGGTTTCCCCAACGCCGTTGCAGACTGATAGCCCGCCTTATCCTCAATGACCTCAAGTTCATCGGCTCGAATTTGCAAAGTTCCTTTGATAAGGATTACATTGCCGCGAAAATTGCTAATGCGGCGTGCCTCGTCATGAACAAAATGATCAGCTTCGATCGTCATTGGCTTCATCTTATCTGCGCGTTCGGCAAATACCGGCCGACTCAGCACGCTTGCGAAAAGGCCGATGATGATCATGCTGATGATGGTGACTCGTCTCATGGGTTAGACCTCTTTGAGCCTTCAGTACCCGCCTGTCCGGCTGGGAAAAAAGCTTGTACTCTTGGGCCAAGCTGCACCCGTTTTTCGCCCTGATCAAGGACGAGCCGGTTGCCTGTTACCCATCCTGTACCGCGTTCGATTCGCACTTCAGCCGGTAATTCGATTCGATCATTCCTTGCATCGATAAACGCTTGCTCGCTTCGAATTAGAAGACTTTCGGCATCTTGTGCTTTGCGGACGATAACAACTGATCCGGTGAGATGGGCTTCTTGCCCATCATCGCTGGTCGTACCCTCACTCGCCGAAATCTGTGTCACGCTGTCTCCGACATTTAACCAAACCCTTGGCTGGGCCAGTCGAAGGTGCTCGCTGTCAGGAACATGCTCGAGACGATCGGCTCGCAATTGCATCGAGACCTCACCCTGGTGGTTATAACGCAACATATGCACGGTGCTTGCATAGTAGTCGGCCTGACCACGCGCAAGTACGGTTGGCTGGTGAGCATGACGGCTTGCCAATTTGAGTGCCAGGTAAGCGCTCGAGATTGCAAGCACGGAAAGACTGAGGAGCAAGCCTAGCTGGGGCCAGCTGACTCGGTGTCGGAAAACCCGAAACTGAGCATGTGAAACCACCTAGCAAACACCTGCTTGCAGCAAATCATGGATGTTGAGTGCGCCAATCAGGACACCTTGATGATCGGTGATGAGCACTTGCGTGATGCGGCGCGACTCCATCATATGCACTGCCTCGCTTGCCAGCGCTTGTGGACCAAGGCAAGCTGGCATGGGATGCATCCAAGCCGCGATTGGTTGCGCGAGAAAGTCAGTGCTTGATTCAAGCGCTCGCCTCAAATCACCGTCGGTAAAGATACCGACGGCGCGATGTTGCTGATCAACCACAGCCGTCATGCCCAGGCGCTTTTTTGTCATCTCGAGCACGGCTTCTTTGGTGTCGGCCCCAATCCTAACCGACGGGATCGCATCGCCAGTGCGCATGAGATCGCTAACAAGGGTTAGCAATTTGCGCCCAAGTGCGCCTCCCGGATGCGAAAGGGCAAACTGCTCGGCATTAAAGCCCCTGGCCTCCAAGAGGGTCACCGCGATGGCGTCTCCCATGGCCATAGCCGCGGTTGTGCTTGCGGTTGGCGCCAGATTTAGAGGACAGGCTTCGCGGTCAACCCTGACCAGCAAATGGACATCGGCCTGCTGCGCAAGGGTTGACTGCGCATCGCCAGTCATCGCAATAAGCCCGGTACCTCGTCTCCTGAGCAGGGGCAAAATGCGCAGGATTTCCTCGGTTTGCCCCGAATTTGACAAAGCCAGCACCACATCCTCGCTTGTGACCATCCCTAGGTCACCGTGACTGGCCTCAGCTGGGTGGAGGAAAAAAGCGGGCGTGCCTGTCGAGGCGAAAGTGGCTGCAATCTTGTTACCGACATGCCCTGACTTACCAATCCCGGTGACAATTAATTTGCCCTTGCACGCAAATATCCGCTCGCATGCATTGATGAGTGCCTCACTCAGTGGGCTTTGAGAACCAACGGCAAACTCCGCAGCGAGTTGTTCAAGCGCGCGAGCTTGAATGTCAAGCGCCCGGTGCGCCGATGCGATGAGCCTCAGAGGATCGAGTACGGGCTTGGGCATGAAATCCTTGAACGGGGCCTAGAATGCTGTGATGTCTGAGTATACAAACCCCGGTCTTTTTGAGCTTGCGCTTGCGCTCATGCTCGCGGTGACGGCCGCTGTTGTTGCTTTGCGAAAGCTCGGGCAACCGCCTCTGGTCGCTTATCTATTCGTTGGGGTCTTGCTTGGTCCCTGGCTATCGCGCGCGCTAGCCAATGATGACGCTGTCCGCCACCTCGGCGAACTCGGTGTTGTATTGCTAATGTTCACGTTGGGACTCGAGTTCAATCTTGCAAAGTTGCGATCAATGCGGCAACACGTTTTTGTCCTTGGTGCCTTGCAAGTTGGTTCGACACTGATTTTGTCGGTGCTCATGCTCATGGTGCTTCCGGCTTGGATGATTACGCGGTTACTGCCCGCAGAGGCTGACTGGAAAACCGGGTTTGTGATTGGTGCAGCGCTTGCCATGTCGTCAACAGCGTTGATTACCAAGCTTTTGGCCGAGCGTAGAGAGCTCGAAAGCGAACACGGCCGGCGTGCTTTTGGGGTCTTGCTATTCCAGGACCTTGCAGTGATTCCGCTTTTAGTTGTCATCCCTGCACTCGGGGGCGGGGAATCGCTACTAAACGACCTTTTTTTCGCCTTACTCAAAGCTGCCATTTTGCTTTTCA
>Ga0194130_10008326_pt1 | contig 11070 bp, 5 predicted proteins | sample TA2KigsurfametaG_FD_160084 | JGI IMG/M metagenome (GOLD analysis project Ga0194130, IMG submission 160084) | Freshwater microbial communities from Lake Tanganyika, Tanzania - TA2015050 Kigoma 12 surface | ecosystem: Environmental > Aquatic > Freshwater > Lake | place: Tanzania: Lake Tanganyika... | reverse complement strand
CGAATCGTGATAAAATCGTTGTGGTTTAGGAGCGTGTGGACAAAAGCGGCACGGGCTTTTGCTTCGGGTTGGGCAGTTTTGCGTTCTTTCGCGGCAGCGAGGAACTGGGCGAGGCTTTCCACGCACAGCGCGTGCTCGGCGGGCGTAGGCGTGGTGGCGAGCAGCGTGGTGAACGTGCGACGGATGAAGGCGTCATCGGAGGCACCCTCGGCGTCCTGCACCAGCCGCTCGGCAAGCTTCGCGGCGGCGGTGTTGACCAGCCGGCTGTTGGCGAGGGCGAGCGCTTGCTGCGGCAGGATGCTCTCGTCGCGGCGGTAGCATTCCTTCGTGTTCGCGTTGTCGAACATCTCCAGGAACTTGTTCAAGTCCTCCGGTGACTGAGTGAAGTAAAAGCTCCGCCGCACCGAGTCCTCGCGCTTTGGATCAATCGTCGGTCCGCCGAGCTTGAGATCAAGCGTGCCGGCGAGGTGGAGCAGACTGTCGCGGAGGACGTTGGCGTCCATGCGCTGCGGGTTCATGCGCCAGAAGAATTTGTTCTCGGGGTCGCGGCTGAAGCTGGCGGAGTATTCAGTGTTCAGTGATTCAGTATTGAGTTCCGAGCCTGTCTTCGCGCGCCCCTGTGACTTCGCGCTCACTGTAGACTGGCTGCTGCTCATCCGATACGCCTCGGACAACACCATCTGCCGATGTAGCCGTTTCAGGCTCCAGCCGTGCTCCATGAAATCCACGGCGAGCCAGTCCAGCAGGTCAGCGTGAACGGGTTGCGTGGCCCGGCGGCCAAAATCGGTGACATTCGCGACCAGTGGCTGGCCGAAGTGGCGGGTCCATACGTGGTTCACGAGCACGCGCGCCGTCAGCGGGTTTTGGCGGTCGGCGAGCCAGTTGGCGAACGCGAGTCGCCGGCCCGTGCTGATGGTGGGATACGGAAGCAGGCGATGCGCTTCGGTTTCGTCCGGCCCCTCGAAGGCCTTCAGCGTGGCGCGGAGCGACGTGTAGTTCGTGCCCGGCGACGCGATGGCTTTCTGCGCCTTTGCCATCGCGTCTTGCGCAGCCTTCAATTTCTTCTCGGCATCGGGCTCCTTCTTCTTGGGATCGCCGGTGGGGGAGAGCATTTCCAGTTCCGCCTTTGCAAGGTCGGCCTCGCCTTGCGCGAGCTTGAACTTGGCTTCGGTCAGCGCGGCGGCGGCGAGCAGGTTGGTTTGGTCGCGTTTTGAATCGGCTTCCCACCCGGCGCGGACCATCGCGGGCCGCAGTTCGGCGGCGGCAAGTGCGAGTTCGGCGGCCTTGAGCGCGAGGCGAGCTTGCCCAGGCGAGGTTAAGGCCGTGGGTGCGGCGGTGGGCGCGCTGGATTTCACGAGCAGCTCGTCGGCGGGCAGCGCACTCAACTCGAAGGCGAGAAAGTCCGCCGTGGCGTCGTAGGTGATGAGCTGGAATTTGCCTGGTGTGCGCTCGGGCAGCGTGAAGGCCAGCGCGTGCTCGCCGTTGACGGCCACGTTGATGAGCGGGCCGCGCACGCGGACGGTCACTTCGTAAATTTCCCCAAGCTTCACGGCGCGGGCCTGCGTGCCGGCGGGTGGGTAGGTGTATTGGTTGGCCCGGCCGTAGGCGATTTGCAGCTTCGGGCCGGGCGCGTGCGCGCTGAGATACACGAGTGATTCGCGGGCATCCGTGGTGTCGAAGGTGAAGCCGACGGATTTGTAGGTCGCGCCGCCGGTGGGCCGGAACTTGAAGGTGGCGAGGAAGTCGGCGGGATGGTCGGCGCGGCTGCGGGCGGCGCTGCGGGCGGGCTTTACTGCCGATTGGCGGAGCACGCCGCTTGCGTAGCTCCACTCGCCGTCGAGCAGTTCCCAGAGTTGCGGGTTCGCAGTGGCGAAGGTGTCGGTGAAGAGCGGCTTGGGGGCGGCGACGGGCGAGTTGGTTGGAGCCCGGACGGCGTCGTTCGGTTTCGGGGCTGCGGACGTGGGCGTCCGCGCTCCGTTTCGCTCGATGTCCGCGAGCTTCTTCTTCGCAGCTTCGACGGCTTGGTGCGCGGCAGTAATTTGCTCCTGCGCGGCGGCGAGGTGGTTGGTGAGCACCCACGGCTGAAGTGCGGGTTGATGCGCGGGCGGTGGGAGCTTCACTGGTTGAATGTCGAGCGGCTTGAACGCAAGCGCGACCGGAATGGCGGCGCGGATGACTTGGTTGGTCTCAGGCCTCTTCTCATCGCCCTTCGTGTGGATGTAAGTGGGGCGGTCGAGGTGCAAATCGTAGGCGCGCGGCAGGCCATCCTTTTCCAGGTCCGTCGTACCGGGCAGTTCGTCGAGCCGCGCATGGTGCGGCTCAAAGATGGCGCGCATGGCATAGTAGTCGGTGTGCGAGAGCGGGTCGTATTTGTGATCGTGGCACTTTGCGCAATTCATCGTGAGGCCAAGGAATGCCTTGCTCGTGTGTTCCACGACGTCGTCCATCCAAGTCGTGCGATTGAAGAGATAATAGTTCCGCGCCAAGAAGCCGGTGGCGCGAAGCGTGGCGGGGTCGGTAGGAGCAAGTTCGTCGCCGGCGAGCTGCTCGACAATCATCCGGTCATAGCCCTTGTCCGCGTTGAGGGATTCCACAATCCAGTCGCGCCAGTGCCAGATGTGCTTCTGACTGTAACGAAGCTGCGCGCCTAGCCCCCACCAATCGCTGTAACGCCAGATGTCCATGAAGTGCCGGCCCCAACGTTCGCCATAATGCGGGCTGGTGAGGAGACGCTCGACGACGCGCTCGCGTGCTTGCGGTGAAGTGTCGGCCTCAAACGTGCGGGTTTCCGCGAGCGTGGGCGGCAGGCCGGTGAGGTCGAGCGTCACGCGCCGGAGCCAGATGGAACGTTCGGCGGGCGGCTGGGCGGTGAGCTTCTGCGCGCGCCGCTGGGCTTCGAGGAAGGCGTCAACCGGATCGGCGATTGACGATTGGCGATTGGCGGTTTTTGGAAGTGTGGCCTTCACTGGGGCCTTGAACGCCCAATGCTCCCGCGGATCGCTCTCTGGCTGCTCGTCTCGTGGTGCCGGCGCGCCGGCGGCAATCCATTCGCGTAACGCGGCTAGTTGGGGCGCGTGCAGCGGTTCGCCCTCGGGGGGCATGCGGTCGTCGAGGGAGGCGGCAGAAACCTTCTTCAGCAGCAAACTTGCAGCGGGTTTGCTTGCGACGATGGCGGGGCCATGCTTGCCCCCCTTGCGGATGAACTCTGCCGTGTCGAGCCGCAGCTTGCCTTCTTGCTTGAGCGCGCCGTGACAGGCGAAGCAGCGCGCGGCCAGCACGGGCTTAACGTCGCGCAGGTAATCCACCTTCTCGGCGGCAAGGGCGGGCAGCGCTAGCGCAAATAAGGCCAGGGAACTGGACAATTTCATGCAGCGCGAGTTGGACTGGCCCAGGCTGACGATTCATCAATGTGCATTATTCCACCACCATCATGCCGCGCATGACGAGGTAGTGGCCGGGGAAGGAGCAAATGTAGGGATATTTGCCGGGCTGCTTCGGCGCATGGAAACGCAGCGTCTCGGACTGGTTTTGCTTTAGCATTTTCGTGGCGTGCAGGATGGCGTCGGACTTGGGGATGAAGTCCATTTTCTCAAACGCATCGGGCAGCTTTGCCATTTCGTTGGCGGCGTTACCGATCGCGTCCTCGGTGCCGGGCTGGACGATGAGCAGATTGTGCGGGGTGGCGTCGGGATTCTCAAACGTCAGCTTTACCGGCGCGCCGGCTTTCACCTTGAACTCCAGCACGGTGAAGAGCATGCGCTCCGGCACGGTGCTCATGCGCACGACGGTCGGGTTTAACTTGTCGAACGGGTCGGGCGCTTCTTTCTTCGCGTTGGCTTTGGCCTTCGGATTTGTCAGCGCGACGAAAGCGGGCAGCTTCGGATGCTCCGTCTCCAGCTTGCCTCCCGCAGGGCCGAACTTCCGCAGCGGCTCGGAGTCGAGCGCGGTGCGGAGGGCGTAGTTGAGGTAGCTGTCCATCGGATGCGCGAGCAGGTCGAGCGCGGCGCGGCGGGCCTCGGCGGTGCCGACGTAGCTGGCGGTGATGGCGGCTTCGAGGCGCACGAGGCCGTTGGTGTCGTTGGCGCGGGCGCGGAGCTGCGCGTGCGTCGTGGCCGACGGCGCGGTCCAGCGCAACTGGTGCGTGGCGGCGGCGCGGACGTGGTGGTTCGGGGCTTCCAGGAGCTTGGCGAGGAGCGAAGGATTCTCCGCACCCAGACTGCGCGTGAGCCAGAGCGCTTCGAGTTGGTGATGCAAATGGCGCGGGGCCTTGGCGTCGAGGCCGGCGAGCCATTGGCTCAACGCAGTCTTCACCTGTTGCGCATCGCGTTCGCGGAGTTCGAGCTTGGCGGTGTAGCGCGTGCGGTAGTCAGGCGACTTGAGCAGATCGAGCAGTTGCGGGATGGGTTCGCCGGCGATTTTGGGTGCGGCTTGCAGCGGGCGGTTCTTCGCTGTCACGCGCCAGATGCGGCCGCTGGTCTTGTCGCGTCGCGTGTCGCGGAGGGAATACTGCATGTGGCCCTTCACCGGGTTATACCAGTCGCAGATGAAGAGGTCGCCGCGCGGGCCGAAGCGCACGTCCACCGGAATGAAAGAGAGGTTTGCCGACTGGATAATGTGCCCGATGCGCTCCTCCTCGAAGTGGGTATCCCGCTCCACCCAGCGGTGCAGTTCGACGGTGTTGACCGGCTTGTAGCGCACGCGCACGAAGCAGCCTTGCAACTCGTCGGGGAAGTGCCGGCTGTAGATGAACTCTTGCCCGCACGTGCCGCTGTAGGCTGGAAAGAAATTACCCGCCGGCACGTGCTGCTCTGGGAATGGCGCGTTCAGCGCGTGCACCGCGCTCGCGAAGACCGGATGGCTGCCGAGATGCCAGCCCCATTCATCGAACGTCAGCCCCCACGGGTTTGTGCTCATGTAACTGCCGAACGCCGTGAGCCGCCGCGTGCGCGGCGTGAAGCGGAAGAACGAGCTGTCCCGCGCGCGCACCGGGCCGTAGGGCGTCTCGACCGAGCTATGGTGAAAGATGCTTTCGCGGAACAGCAAATCGCCGTCCGGCGACCACGTAAAGTCGTGCAGCGAATGATGCGAATCCTCCGTGCCAAAGCCGGTGTAAATCAGCTTCCGCAAGTCTGCGCGGCCGTCGCCGTCGGTGTCCTTGATGAACGTGAGGTGCGGCTGCTCACTCACGTAGAGCCCGCCGTCGCCGAACTCAAACGAGAGCGGGATGTGCAGGTTCGTGGCGAACACGCTGCACTTGTCTGCGCGGCCATCCTGGTTTGTGTCTTCGAGAACAATGATTTTATCGTTTGGCTCTTCGCCAGGGATGACTTGCGGATAGGTCGTGGAGCACGAAACCCACAGCCGACCACGCGTGTCCCAGCGCATCTGGATGGGCTTGGCGAGGTCGGGGAACATCGCCTCGGACGCAAATACGCTCACCTCGAAGCGCGGGTCCACGGTGAACGCTTTTAACTCATCGGCGGGCGTCATCCACTCGTTGATGGGTCGGTTGCCGGTGATGGTGGGGAGCGGCGGGAGGTTGCTGTCGTCCACCTGCGGCGGGACGGCCTTGCCCTGCGCGAGGTCCCACGCGCGGCGGTCGCGGTGGGCAATCATGCGGTCAAACTTCTCGAACTCGCCGGGGAAGTTCACCACGCCGTAAGGTTCCTTGCGCCCGCCCGTAATGTAGAAGCCATTGAGCGCACGATAGCGCCGGAGGAATTGCAAGTTGCGGTCCTCGACGGTGGCTTTCAGCGCGGGCAATGGCGCGGGCGCGGACTCGTCGAACAGGCCGCGAAAAAGCTGCTCAGCGAAAAGCCGGTAGCCAGCCGCGTCAAGGTGGATGCCGTTGTCCGTGAGCGGAGTGCGCTTGGCCGTGGCCTCCATCGCCACGCGTGTCGGCGTGAACACATCCACAAACGCCGCGCCGCAGCGCGTCGCCACGCGGGCCATCGCATCGGAGTAAAGTTTCAGCTGCACGTTGTTCGCTTGGCCGTCGGGCCAGTTGGGGTTCCGTAAGTTCTCGTGCGCGATGGGCGAGACCAGCACGACCTGCGGCGGTGTCTTGCCGTTGAACCGGCGCAGCTTCAGCCCGACGATGAACTGGGCCAGATCGCGCTCGAACTGCGGCAGCGCCTCTGCGCCGCGAAAGGATTCGTTAAACCCGTAAGCCGCGAAGATCACATCCGCCCTCTGCGTAGCGAGGTGTTGATGCAGGTCGCCAAACGCCTCCGGGCGCGGCTGCACGGTGAGTTCATCCCCCGGCCAGGCCAGTGTGCGGAGGATGAGTTCCTCTTTGGCGAAGCGTTGCAGCACCATTGCCTCGAACCAGCCATGCTCCTGCATCCGTTCGAATAGCCCGTTGCCGATGAACGCGATCCGTGCTCCGCGCTCGAGCTTGAGCGGCAGCGTCGTCGCTGGCACGCCCGCGACTTGGCCGCAGATGACATCGAGTGGAGCGGAGGGCCCGGCGCTGAATGCGGACGGCAAATGCGACACCACAGCGAGGACGGCCAGCAGGCGGCAAATTGACATGGCGGCAATATAGCCGCTACCCGCCCTTCCCGCCAAGCGCCGCGCGCGTGTGCAGCATTGAACCTTACCCCGCCGCACGACAGCATCTCGGCGATGACTTCGCGCCCCCGTCCCTTCCGCTTCGAGCGCGGCGCGGTGTACTTTCCTGAGCTAGCTTTGTGGCTCGACGCGCACGCCCCACGCGGCGCGGGCGAGTGGGCCGTTGTCACTCACGCGCACGCCGACCACATCGCGCGGCACAAGCGCGTCATCCTCACTGAGCCAACTGCGCGGTTACTACGCCAGCGGCTCGGGGGCCAGCGAGAACACCGTGTGCTGCACTATGGCGAACGTGCGGAGTTCGCCGGCCCGAACGGCGACTTTTCGCTCACGCTCTTGCCCGCCGGGCATATTCTCGGCAGCGCGATGGCTCTCGTGGAGTGGGCCGGCGGCTCGCTGCTCTACACCGGTGACTTTCGGTTACGCGCGAGCCCTGCCTGCGAGCCGTGCGATTTCACTGCCGCGCGCGGCTGCGACTGGCTCGTGATGGAAACCACTTTCGGCCGGCCCAACTACATCTTCCCGCCGACCGCACAAGTCGCCGCTGAAGTAATCGCCTTTTGCCGGGCGGCGCAGGCCGCCGGCGAAACGCCTGTGCTGCTCGGCTGGACGCTCGGGAAGACGCAGGAACTCCTTTGCCTGCTCGCCGACAGCGGGCTACGCATCGCCGTCCATAAAGCCGTGTTGCCCCTGGCGCGCATCTACGAGCAGTGCGGCGTGCGGTTAGGCGCTTATGAACCGCTTGATTTGTCAGGTGCCAACGGCCGCGTCCTCATCTGCCCGCCGACTTTTGTGCAGTCGCCGCAACGCGCCGCGCTTGGCCCGTGCCGGCTAGCCGTCGCGACCGGCTGGGCCATGGACAGCAGTTGCCGATACCGCTCCGGCGTGGACGCGGCTTTTCCCCTCAGCGACCACGCGGACTTCAACGAACTCGTCGCGTTTGTCCGCCAAGTCCGCCCGCGCCGCATTTTCACCACGCACGGCTTCGCCGCCGACTTCGCCGCCACGCTGCGCGACCTCAGTTTCGATGCCGAGGCGCTGGTTGCGGAAGAGCAACTGACCCTCTCGCTGGGCGTGGTCCCGGCCAGCACCGGGCGGGCTGGGTAGGTATGGTTTTTCCGTGACTGGACGCGCATTAACACAAAGCCCTTGGAAACTGGTGCTGGTGCATACCTCTGCTTGTTTGCATTCGTAGTTGACGAAATGGCCTCTCGCCCCTGATCTGAGCCGTCCCAGCCGCCGGTTGGCAAAGGCACTCCGCAAATTGACCGGCTACCGCCCGCGTCCAGCCGCCCTCAGCCAAAAAACCTTGAAAACTGGGCTTTTCTCTCACTTTTGCTCCCGCCCTCTCAGGCAAACTCCTGAGGAAAAAACCGTTGACGGGCGGGCGGCTTTAAGCGACGAATATATTGCACACGAGCTACGGAAAGTTAAAAAATGAAAGCAAAAGCAATTTTCGCCGCCGGCCTCCTGATGGCCGCCGCTGCGGCCCAGTCCACCGCCCAGACAGTTTTTTCGGTCAACGCCGTGGGGTTTGTGAATGTCAATTTTCCGCCGGGTTTCTCGATTGCCAGTAACCCACTAGAGGGAGCCACGAACACGGTTGCCGCGCTTTTCCCTACTTCCCTACCTAATAATTGCGCGGTGTTTAAATTCAACACGGCAAACGGCACATTCAGTTCATCAACTTTTTTCTTTGGTGCATGGAGCAACCCCAACCTCAGCTTGGTTCCCGGTGAGGGCTTCTTTTTTCGCAATCCGTCGGTTAACACAATTACTAACACTTTTGTGGGTAATGTTAAGCAGGGAACATTAACGACTCCTCTTAGTGCAGGCTTCACACTGGTGAGTTCCCAGGTTCCGCAGTCCGGGTTAGTGACAACGGATCTTGGACTTCCTATTCTTAACACCGAGACGGTCTTTAAGTTTAATAATGCGTTAAATGCGTATTCAGGTTCGACTTTCTTTTTTGGCTCTTGGAGCGGCGGCGAGCCCACCATCGGAGTGGGCGAGGGTTTTTTCGTCAAGAAAGTTGCTGCTTCGAGTTGGACTCGCAGTTTCAGCGTAAATCAGTAAATTCGTATCAATAGCAAGCAAGCTAAGTTCCTAACCATCTAAAACTATGAAAATCAAGAGCATCGTCTGCACCGCGCTTGTCGCCTTGAGCACAATGACTGCGAAAGCCGATTACCAATTGAATTTCGTGACTGCCAATGGCGGAGAATCCAACCCGGTCTTCGACGTCGATGGGACGACTCGACTGAATTCAACGTTCTTTGGTCAGCTCTACGCTGGTGCTGACGCTGGCAGTCTCGTGGCTGTTGGTTCAGCCCTTCAGTTTGGCACGGTCGGCGGATTGGTTAGATCCGATGCGAACGGGTTCATCATTGGCAATACAGTTTCCGTCACGAGCGGCTCTTTATTTGGCGGATCCTCCGGTGTGTATCAACTCCGTGCATGGCAGGGAGCCTCCACTTATGAGTTAGCTCAAACCACGTTCGGTGCAAAGATTGGGTCCTCCAGTGTCCAAACCGTTACTTTCGGTGGCGTACCGAGTGGCGGCGGTGCACCCCTTACGCCGCCTGATGCGAACCTCCACGGTTCTTTTGCGCTCACCGTCGTTCCCGAGCCGGCCACCATCGCCCTCGGCCTCTTCGGTGCCGCTGGTTTGTTCATCCGCCGCCGCAAGTAATTGCGCGGTCGCTTTCCCTCAAAGCCGCCCGGTTTCGGGCGGCTTTTTTCTTTCCTTGATTGACATGACGGAGCACCCGTTTAGCATTTCATTGTTCTGGTTGGCCTGTTCGTCTATCGGCTAGGACACGGCCCTCTCAAGGCTGAAAGATGGGTTCGATTCCCATACGGGCTACCAATCCCCATTCAGGCCGTAAACCAGTGTCTTCCAACATTTTTCCTGTTCTCAAGCTGGCTTGGTGCTAACGGCCAGTGCTAACAAAATCCCCTGGGCTAAGGAAAGCGCGGGATTGACGTGCAGGCGCAAAGGCGCGATGGCAATAGCGCGTCGCGCATGAAACCACCCTTACTCATCGAAGTGGAGACGAGTCTCTCGCCCGAGGCGCTGGCGGCCGCGCTCGCGGGCGAGCCGGGCTTGGTGCTGCTGCGGAGCGCGGGTGAAGGCTCGTCGCAGGCCCGCTATTCGTTCGTCACCGCGCGGCCGTTTCTGACTTTCCGCTCCTTCGATACCCGCTGTGAACTGACTCAACCCGAAACCCCATACCCGAAATCCCAAACCCAATTCGGAAATCCCTGGCGCGTGTTGGATGAGTTGATGGCGCGTTACGAGTTGCTCGACGAGGTGGACCTGCCGTTTCCCCTCGGTGGCTGCTTCGGCTACTGGGGCTACGACTTGAAGCACTTCGTCGAGCCGAAGCTCCCTCGTCGCGCGGTGAACGACCTTGAACTGCCCGATTGCCACGTGGGCTTTTACGACAGCCTTGTCGTATTTGACCATCGGCTTGGCAAGACGTGGGTTGTCTCGACCGGCCTTGGAGTGGACGGCTCGCGCAACGAGGAGCGGGCGATGGCACGGGTGGAGTGGTGGCGGGAGCGGCTGGCGCGGCCAGAGGAATCGCAGCGCAAAGAAGCCATTAGCAATCAGTGTTCAGTAGTCGGTGTTCAGTCCACCTTCGCACGGGAGGAGTTCATCGCGCGGGTCGAGCAGGTGCAGCGCTACATCCGCGCGGGGGACATCTACCAAGTCAACCTAGCGCAGCGGCTTAGCGCGCCAACGCAGTTCTCCGGCTGGGAATTGTTTGAGCGCTTGCTGGACGTTTCACCCGCGCCGTTCGCGGCGTTCTTCGATTGCGGCGAGTTTCAGGTGGCCTCCTCGTCGCCAGAACTTTTCCTCCGCCTCAGCGGGCCGCACATCACCACGCGGCCCATCAAGGGCACTCGCCCGCGCTCCGCCGATCCCACGCGCGACGCGCAGCTCACCTACGAACTCCAGACCAGCGCGAAGGAAATGGCCGAGCTGGTAATGATCACCGACCTCCTGCGCAACGACCTCGGGCGCGTCTGCGAATACGGCTCCGTGCAGGTGCCGGAGCTAGTACGGCTGGAACGCTACCCGCAGGTGCAGCACCTGGTCAGCACCGTGGAGGGCCGACTGCGCGCGGACGTGACGCACTTCGCCGCATTTGCCGCGTGCTTCCCCGGCGGGAGTATCACGGGCGCACCAAAGTTTCGCGCCATGGAGATCATTGACGAGCTGGAGCCGGTGACGCGCGGACCCTACTGCGGCTGCCACGGCTACCTCGGCTTCAACCGCGAGAGCCAGTTGAGCATCACCATCCGCACGGCGGTGCGGCAGGCAGACCGCACGCACTTCCACGTCGGCGCGGGCATTGTGGCAGACTCCGTGCCGGCGTCGGAATACGAAGAGACCTTGGCCAAGGCCCGCGGCTTCCTCAGCGCGCTAGAGTTGTCGCCATCGATGAGGCCAGCCCAAGCAAATGCTCGTGCTTAGTCGAACATCTTCCC
>Ga0194130_10008320_pt1 | contig 11072 bp, 9 predicted proteins | sample TA2KigsurfametaG_FD_160084 | JGI IMG/M metagenome (GOLD analysis project Ga0194130, IMG submission 160084) | Freshwater microbial communities from Lake Tanganyika, Tanzania - TA2015050 Kigoma 12 surface | ecosystem: Environmental > Aquatic > Freshwater > Lake | place: Tanzania: Lake Tanganyika... | reverse complement strand
GCGGCGGCAAGTCAACCGGCACCGGATGCGACTGCCGCCTGGTCTCGCTCATCCAGGCGCGCAAATCATGCTCAGGCGCTTCGCTGCAGCCGGCCAGGACAACGATGCTCACACCGAGCATTTTTAGCATGTGTGACGCGCAGGAGCGCGAACGGCGGTAGGGGCGCCGAAGCCATTTCATTTATTCCCCCGCTTCTTGCTATCTTCGGCTGCCTTCTTTTGGGCTGCCACCTCATCCTTGTCGAGGTAGCGGGAAGTGTGAATCACGCCTTCAAAATTTTGTAGTCCTTCGCGCAACTGAGTAATAGCTATTCGGTCGATGGTCACGATGCGCTGCAGATTGGCGATATCGCTCGTGAAGCCTGCCAGAGCATAATAATTACCCGTAAGTTTGATTTCTATGGGCAGCTCTGCATAAAAATCATGCAATCTGACCTGACCCGGTTTGAACAGCTCAAATTGCAAGCCGCGGTTGATACCCGCCTGATTGATTTCCGATAGCAAGGCATCCATCTCGGACTTGCCAGGCAGTTGCTGTTCCAGTTTTTCGACTTGCGACTGCACGCGCGCTTTTTGCTGACGCAAGATATCGAGATGTCCCGCCTGGCGGACTTTTTCAGCGAAATCCTGTTTCTGACGAACTTCCTCAGCCTGACTCGAGGCCAGCTCTTCCCATTGCGCCGTCCACACCGACCATCCTCCCGCCATGATGACCAATAACGACACGCCAAGTGCGCACAGCAGCCGGGGAACGACAGGCCAGGTACCCGGATGTCGCCCTTGCAAGCCCTGAAACTGACTGGCGATAAGCTGCCAGTTGAGAGCACTGCCACGCTGAATTGACATCATGGCGGAATGGCTCCCGGCGAGGCCCCAATGTTCACATTGAATTCATAGACTTTCCTCGCTTCTTTTCCCTGAGCAAGGCTGGCCGCCTTGATCTCGACAAGCTCTGCTTTTCCAAGCCAAACAGATGACTGGGACAGATTGCGCAGCAGTTCAGAAACGCGCGCGTTCGATTGCGCCAGCCCTGTCAGGATGAGATGGTCTGTTTGTTTAATTGATTTAAGCGCGATGCCCGAGGGCACTCGCGTGGCCAGCTCGTCCAGTAAATGCACTGGTCGCGTTCGATCAGATTGCAGGCTTTCGACCGCATGTTGTCTGGCCTTGAGGGCAGCGATATCCTGGCGCAGTCCTTTGATTTCTCGTAAGCGATGATCGAGAGCCCTGTTTTCAGACTGAAGCAAGGTGTTGCGGCTCTGCTGCGTTGACAGTTGTGCGGCATTCACCGCGCTGACAATCAGGACCACCATGAGTCCGCACAGCGCTGACAAAATCAGGAGACTTTTGAACAATCGCTTTCGCTCACGGCGCTGCGCTTCGCGCCAAGGCAGCAAATTGAAAGCGGTCATCTTGAAAAGCTCCGCAGCGCAAGACCACAGGCCACCAGACATGCCGGCGCATCTTCACGCAGCTGAATATCCATTGGTGCCTTATGCATGGCTGCAAACGGATCCGGCGATGAGCTGGGGATGCCCACGCGGCGCTCCAAGAAGGCGGCAAGATCAGCACCCAAGGCATGAATGCTGCCGGCAACGTAGATATGTGCAACGCCGGTGTGCTGTGTCGATGTCGCGAAAAGCTACAAAGCACGTGCAAGTTCCTGACATATCGCTTCCCTGATCGACTCCACCGCAGTACGCGATTTTTCCTGGTCGTATCGAGGCAAGGAAAGACCCATTTCACGCTCAAAAATCACCAGGTCATTGAGCATGACGTGGCAATAACTTGCTTCGCTGCAGAGCTGAAGTAACGCGACCGGCTGGTCCTGATGCGCTTCCCGTTCTGAATTGAGTAGCGACAGTGATACCGACATGACCTGGGATTCGACATCGATCACCAGCGGGCGCAAGCCGACTGCATCAGCCAGCGCGAGTCTTTCATCAATCCGCTCCTTGCGCGCGGCTACCAACTTCACATCGACATAGTCTTCATGCGCTACCGAAGGGCCTACCGTGACGAAATCAAGGCTGATTTCGTCGAGCGAGAATGGCAACGTCTGGCTGGCCTCAGTCTCGACCTGAATTTCCATTTCCTCGTCATACATGCTGGCAGGCAACGTCAGTATTTTTTAAATGACGGCGCCAGACGGCAGCGCCATGGCCGCCGTTCTCAGGCGCGTTCCACTGCGCTTGAGTGCTCGGCGTAGTGATTCAGTGAGCAGATCCATCTGAGAAAAGCTGCCGTCGCGCAAGGCGCCCGATGGCACAGGCTCCCGGGCGTAATGGGTCACCCGGAAACTTTTCCCTTCACGAACGAGTTCCAAGATGCGTATGCCTGCCGGACTTACGTCGATGCCCAGTAAGGGTGTGTGATGACGATGAAACCATGACCTCACAGAAAACATTCGTAAACACTCCGCGCAAGAGGTGTTGCTATTTTTAAAATTTGACGCGGATGCTAACAAGTGCCTTTTCAGAATGTAAAGCTGCTCGGGCTTGACGTTGTCAAATGCCGACGTAAATCGGGGCGCAATGGGCACCAGACACAGCAAGCCTTAAACTGAGCGAGCTCAACGCCACAGGGCACCCGTTATAATTGGGTCGTCCACGGCTTTCATGCCTCTCTCATTTCTTCCCGAATGAATTCATCCACTCCGAACGGGGATGCACCCAAGGGCGAGCGTCCTTACATCCTGCCAGCACCACTCAAAATGGCGCTGGCCCTGTTGACCACAATAGGCGGCCTTTTTTTAATCGGCGTGCTGCTGGCGGGCTTCATCCTGATGATGGCTTATCCCAGCTTGCCAGATATTGATGCGCTGGCCACCTATCAACCCAAAATGCCGTTGCGTGTTTTTTCCGCAGACAACGTGCTTATCGGAGAGTTCGGAGAAGAAAGACGCAGTCTCGTCCGTTACAAAGATATTCCCCCAGTCATGAAGCAAGCCGTGCTGGCGATCGAAGATGATCGTTTTTATGAGCACGATGGTGTTGATTACTGGGGAGTTCTGCGCGCGATGATCAACAACACGTTTAGTGGTAGCCGCCAGGGCGCCTCGACCATTACGCAGCAGGTGGCACGTAACTTCTTTTTGTCCAGCGAACAGACCGTCAAGCGCAAGCTCTATGAAGTAATGCTTGCATGGAAAATAGAAAAGACGCTGACAAAAGACCAGATTCTCGAGCTGTACATGAATCAGATTTATCTCGGCCAGCGTGCGTATGGCTTTGCCTCCGCAGCTCAGATTTATTTTGGCAAGAAACTCAATCAGATTACCGTTGCAGAAGCAGCCATGCTCGCCGGGCTTCCGAAGGCACCCTCGGCCAATAATCCAGTCGTCAATCCCAAACGCGCCAAAGCGCGTCAACAGTACATATTGCAACGCATGCATGATCTGGGCTACATCACCACTGCCCAGTATGAGCGCGCGCGCGATGAAGAACTCCGGATCAAAATGGATAGCACCGACTTCGGCATTCATGCCGAATATGTGTCGGAAATGGCGCGACAGATGGTCTATGACCAATTCCGGGAGGATGCCTACACGCGAGGACTGAACGTGTTCACCACGATTACCAAAGCCGATCAGGATGCCGCCTATCTGGCACTGCGTCGTGGTGTTCTCGAGTATGAAAAACGTCAGCCCTATCGCGGCCCGGAAGGCTATATGGATATTCCGGCCAACAAATCCGAAGCAGAGGCCGCCATAGAATCCGAGCTCGCCGAGCACCCGGATAGCGATGGCATCATTGCTGCAGTGGTATTGTCAGCTGCCCCCAAGAGCGTGAAGGCATTGCTGGCTTCCGGCGAGGAAATTACCATTGCCAATACAGAACTCGGTGCTGCTGCAGCCGCGCTCACCGACAAAATGCCCGCCAATAAACGCATACGACGCGGTGCGATCATACGAGTGATGCAGGAAGGCTCGGGCTGGTCCATCATTCAACTGCCTGAGGTCGAGTCGGCTTTTGTATCCATCAGCTCTGAAGATGGTCGCATCAAGTCGCTGGTCGGTGGCTTTGATTTCAGCCGTACAAAATTCAACCATGCGACGCAAGCCTGGCGTCAGCCTGGTTCGACCTTCAAGCCATTCATTTATTCCGCTTCACTGGAAAAAGGTCTGTCACCTGCCACGATGATCAATGACGCACCCATCGTATTCGATGCCGGCAAAACCGGTTCGCAAGCTTGGGAACCCAAGAACGCCGACGGCAAATATGACGGCCCATTGTCCATGCGCAAAGGTCTTACGCGCTCCAAAAACATGGTGTCGATTCGAATCCTCGATCGTATCGGGGTCAATTACGCACAAGAATACGTGATCCGCTTTGGCTTTGATCGCGATAAAAATCCACCGTATCTGACAATGGCGCTTGGTGCCGGCGCGGTCACGCCGCTGCAAATGGCCGGGGCTTATGCAGTATTCGCCAATGGCGGATACAAAATTAATCCCTATCTCATATCCAAGATCACCGATAACAGTGGTCGCACGCTGTTTCAGGTCACCCCCGAGCGTGCTGGCGATGAAAACCTGCGGGTCATCGATGCACGTAACGCTTACCTGATCGACAGTATGCTTAAAGATGTGGTTAAACACGGCACTGCCATGCGAGCCTTGGCACTGAAGCGTCCCGATATCGCGGGCAAAACGGGCACCACCAATGATTCCATTGACGCCTGGTTTGCAGGCTATCACCCAAAACTGGTCGGGGTAGCGTGGATCGGTTTTGACAAACCAAAAAATCTCGGTAGTCGCGAAACGGGGGGAGGGCTGGCTCTACCGATATGGATCAGCTATATGCAAAAAGCACTACAAGGATTATCCGTACAGGAGCGTGCGATGCCCGATGGGATTACCACCTACGCAGGCGATTACGTATACACCGAATTTGCTGATGGTAGCGGGGTAAACTCGGTTGGCCTCGCACCCTCAGGTGACGGCGATGGATCTACCGAGAAAAAAGAGGATGAGCCTCAGAGCGAGATCTTCTAGGGAAGTGCTGATTAAGAACCTTATCTCGTTCATGTCTGTTTGAAAATTGTGGCGAGCGGCCTGAGTTCGGCCCGAGAAGTCAAGACAGGGAATTCAAGGAGCATGCTCCTCGCCTGGAGCACGGCGCTGGCCTTTCCGCCTGGGCGCGCCCTGCAAGGGGCGCCAGAGCGACAATATCGGCTGCCGTGAACCGTGGATTCATGCAGCGTCTGCCTGATCTTGCTTCACATGGAGTATTGCGCCAGCCTGAGCACTGGCCAGTCGGGACAGCGCAGCAAAAAGCTCCGATCCATCCCGGGTATCTTTCCAGCGCTGGTCGTCGGCCATGCGGTAATGAAATCCACCCGATCGAGCAGCAACCCAGATTTCCTGCATGGCTGCTTGCGTGTTAACGATGATTTTCGAGCCATGATCGATAAATTCGATCTCGAGCACATTGCCGCTGCGGCTGCATTCCAGATCGACATCTGCCATAGTGCCAGCTCGCTCCATACCAATTTCGATCGCATCCAGCGTGGCTTCCGCAACTGCGAGGAACTCAGATTCGCTCATGCTAAACTCCGTTAGATTTTTTAACAGACCGCTGCCTGAATTAAAGGCGGTCTTCAAGTCAATTTTGAACAACATGCTCAGACTCGGCATCATTTTAGCGGCGATCGCATTGTCAGGCCTGAGCGCTTGTGGACAGACTGGCCCACTCTACCTGCCCGATCGTCCCGCGCCCAGCACCAAGACCGACACTGAGTTTGATGCTCAGCCTGCAAAACCCGACGCTACCCGCAAGCCCTGAACACCGTGAATACACCGCATTTCCATTACCGTGATGGTGAACTTTTTGCCGAAGATGTCGCGCTGAGTACCATAGCGAAAGCCTTTGGCACACCCAGCTATGTCTATTCACGGGCGAGCCTGACTGAAAATTTCCTCGCTTATGACCAAGCCTGCCGCGCCCATGGCCGTGGCGAAGGCTCGGCACTGATTTGCTATGCAGTGAAATCGAATGCGAATATTGCGGTGCTTAACCTGCTCTCGAAACTTGGCTCGGGCTTTGACATCGTCTCAGGGGGCGAACTGCAACGCGTGATCGCTGCTGGCGGCAATCCACACAAAGTCATTTTTTCCGGCGTAGGCAAGACACGCGACGAGATGCAACTGGCACTGTCGCATGACATCCTGTGCTTTAACGTTGAATCGATTCCGGAGCTGCATCGTCTGAATGAAGTCGCATCCAGCATGGGGAAACGCGCGCGCGTATCGCTGCGCGTAAATCCGGACGTTGACGCGAAGACGCATCCGTATATCTCTACCGGCCTCAAGGACAACAAGTTCGGTATTGCTTTTGAAGATGCGCTGCCGACCTACCGGGTTGCGGCCAGCCTGCCCAGTCTTGAAGTCACAGGCATTGATTGCCATATCGGTTCTCAGCTGCTTGATGACGCGCCGCTACTGGAAGCGCTGGACAAGATCATTGAGCTTGTCGATCAGCTCGCCTCGGAGGGTATCTCGCTGCATCATCTCGATATCGGTGGTGGCATTGGGATTTGCTATGACGAGGAAAAGCCGGTGGCTGTCGGAGATTATCTGGCTCGGCTGTTTACGCGCATTGATCGCTGGCGCGCCGATAAATACGACAGCAAGGCATTGACCATCATGTTCGAGCCAGGTCGATCTATCGTCGGCAACGCGGGTGTGCTTCTGACTGAAGTACACTACCTCAAGCACGGCAGCGCCAAGAACTTCGCTGTCGTCGATGCTGCCATGAATGACCTGATGCGTCCGGCAATGTACGAAGCCTGGCATGGCGTTCAGGTGGTCAGACCGCAGTCACACGAATCGCACATTTATGATGTGGTGGGGCCCGTGTGTGAATCCGGTGATTGGCTCGCTCGCGAGCGATCGCTGGCCATCGCGCCCGGTGATTTGCTCGCCATCATGTCAGCCGGCGCCTATGGCATGACCATGGCTTCCAACTACAACACGCGCGGCCGCGCGGCTGAAGTACTGGTGGATGGCGATCAGTTCAGTCTGATCCGCCGGCGAGAAACAGCGGCTGAGCTATTCGCACTGGAATCCATTCCAGAGTAATCGAATTCATGGTCGGCGCACGGAATCCCGACGCAACCAGATCAATCGTAGCGCCAGTAGCATAGCGACCACCGCGCTCATCACGAGTGGTTCGGCAAAATTGTTTTTACCTGCCCGCATCCACCAGAAGTGCAGTAGCGCCAATATCGCAATCAGATAAATCAGGCGATGCAGCACGGACCAGTGCCTCCCCAACTTCCTCAGCATGAAATCATTACTGGTCATCGCCAGTGGCACCAACAACACGATGGCCAAGAAACCCATCGCAATAAAGGGGCGCTTCACAATATCTTGCATCATCTCGGCCAGATCAAAAAAATGATCAAACCAGATGAAAGCCAGAAAATGCAGACTGGCATAAAAGAAGGTGAACAAGCCCAGCATGCGACGAAAGCGAACGAGCACATTCAGACCCATAAAACGACGCAGAGGTGTTACCGTGAGTGTGAGGCAAAGAAAATACAGCGCCCAATCACCCGTGTCACGGGTTATGAATTCAATCGGATTGGCGGTGAGCCTGTCCTGCACACCCAAGGCAATCAGACGCAGAAGAGGCAGCAGCGATAGCCCAAACACTATCCACTTTGCCCAGCGCAGCTGTCGAGGAGCAAAGCGCATAGCGACGGTCAGTAGAATTTTTTGAGGTCCATACCTGAATACAGCGATGCTACTTCCGGGTAGCCATTGAACATCAGGGTCTTGCGCTTGCGGGTGAGAAAACCATCTTCACCAATACGGCGCTCGGTGGCCTGTGACCATCGGGGATGACTGACTTCCGGGTTCACATTGGAATAGAAACCATATTCATCAGGTGCGACGCCGTTCCATGCTGTTTTGGGCTGAGTTTCGGTAAAGCGAATGCGGACAATAGATTTTGCCGACTTGAATCCGTATTTCCAGGGCACGATGACGCGAACCGGCGCTCCATTCTGATTCGGCAACACTTGCCCGTACATGCCCAGACTGAGCAACGTCAGCGGATGCATGGCCTCGTCGATACGAAGACCTTCGACATAAGGCCAGGGCAGGACACGACTTCCCAAGCCTGGCATCTGCGCCGGATCGGCAAGCGTGGTGAACTCGACGAATTTCGCATTCCCCGTTGGTTCGACTTTGCGTATCAACTCGGCCAGCGAATAACCGGCCCAGGGAATCACCATAGACCAGCCTTCGACACAACGCAGGCGGTAGAGGCGCTCCTCAATGGGCGCGAGTCTCAGCAGACTGTCGATATCGAGCGTGAGAGGCTTTTTGACTTCACCATCGATGCGCACGGTCCAGGGTTTTGTTTTCAGCGATCCGGCACGCACCATGGGATCGCCTTTGTCCAGCCCAAACTCATAGAAATTGTTGTAGCTAGTCGCGTCTGCAATGGTAGTGGCTTTATCCGCTACGGTATAGGCTGGATTGATGCGCGCAGCTAAACGTGCACGCGATGCTGTCTCATTGGCCATGGCGGCGTCGACCAAGGCGCTTGCTGACAAACCGCCCGCAGCGAGTTGCGCCAGAAAATGGCGGCGCGATTGGAACTGCTCTAGCGCCGTAATTTCAGAGGGGAGTGGGTCGGCAGAACAAGGAAGTTTGATCAGCATGCTTGCTCCGTGTTGCTGTGCGGGTGGGACATAAAAGGCATAGACTGTCTTGAGACAGCCTATGCACAGGCTGTTTACAACTCGCCGTAAGAATGCAAGCCGGACAGGAACATGTTCACGCCCAGAAAAGCAAAGCTGGTGACGAGCAGCCCACCGATCGCCCACCATGCAGCGACCTGTCCACGCAAGCCCTTCATCAGTCGCATGTGCAGCCATGCAGCGTAATTGAGCCAGACAATCAGTGCCCAAGTTTCTTTGGGGTCCCATGACCAGTAGCCACCCCAGGCTTCGGCAGCCCAGAGCGCACCAAGAATCGTGGCAATGGTGAAGAAAGCAAAACCGACGGCAATTGCCTTGTACATGATGTCGTCGAGTACCTCGAGCGAAGGCAGACGATCTGCCAGTACGGATTTGGATTTCAACAAATAGGCGACACCCACCATGGCTGCCAGCGCGAACGTGCCGTAGCCAATAAAGTTGGCGGGCACATGAATTTTCATCCACCAGCTTTGTAGTGCAGGCACCAGCGGCTGAATTTCATGGGCATCCCGGCTGGTCATGTACCAGAGTAGAAATCCAACCGCTGCCGAGATCACCAGCAGGATGAAGGCACTCACCTGACGGGTCTCGTATTTTTCTTCGTAGAAGACGGTGAACAATGCGGTGATTAAGCAAAACAACACGAAAACCTCATAGAGGTTCGATACCGGAATATGGCCAATATCCGGGCCCAACAAATATGATTCATACCAACGCACCATCAGACCGATGAAACCCATCAATATCGCTGCCCAGCACAGGCGACTTCCGACGGCACCGCCAAAATCTGAACGCGAGAGCAAACCACCCCAGTGAAACACGGTAGACAAGCCAAATAAAAAACTCATCCACAAAATGGCCGACTGGCTCGATAGCAGATATTTCAGGAAAAACCGAGACTGCGCCATCTCGAGATTGCCGGCATACATGGAAACAGCCCAAAGGGACAATCCAAAAATCAGCAGCATCAGCACTCGCGAGGCTTTCCAGTACCAGCCCAGCCCAGCGAACACAGGCACTGCCGCCAGCAGGATGACTTTTTCATAGATATCCATGAAATCGCCGTAGCGGTTGAACGCAAACAGCGCACCGGCAGCAAGTACCAGCGCAAAAATCCAATCGAACAAACTGGCACTTTTGAATATGCCGGGATTTTCAGTGTAGGTTTGGTTTTCAGTGAGTTCCATCATTTTTCTCCGTGTACTGCAGCGAGTTCGGCAAGTATAGTTCAGCCCCCGCAGGCTTGCGTGTTCTGATAGTCGCTGGGGTTATTGCGGACTCATTGAGGATTTAGTCTCGACTTGAGTCGTTCGAATTCCTTGTCAAAGTCCAGACTGCGTCGCTGTGAGCTCATGGCCATCAGCGCATGTGTGCCACCACCCTCTTGAGGGCGAATCCAGATCCACAGTCGGCGCTCGCGCACATATAGCATCGCGAAAACACCCAGGACTAGCAGAAAACATCCGAGATAGACCACATTTTTTCCGGGTGATTTAGTCACCTGCAGCACGGACGCTTTCACCAGCTCAAATCCCTGGAGCTGCAGAAACACCGGCGCGCCATAGAAAAAGGCGTCGGCCAGCGCATTGCTGGCAACCTGCAGGAAGCGAGCGTGCTTTTCATCTGCCGTTACAGGTGGCAATCCGTCTTTTTCACGCGCGACCTGCCAGAGCTCCCACAGACTGCCGTTGAGTATCTTCATGAAGGCATCAGCGGCTTTTTCTTGCTGCTCCTCGGGTAGAGTTCCTATGAAGCGCGCTATCGCGATATAGCCAGAGGATTCCCGATCACCAGCAAAGATACTCATCGCGCGCAATGATGATGCCTTGAGTTGATCCCGCAAGGATTTGTTGTCCGTGGAGGTGAGGGGCATTTTTTGCGCATAGCGAACCGCTGCCTTTTCGCGCAACGCGCTATTACTGATGGCTGCACGCAAGCGCATCCATTCGTTGACCGTACCCTTGTCGTCAGCAGGAATACGCAGATAGCGGAAACCTTCGTTTGGTGACTCGCGCAAGCCAGCCAGGAAAACCTCACTGCCATCAAGCTTCACCGGCAACATGTAGTTATTGAATTCGCGCGCCTGTCCTGTCTTGTCACGAAGCTTGTACTGAACACTGGGACCGACGTTTTTCAGTTCTTTGGTTTTTTTGGTGTTGGCTGCAGAGCCGAGTCTTTCGTCCAGTGTAGCGCTGAATTTTTCGTTGAAGCTCTTGGCCTGATTGACGGCTCTGACATCCTGCCCGTTGACACTGGTGTTTTCCACGTTGAATGGCCTGAATCCCGACCATTCAATGGTGTACTCAGCGCCATTACTGCTGGCCAGCGGCGTCGATTTTCCCACCTCGCCCTCAAGCTCG
>Ga0194130_10008309_pt1 | contig 11088 bp, 9 predicted proteins | sample TA2KigsurfametaG_FD_160084 | JGI IMG/M metagenome (GOLD analysis project Ga0194130, IMG submission 160084) | Freshwater microbial communities from Lake Tanganyika, Tanzania - TA2015050 Kigoma 12 surface | ecosystem: Environmental > Aquatic > Freshwater > Lake | place: Tanzania: Lake Tanganyika... | reverse complement strand
CACAGCGACGGCGGTTCCCGAGGGTGGCGAGATCTCGATCATCCCGGCCGTCGCGGGCGGTTAGCACTCTCGGCTGCGGAGTGCTAGTTTCTTGGCACTCATCGGGTGTGAGTGCCAGATGGAGCGTTCCGGCTGGTCCGCACACCCGGACCCGTGATCCGATCCCCAACGGAGGACCCCATGGCCAAGACCATCCAGTTCGACGAGGAAGCCCGCCGGAAGCTCGAGTCCGGAATGAACCAGCTCGCCGACGCCGTGCGCGTCACCCTCGGCCCGAAGGGCCGCAATGTTGTGCTCGCCAAGAAGTGGGGAGCACCGACGATCACCAATGACGGGGTCTCGATCGCCAAGGAGATCGAGCTCGACGATCCCTACGAGAACATCGGCGCTGCGCTCGTCAAGGAGGTCGCCAAGAAGACCGACGACGTCGCCGGTGACGGCACCACGACCGCCACCGTGCTCGCATGGTCGATGGTGCGCGAGGGACTGCGCAATCTCGCTGCCGGCGCCAATCCCATGGGTGTCAAGCGCGGCATCGAGTCGGCTGTCGAGGCTGCCGTCGCCAAGATCCACGAGCTCGCCGTGGAGGTCGACTCCAAGGAGCAGATCGCCCAGGTGGCATCCATCTCGGCTGCCGACTCCGAGATCGGTGAGGCCATCTCCGATGCGATCGACAAGGTCGGCAAGGACGGTGTGGTCACCGTCGAGGAGTCCAACACCTTCGGCATCGAACTCGAGTTCACCGAGGGCATGCGGTTCGACAAGGGATACATCTCGCCGTACATGGTCACCGACACCGAGCGTATGGAAGCTGCGCTCGACAACCCGTACCTGCTCTTCGTCTCGTCCAAGATCTCCAACATCCGTGATCTGGTGCCGGTGCTGGAGAAGGTGCAGCAGGCCGGTCGCCCGCTCGTGATCATCGCTGAGGACGTCGAGGGTGAGGCCCTCGCCACGCTCGTGGTCAACAAGATCCGCGGCATCTTCAACTCGGTCGGGGTGAAGGCTCCCGGCTTCGGCGAGCGACGCAAGGCGATGCTCCAGGACATGGCGGTCCTCACCGGCGGTCAGGTCATCTCCGAGGAGGTCGGCCTCAAGCTCGAGAACGTCGACCTCTCGCTCCTCGGATCGGCGGACCGCGTGGTCGTCACCAAGGACGAGACGACGATCGTGTCCGGTGGAGGCTCCAAGGAGGACATCGACGCCCGGATCGCACAGATCAAGGCCGAGATCGACAACACCGACTCCGACTACGACCGTGAGAAGCTCCAGGAGCGGCTCGCCAAGCTGTCGGGCGGGGTGGCCGTACTCAAGGTCGGCGCCGCCACCGAGGTGGAGCTCAAGGAGAAGAAGCACCGCATCGAGGACGCCGTGTCCACGACCAAGGCAGCCATCGAAGAGGGAGTCGTCGCCGGTGGCGGCGTCACGTTGCTCCGGGCGCAGGCTGCAGTCGAGGACCTGCTCGGCAAGCTCACCGGCGATGAGGCCACGGGTGCCCAGATCATCGCCCGGGCACTCGAGGGCCCGATCAAGCAGATCGCCGAGAACGCCGGCCTGGAGGGTGGCGTGGTCGTGCAGAAGGTGAAGTCGCTGACGGCTCCGGCCGAGGGGCTCAACGCCGCGACCGGTGACTACGAGGACCTCGTCGCCGCCGGCATCATCGACGCCGCCAAGGTGACCCGGTCCGCCCTGCAGAATGCCGGGTCGATCGCAGCGCTGTTCCTCACCACCGAGGCCGTCGTGGCCGACGCTCCGGAGCCGGCCGCTGGTGGCGGCATGCCCGGAGGCATGGGGGACATGGACTTCTGATCGTCGAGACCGCCCGATTCGGGTCGGGCGGTCCTGTCGCATCCATCGGAGCGCACAGTCGAACGGGTTCGGCCGGGAACTCCACCCCGTACACTCACCCCATGGGTGGTCGACCGATCGAGCGGGTGCTCGCCGCCCGCATCGAGCCCGGCGTCTCCCCGGGCCGACGCCCCGGCCGTCAGCCCGAGGAGGTCCTCGTCGAGGAGCCCCTCGAGTTGCGAGTCGACGGTGTGCTGGTGGCCACCACGATGCGCACTCCCGGCCACGACTTCGAGTTGGCCGCAGGGTGGGCTCTGGCCGAGGGTCTCCTGGGTCCAGTGGAGTCGGCCGCCCCGATCACTGACATCCGCTACTGCGCCACGGGTTCCGCTGTCGATACCGGATTCAACACGGTGTCGGTGACCACATCGGGCGCCGGACCGGTGGGTACGCCCCGTCTCGGAACCGTCTCGTCCTCCTGCGGGGTGTGCGGCGCCGAAGCGGTGTCGGCGCTCGTCGACCGGTTGCCACCGCTTCCCGCCGACTCGACGGTGCGCTCCGGAACCCTGCTCGGGGGGTCCGCCGCCGTGTCCGGCCGTCAGGACCTGTTCGCTGCGACCGGTGGGAGCCACGCCGCTGCGATGCTCGATGTCGACGGGCAGGTGATCGTCGTGCGCGAGGACATCGGTCGGCACAACGCAGCCGACAAGGCCGTGGGACACCTCCTGCTCGATGGACGGCTCCCCGTTGTGGGTTCCACCATGTGGATCTCAGGTCGAGCGAGCTTCGAGATGGTGCAGAAGGCGTGGTCTGCCCGGTGCGCAGCGCTGGTATCGGTGAGTGCACCGTCGGCGCTGGCCATCGCCACGGCCGAACGTGCGGGTCTGGTGCTGGCAGGTTTCAGCCGGTCTGGTCGCACGACGGTCTACGCCGGACTGGACCGTGTCGTTGGCTGATCCGGTCGTCCCGGGGCCGTTGCGGGGCCCGCTGCGCCGACTCGGGCTGCACCCCGACCTCTGGGCCGGGTTGTCGCCCAATGGTGTCGGTCGGCAGAAGCCCCACCACTACCGAGACATGTTCCGCATCGCCCGGGAGCACTCGGGTCACCCACAACTGGCGTGGAACCTGCTCACCAGAGGGGTGTGCGACGGCTGCGCCCTCGGTGTCGCCGGCCTGCACGACTGGACGATCGACGGGGTCCACCTGTGCACCACCCGGCTGGAGTTGCTGTCGCTCAACACCGCCGGGCCACTCGACCCGTCCCAGCTCAGCGACGTCGGCCCGCTCGACTCGGCCTCTGGTGCGGACTTGCGGGCTCTCGGCCGATTGGCCCACCCCATGCGGCGACGTCGACGGGAGCGAGGATTCCAACGCATCGGGTGGGACGAGGCGCTCGACGTGCTCGCCGCAGCGTTGTCGGCGGCCACACCGGACCGGGCGGCGCTGTACCTCACCTCCCGCGGCCTCACCAACGAGACCTACTACGTGGCGGCCAAGGCAGCGCGTGCGATCGGTACCGCAAACATCGATTCAGCAGCCCGCGTCTGTCACGCCCCGTCCACGCTCGGGCTCAAGGCGACCATCGGGGTGGCGGCCTCCACGTGTTCGCTACGCGACGTGATCGAGTCGGATCTGATCGTGCTGTGGGGCACCAACCCAGCGAACAACCAGCCGGTGTTCATGAAGTACCTCGACCAGGCCAAGCGTCGGGGCGCGCAGGTGGTTGTGGTCAACCCGTATCTGGAGCCGGGACTGGACCGCTACTGGGTTCCTTCCTCAGTGGAGTCTGCGATCTTCGGCACTCGTGTGTGTGATCTGCACGTCCCCGTGCGACCCGGGGGGGATGTGGCGTTCGCCAATGCCGTCCTGTGTCATCTCGATGCCACGGGGCGTGTGGATCGAGAGTTCGTCGAAGCGCACACCGAGGGGTGGGACGAGACCATCTCCGAGTTGCGCGCCGTGTCGCTCGATGAGCAACTCGGTGCTGCGGGGGTGAGCCGGGCAGTGCTCGAGGAGTTCTGCGACCGTTACGCAGGTGCTGCAGCGTCGGTGCTGGTGTGGTCCATGGGAATCACCCAGCACACGACTGGCGTCGAGGGTGTGCGGGGCATCGTCAACGTGGCTCTGGCGCAGGGCAACGTGGGCCGGAACGGCGCAGGTCTCATGCCGATCCGCGGACACTCCGGTGTGCAGGGCGGTGCCGAGATGGGCGCGTACGCCACTGCTCTGCCGGGCGGTCTCGACGTCACACCCGCCAACGCTGCGGCACTGGCGGCCGAGTGGGGGTTTGCCGTCCCCGATGCCCCCGGGCTCACCGCACCCGAGATGTTGGACGCGGCTTCGGACGGGCGACTCGACGTGCTGTGGTCGTCGGGCGGCAACTTCCTCGAGGTCCTGCCGGACCCCGACGCCGTGCGGACTGCGCTCGAGCGAGTTCCACTCAGGGTGCACCAGGACGTGGTGGTGAGCAGCCAGATGCTCGTTCCCGGTGACGATGTGCTGCTGTTGCCGGTCGCCACCCGCTACGAGCAGGAGGGCGGTGGCACCTCGACGACCACGGAGCGCCGGGTGGCGTTCTCGCCGGAGATCACGTCGCCGCCCGGCGAGGCTCGCAGCGAATGGCGGCTGTTCGCCGAGGTGGCAGCCCGGGTCCGCCCTGAGGTGGCCGGGGCGTTCGACTGGGTCGACAACCGGGCGCTGCGCGCCGAGATCGCCCGGGTGGTGCCGACCTACGCCGGCATCGAGCACCTCGAGCGGACGGGCGACGCCGTGCAGTGGGGCGGCCGGCACTTGTGTTCCGGCGGCCGCTTCCCCACCCCGAGCGGCCGGGCTCGGTTCTCGCCGCTGACCCCCGTCGACGCCGCACCGCCCGAGGGCCGGTTCCTGGTGGGCACCCGTCGGGGCAAGCAGTTCAACTCGATGGTGCACGCTCAGGTCGACCCACTCACGGGCGCCGTGCGTGACGCTGTCTACGTCGACCGAGACGACGCCGCCTCGCTCGGCCTGACCGACGGCGACCCGGTGCTCCTGCGGTCCGAGGTCGGTGAGTTCCGAGGGGTCGCCCACCTGTGTCGGCTGCCTCGGGGCAGCTTGCAGGTGCACTGGCCCGAGGGCAACGTGTTGTTGCCTGCGGGCGCCGAGGATCGGGAACCGGAATCGAGGATACCGAGCTACCAAGCGGTGGTCGAGGTGATCCCGCTCCGCGGATCTGGTGCGGATCGACCGGATCCGTAGACTCCGGCACATGTCCGAGATCCAACCGTCCACGCCGTCCGAGGGAAACGCAGTCGTGCATCTGTTCTTCCACGTCGGGCCGCTGGCGGACCGGTCAGAGGTGCTCGCAGCATGCGCTGCCGCCGTGGACCGGGGGAGCCAGGTCGTGACTGCAGCGATGCTCGGCCACAAGTCGGATCTGTGCGTCATGGCGCTCGCTCCCGACCAGTGGGATCTGCGCCGCTTGCAGACCGATCTGGTGGCGGCGGGTCTGGACCTCGTCGACAGCTACGTCTCGCTCACCGAAACATCGGAGTACGCCCAGGGCGTCCCCGATGCGATGAAGCAGGCTCGGCTCCACCCGATCCTCCCGCCCGAGGGCAAACCGGCGTTCTGCTTCTATCCCATGTCGAAGCGACGTGAGGTGGGTGCCAACTGGTTCACGTTGCCCTACGACGACCGCAGGGAGTTGATGTACGAGCACGGCGCCTCGGGCCGGAAGTTCGCCGGCCGTGTGCAACAGGTGGTGACCGGATCCACTGGTACCGACGACTATGAGTGGGGCGTCACACTCTTCTGCGAGCACCCGGACGACATCAAGGACGTCGTCTACACGATGCGGTTCGACCAGGCGTCGGCGCTGTACGGGGAGTTCGGACCGTTCTACGTGGGGATGATCGCTGACCCCGCCGACGTCCTCGCCGAGCTCGGTGTGGACTGAGCCGGGTCCGACCTCACCATCCTTGTGAGCCCGGGCCGCCCTTGAACGGTCCGACGACGTCGGGGGTGATCCACCCTCCGTAGAAGTCGCCGTCGTTTGGGGTCACCTCGTCCTCGCCCACTCGGCACCGGTCGACGCGAGCGGCGTAGAAGGCGTACCAGCCGGCGATGTCGGCGAATTGGGGATTGGGTGACGGGTAGGTCCACGCGACGTCGGCGACGGTCCGGGCGCCGGTGTCGTCGACCAGCACCAGGTCCACGTAGGCAGCGACGCCCTTCCACTCGCAGTAGGTGGAGGTGCGGCTTGGCTCGAGCAGCGACCTGTCCACGTCCTCGGGCGGGAAGTAGTACGCCGGCGCCTGGGACGTCTCGAGCACTCGGCGGCCACGGGTGGTGGCGGCCACGACGACCAGCGACCCGGCTGGCGCTCGGGCGCAGACCTCCAGCGGTCGGTCGACCGGTTCGATCCGGGGTGGCCGTGGGAAGTCCCACACCGACTCCTGCCCGGGTCCGGGTTCAATCCGTCGGGGATGCACGGTGTCAGGATGCAGCGTGACCGACGACGACGCCCAACTGCTCGAGCACGGCCGCTTGCTCGCCGAGGCCGTGGTGGACGCGCTCCCGGGCTGGGTCGAGCGCTGCGTCCGACTGCGCTGCACCGGGGCGGGGGTGGACTACGACACCGACGTTGCCGACGCCACCCGCCGGGCAGGCGTGGCCTGCGTCGCCGACGTGGGAGCGGCGGTCAGCGAGCTGCTCGCCACCGACCCCGACGAGCAGACGACCACCCCGCTCGCCCTCATCCGGTCGGCGGTCGTCCATCCGGGCGCCGTGCTGGTGGCGGCCGGTGTGCCGCCGGTCGACCGTGACGACTTCGCCCGTCGCTCGTTCCCCGACGACGTCTACGACCTGAGCCCGGCGACCGTGGCCGACCTCGACCCGGGGCTCCACGAGTTGGCGATCACCTGGGGTGCCGCCCGCGCCTGGGTGCACCGCCGACGGCACGGCGGCGGCGAGTGATGGCCGAGTACATCTAGTCCTGCGGGTCCTCGGGGGCCCGGCGCCACCCGGCGTCGGTGATGGACCGGGGCTCGAAGAACAGGCAGCCCTCCGGACAGGCGAACGGGGCCTGCTCGGCGGCATCGACCCGACAGCGCTGGACCAGGTCGCCGCTGGCGACGGTGCGGCTCGAGTAGTGGCGGCAGTCCTCCCGAATGGCCACGGCGCCATGGTAGGCGTCGGCGGTTCCGTAACTGAGTCTCGCGTTCGGTGAAACACTGCCGAAACACCCTGTCCGTAGCTTGACTTCACCGGACAGACGTGGGTCGTCTGTGCGGATCCAATGAGAGAAAGGGCCTACGACCATGGAAGCTGGTGGCATAGCTTGGGTGCTCGTCTCCTCTGCGCTGGTGTTGTTCATGACACCGGGACTTGCGCTGTTCTACGGAGGCATGGACCGGAGCCGCAACGTACTGAACATGTTCATGATGAACTTCTGGTGCCTGCTGATCGTCCCGATCGTGTGGGTGATCGCCGGGTTCTCGCTGGCTTACAGCGGGTCTGGGTCGTTCATCGGGAACCTCGACTGGACGCTCCTGAGCGGCCTGGGGATCGACGCTGCCGACGCAGGTGGCGACGGTGGCAAGCTGATCCTGGCGGCGATCTTCCTGGGGATGTTCGCCGTGATCACCCCGGCGCTCATCTCGGGTGCCGTGGCTGACCGCATGAAGTTTCCGGCGTGGGCGGTGTTCGTCCCGGCGTGGATCCTGCTGGTCTACTGCCCCGTGTCGTTCTGGATCTACGGCGGCGTGTGGGGTGACGGCCTCACGGGCTGGCTCGGCGTGCGTGGTTCGCTCGACTTCGCCGGCGGCACCGTGATCCACGTCAACGCCGGCATCGCAGCTCTCGCTGCGGTCCTCATCCTCGGCAAGCGCACGGGCTGGCCGAAGGAGGGTCACCCGCCGCACTCCATGCCGCTGGTGATGCTCGGCACAGGCATCCTGTGGTTCGGCTGGTTCGGCTTCAACGCCGGCTCGGCGTTCGCCGCCAATGGCGTGGCCATCCAGGCCTTCATGAACACCTTCCTTGCCGCTGCCGCCGGTGGTCTGGCGTGGGGCATCGTCGAGCGCATCCGAGACGGCCACTTCACCAACCTGGGGGTTGCCTCGGGCATCGTGTCCGGCCTGGTCGCCATCACCCCCGGTGCCGGCTACGTGAGCGGCATGTCACCGATCTGGATCGGCCTCGCCGCCGGTGTGCTCTGCTCCTTCGCCGTTCGGCTGAAGTTCGCCGGCAAGTTCGACGACTCGCTCGACGTGGTCGGTGTGCACTTCATCGGCGGCCTGATCGGCTCGCTGCTCATCGGGCTGTTCGCCGATCCCGGGTTCTTCGGTGCGGAGTTCGGCGCCGGACTGCTCAACGGCGGTGGCGCCACCCTGCTCATCGAGCAGATCGTCGCCAATGCCGTCACCATCGTCTACTCCTTCATCGTCACGGGTCTGATCCTGCTCGCCATCAAGGCGGTCATCGGGATCCGGGTCAGCGAGGAGGACGAGGAGTCCGGTCTGGACCTCACGCAGCACGCCGAGAGCGCGTACAACATCGGCGAAGTCACCATGGGCCGGGGCTGACGCCGCGGAACCGGAGAGAAAGGAACAACATCCATGAAGCTGGTCACCGCAGTCATCAAGCCCTTCAAGGTCGATGACGTCAAGGAGGCACTGAAAGCAGCCGGGGTCACCGGTATGACCATCACCGAGGTCAAGGGGTTCGGCCGTCAGGGCGGACACACCGAGACCTACCGGGGCACGGAGTACCAGGTGGACTTCCTCCCCAAGGTGAAGGTCGAGGCCATCGTCGACGACGACGCCGTGGGCGGCGTGGTGGACGCGATCGCCGGTGCTGCCAACACCGACAAGATCGGCGACGGGAAGGTATGGGTCACCACCGTCGACAATCTCGTCCGCATCCGTACCGGCGAGACCGGATCCGCCGCGATCTGATCCACCCGTACTCCGTTCCCCGACCCACGGGGCGTCCCTCCGGTCAGGCCAGGCCCGACCTGGCCGGAGGGACATGGGGTCGGAGTTTCGGACCACCTGGAAGGTTCACCGGGCCGTGTCACCGCCGCTCCTGCGAAGCGAACTGATCGCCGACGAGTCGCTCCGCGGTCGGGCGTTCTCATCGGCCTACGGCGCCGCAGTGGAGTCGTGGCTCGTCGACCTGTTCGACGAGGCAGCGATCCTCTCGTCCACCGACGGCGAGGGCGGCCCAGCCGCACCGGTCACCGGTGTGTCGCTCCTCGCCGTCGGCGGGCAGGGTCGGTCGGAGCTGTGTCCACAGTCCGACCTGGACCTGCTGTTGGTCTTCGACAAGGGGTTCGACCCCGAACCGATCGCCAACGGCATCTGGTACCCGGTGTGGGACGCTGGGCTGAAGCTCGGTCACGCCGTCCGCACCGTGCGCGACTCCATCTCCCTCGCTGCGGAGGATCTGCAGACGGCCACGGCGCTGCTCTCGGCCCGGCACCTGGCAGGCGACCGCCGCCTGAGTTCCGAGCTGGCGGAGAAGGCCCGTCTGGGCTGGCGCCGCCGTGGCCGTTCCTGGCTCGAGGAGCTCGGCCGCTCCGTCGAGGAGCGTCACCGGACCGCCGGAGAGGTCGCCTTCGAGCTCGAGCCCGACCTGAAGGAGGGTCGCGGGGGGCTGCGTGACGTCCACGCCCTGGTGTGGGCCCGTGAGGCCGGCGCCGAGGTCGACCCGAGGGTGCTCGCCGACCTCCAGCTCCACCACGACACGCTCCTCGAGATCCGGGTGGAGCTCCATCGGGTCCGGGGTCGTCCCGGCGACCGGTTGCTCCTCGAGGACCAGGACACCGTGGCCCAGCGTCTCGGCCTGACCGACGCCGACGAGCTGATGGCCTCGGTCGCCCGGGCTGGTCGGGCGATCGCCTGGGCGAGCGACGAAGCCTGGTACGAGATCGGCCGCACCGTGACCAAGCGGCGGCCTCGTCGGCGCCGTGACCGGGCCGTCGAGCACGGTCTGGCGATCCGGGAGGGTCGGGTGGCCGTCGCTGACCCCGAGGGGTCGCTGGACCCGGAGACGGTCCTCCGGGTGGCCGTCACGGCCGCCCGGCACGAGGTCCGGGTCGACCTGGGCACGCTGGACGCGCTCGACGCCGCGCCCCCGCTGCCCTCACCCTGGTCCGACGAGGCTCGACAGCTCTTCGCCGAGCTCCTGCTCATCGGTCCGGCCGCGATCCCGGTCGTCGAGGCGCTCGACTGGTGGAACCTCTGGGTGCCGGTCCTCCCAGAGTGGGAGCCCGTTCGGTGTCGACCCCAGCGCAACGCGCTGCACCGCTACACCGTCGACCGGCACCTGCTCGAGGCAGCTGCCGAGGCTGCGCCGTTGCGCCACCGAGTCGACCGGCCCGAGCTCCTGGTGCTCGCCGCCCTGCTCCACGACATCGGCAAGGGCCACGCAGGCGACCACAGCGAGGTCGGCGAGTCGTTGGCCCGCAGGATCCTGGCCCGCATGGGCTACGACACGGCCGACGTGACGGCGGTCTGCTCGGCGGTCCGGCACCACCTCCTGCTAGCCGACGTGGCCACCCGTCGTGACCTCGACGACCCGGTGACCATCGCGACCGTCGCCCGGCGGGTCGGCACCATGGAGCAGCTGGCCCTGTTCCGGGCGCTGTCCGAGGCCGACGCGCTCGCCACCGGTCCGGCGGCGTGGGGTCCCTGGCGGTCCCAGCTCGTGGACCGACTCTGCTCGTTGGTGCGTCGCGCTCTCGACGGCGACGCCCCCGGCGTCACCGACGCCGCTCCGTCCTTCCCGACGGCGGAGCAGCGGGAGCTCATGGCGACGGGGGAGACCCGGGTGGTGGGTCGGGAGGACCAGCTCGTGGTCGTCTGCTCGGACCGCCCCGGCGTCGTGTCCCGGGTGGCGGGTGTGCTGGCGCTGCACGGTCTGGAGGTCGTACGAGCGGTGATCCACTCAGAGGGCGACGTCGTCCTCGACGAGTTCCGGGTCGAGGTCGACGCCGCCCGGTTGGTGCCGTGGGAGCGGGTCGTGGCCGACGTGGAGCGCGTCCTCGACGGGCGACTCGCCCTGGCCTCGCGTCTCTCGGAGCGCATCGGCTCGGCCCACCAGCGCCGGCCGGGGATCCACCAGCTCGTCCCGCTCGTCCGGTTCGACAACGACGGGTCGGACGAGGCCACGATCATCGAGGTGGTCGGTCCTGACACTCCGGGGCTGCTGTACCGGATCACCAAGGCGATGGCCGAGATGTACCTCGACGTCCGCTCCGCCCGTATCCAGACTGTCGGCGACGACGTGGTCGACACGTTCTACGTGGTCGACGCCTCC
>Ga0194130_10008307_pt1 | contig 11091 bp, 8 predicted proteins | sample TA2KigsurfametaG_FD_160084 | JGI IMG/M metagenome (GOLD analysis project Ga0194130, IMG submission 160084) | Freshwater microbial communities from Lake Tanganyika, Tanzania - TA2015050 Kigoma 12 surface | ecosystem: Environmental > Aquatic > Freshwater > Lake | place: Tanzania: Lake Tanganyika... | reverse complement strand
GCAAAATGCAACAGTGCGGTCAACACCAACTTTGCTGAGACTTTGTCTGCCTTCTGAAAGTTCAGTGCGAGTGCCATGGCGTCCATGACTTTGTCGATGGTGCCTTGCCCCATGCCGTGTGCGAGGTGCCAGTCGCTATAGGTGATATCTGCCTGTTCGTCGATATAATTCTGTGATCCGAAAATGGGCTTCATCAATCCGCGCCCCATGGCTAATTTTTCGGACCACGTCATTAACTCGCTCTTGGCCACGCCAAGTAACCCATTAAATGGCGCAGGCAACCCTTGAACGAATTCAATGGATCCATACTTGCCACCCGGTAATGCGAATACCATTTCCGCTGGCTTCCAGTCGAAACTGTCCTGCAGACCAACTTCTGCAAGAAAGTTGAGGAGGTTGTGATAGGCGCCGAAGAAGACATGCAACCCACTCTCGACCCAATCGCCGTCTGGGTCTTGCCACGCCGATACTTTGCCACCTGGCACATCGCGCTTTTCGAGGAGTACTACCTGGTACCCGCGATCATTAAGCCATTTTGCAGTCGCGAATCCAGCTGGTCCAGCACCTGCAATGATTGCACGCATCGTCATACATCTAACCTCTAGCTAATGGCAATCCAATGCCAAAAAACTCTCCACTCTCAAGGGTACGCCACAGCTACGCGACAGGATGTGTCAGTTCTGACGGTGCCTGTACTGCACTAATCAGAATTTTGTCGATGCGTAACCCGTCCATGTCAATGACTTCGAGGCGCCAGTTGTTGACGACAACATATTCACCCGCATGCGGAATATGCCCGAGTACGCTCAGCAGATACCCCGCAATGGTGTCGTATTGCGCGTTTTCTTTGAGTTGGATGCTCAAACTGGTGCGACTCACCACATCATCGACTGGCGTAATGCCGTCAATCAGGTACGAACCATCTTCACGTTTGACAATGTGTGGTGACTCCGCATCGTCGTATTCGTCAGCAATGTCACCAACAATCTCTTCGATGACGTCTTCGAGCGTGATAACACCTTCGACGGTACCCAGTTCGCCCACGACCACCGCAAGGTGCTGTTGCTTTTTCTTGAACAGCGCCAACGTATCAGCTGCGCGACTTTGCTCTGGCACAAACAACGGCTCGCGCATGGCCACGCGTACTGGTACGTTGAGGTCGCCTGTGCGCACTAGGCGCAAAATATCGCGCCCATGGACTACGCCCACGACGCGATCAAGATTCCCCTCGTACACTGGAGCACGCGAGAACCCACTGTCGAGGAGGGCATCAACGACGTCGCCGAGTCGCGCATTTGCGTCGAGCGCATATACATCGGTGCGCGGGGTCATCACCTGTCGCACACTCATATCACCCAAGCTAAAGACATTCTCGAAAATTTCACGCTCGTGTGGTTCAAGCGCACCATCTTGGGCGCCTTCACGGACGAGTTGACGGATGTCTTCTTCGGTGACTGAGCTATTCGACGTGTCTCGCTGCCCGCCGATGCGCAGGAGGAGCTCAGTTGACCAGGCCAACAACGAGACGAGTGGCTGTGTAATGCGCGAAATCACATTCATTGGTTTGGCGAGCCGCATCGCAATCCACTCGGCGTGCTGGAGTGCCAGACGCTTCGGCACGAGTTCGCCGATGACCAGCGAAAGATACGTCAATATGACGACGACACACGCCAGCGCCACTGTCTCAGCATAGGGGCCAATATACGGAACGGTCGTCAGTTGCGGCGCCAAACTATCAGCGATGCTTGCACCGCCAAATACGCCAGTCAACGTGCCGATCAACGTGATTCCGACTTGTACTGTCGATAACAGTCTGTTTGGGTCGTCCTGTAGGGCAACAGCGATTTTTGCACCTTCGTCGCCGTCGTCGGCTTTTTGTTGGAGTCGCCCACGTCGTGCCGATACCATTGCCAGCTCTGTGCCCGAAAAAATACCGTTTGCCACGAGTAACAACAATATAATGACTATTTCACTACCCATGTATCTTCCTTGTACACAATAAACATCATAACTATATCATTTTCATATGAGAATTACATAAAAGCACATATGCATGGGCGCGAATAGGGCACAATAACGGTATTGCGTAAAATTGACATGATACTGTCATGATTTTATAATGGTATGGACGGACATCGGTTCCGTCGCTTGTGTAGAGAGGAATCTGCGTATGATGAACCTGTTCACCGCCACCAACATTGCACGATGTAAACTGAGTGGCAAAAAGCGCTATCGCGATCGCAAAGAAGCAAAACGTGTGGTCATCCTCGCTCGACGCAACAAGTTGTATGCCGAACAAGCAGGGGTGCCAACGCATCGCAATGAAAACAGAACATACCGGTGTCATGCGTGCGGAGGGTGGCACGTTACCAGCAAGCCGGCCAAGCCCACATAATCGCCATGTGTGCTTGACGTGTCGCCTAGCCTGATCGAGCTACACCCACACCCGTCTCTGAATGAGACGGGTGTGGGTTCGTTATAATAACAAGCAATAGCAAAAAGGACGAGGATTGGCATGCAAACGCAACGAGTCGTGGTGGTGGGTGCTGGATTGGGTGGGCTTGCCGCAGCCATACGCTGTGCGGCTGCCGGGTATCAAACCACGCTCATTGAAGCACGCGATCAAGTCGGTGGCAAACTCAACATCATCCGCGATCGAGGATTTGTCTGGGATATCGGTCCATCATTGCTGACGATGCCGTGGGTCATTGATGATCTTTTGCAGCAGACCGGGAGCTCATTGGCCGAGGAGCTCGATGTTGTGCCGTTAGCATCGGCGTGTCGCTATGTGTGGCCGGATGGGAGCATTTTTGATGCGTGGACAAGCTTTCCTGCCATGCTCCAAAGTATCGAACGCATTGAACCGCGTGATGTTGGGAACTTTCTGCGCTTCATGGCATATGCGCAGCGTATGTGGCATCTGACAGCCGATACATTTTTGTATTCCGTCTTCCGCGGGTGGCGAAGTCTGCTCGATTGGCGCTTGCTCCGCGATGCGCGACATCTTGATGGATTCCGTACCATGCATCGTGCAGTCGAATCGTTCTTTGTCAGCCCCAAAATGCAACAAGTGATGAACCGCTTTGCAACCTACAATGGGTCTTCACCGTACCGCACGCTTGCAACGTTTAATTTGATTGCATGGGCTGAGTTTGGGCTTGGCGCCTATTATCCGCGTGGCGGCATGTATCGCATTGCTGAAGTGCTCCATGCAGCCGCCCTGCGGGCTGGTGTGGACATCCGCCTCGATACGGCCGTGACACGTATCGCACATCAGCGAGGTCGCGTGATTGGCGTACATACGCGCTGTGGTGCGTTCTATCCTGCTGATGCGGTTGTGAGTAATGTGGACCCGCAAGTCACCTTGGAACACATGGTCGATGGTGGTGCGCGGCGCGCACGTGCGCTCAAAAAGCGCGAACTATCGTGTAGTGGTTTTGTGATTCTGTGGGGCCTCAATACGCGCTATGATCTGCTTGACCATCACACCATCTTCTTTTCACCCGATTATCGTGCGGAATTCGCAGATACGGATGCCGGGCGCTTGCATGCCACCCCTACCGTGTATCTCAATCATACGGTCGCCTATGATGCAAATCATGCTCCCCCTGGCGGACAAAACATCTTCGTGCTGGTGAATGTGCCACCCCTGCGACACAGTGCAATCGATTGGTCACAGGTGGCCGAGACCTACGCACAGCGCATCGCCGAACGCCTCGAAGAGGTCGGTCTTACCGATTTGCGTAACCACATTGTGGTGCAAAAAATCATTACCCCAGTAGAACTCGAACGCATGTATGGGGCACCGGGTGGCGCCATCTATGGATTGGCATCAAATGCGATGACGAGCGCCTTTGTGCGCCCCGCACAGCAAGATGCGCGTGTGAAAGGGCTCTTCTATTGCGGCGGTGGTACACATCCCGGTGGCGGAATCCCGCTCGCGCTTCTCTCTGGCAAACATGCCGCCCAACTTGTCAAAGAAACGCTAGGCTAAGCGCATCTTTCGCAGACGTGTACTCGTAACTGGTAGTTGCAGTTTTGTTGATTCAAAGTATACTAAGTAAGTAGGTTATATAGAACTATTGTGAGTAGTAGATGAGTCAACAGACAACCATTCCCCGTCGTCGCTACGTATGGGCGTTGGGTGCGTTATTAGTCGTGGCGGCAATCGGAGTGAATTACGCGCGCTGGCAAGCGGCTGGATATGAACTCGATGCTGGCGCGCTAGGCTGGGCAACCCTGGTTGGCATGTTGGCACAATTCGTCGATGGAGCGTTAGGCATGGCGTACGGCGTCACCGCGTCGTCGTTTTTTTTGGCATTAGGATTTACGCCTGCTGTGGCGTCAGCATCGGTGCATGTGGCCAAGTTGTTTACGTCGGGAGCCTCTGCGTTGAGTCATTGGCGCATGGGCAACATCGAGCGGAGCCTGTTGTGGCGCCTGGTGATTCCGGGCATCATCGGTGCACTTTGCGGTGTCTATGTGGTTACTAATGCAGATGGGAGTTGGCTCAAGCCGTACGTCAATGGATATCTCTTGTGCATGGGCATTTGGATTATCATCAAAGCATTTTGGCGCGTACAATCGGTCGCCGCTGGTCGACCTGGCACGGTAAGCGTAGTCGGGTTTGTTGGTGCCTTTGTTGATGCTATTGGCGGTGGCGGTTGGGGACCTGTGGTGACGACCAGCATGTTAGGGACTGGTCGCGAAGCTCGCTATGTTGTCGGTACTGTCAATACGGCTGAATTTTTTGTGACTGTGGTCAGTGGCGTGACGCTCGCGCTGATTGTAAGTGTACAGGCGTGGGAGTCCGTGGCCGGGTTGATTCTCGGTGGCATGCTCATGGCGCCGTTTGCTGCCTGGATCGCCGGCCGACTGCCACGCACGTGGTTGATGGTAGCAGTCGGTATCTTGATTAGTTGTCTGAGTGCATGGAGCTTGTGGCAGTACATCGGCTAAGAATGTACGGGTGGTCACATTGACGCACTAAACAGCTCGCGAATGCGTTGTGCTTGCCAATCAACTAAGTCGGTGAGTGGCACAAAGGGGAGATTGCTCAGTGGGTCAGTTGCCTGGTACGGTGGAGGCCCGTACTCAGGCGTCACGGTCAGTGCCGTTGCTCCCCGTTGTAGGTGCGCCGTATGAATCATGCGCCACCAGTGTTCGTGTGCGTCAACTTCTTGGGCGAAGCGCGGTAAGCGTGGATCAATGACTTGTGGCCCTTGAGAGTGCCCTACTCGCGCATGTAAGTGCGCAACGTGCGGTGCACAAAACTGCAAAATTGCTTCTGCATCCGGTAAAAGCCGCTCTGCTACGACGACCCAGTGACTATAGTCGGCACACAGCTGTAGTTCGGGGTAGCGATTGAGATATGCTACCGTGTTCCACGGATTAAAAAAGAGCCGACTTCGGTGCGTTTCGTGGGCAATGGAAATGTTGTGGTGATGCGCAACAGTAAGCATCGCCTCAATAAATCCACACCCATCGTCGAAGCTCGATCCATCGCGCCAGCCATGGAGCGTAATCTGCCGTGCGCCACAATGGACAGCTGCGTCGATTTGTTGGATGGCACTCGCAATATGACTGGCGAGATCCGGGCCATTCGTAAAGACCATGGCCACAAAATCGAGATTATGGGTAGTCAGCAGTGTAACCAATCGTTGCTGCTCATTTGGATCGAGCGGTACTCCACACTCAATACCACGATACCCTTGTGCTGCAAATGCGGGAAAGACAATCTCCCACGGTGCGTCAACACCCCATAGACTACGAATGAGGTCAATTTGCATCGCGGTCTCCTTCTGCGTGCTCATTACGATGATTATACCGTAAATGACCACGTCGGAATAATTCGGCACATCTGCGCGTCAGCGACTCGATTTGCGAAATCCCGCTTGTTTTGCAGCGTCTTCGTCACCAAAACAGATGACACGGTCGTTGCGCGTTTGAGCGTATCCCTGACCCGTTGGTAGATGATAGATACCTGAGTTCGGATTTGCCTTGATTTGACCGACTTGACACGGAAAGGCCTGTGCGTCTGCGGTCATCGTGGCAGTGGGAGCGACCGTCGCTGTGGGGAGTTGTTGTGGTACTGATGCAGTGCTTGGTGCATCTGGGTCACCGTTACACGTCGTGGGTGACCAGAGCCCGTATTGGTTGGTGCGGGCATCTTGTTGCGCTGCTTTGAAGAGCGTTTGATATTGATATGGGATTTGGTAGGTATACTCGAATGCATAGCCGTCTGCGATAATTTTGTGATTAAACAACGTCGTATCGTCGATCCAGAGGTAGACGAGCAACCTGTCGTAACGGTCGGTCTCATCTTGGGTCGGATCGGGTTCAAGGTAGACATTCTTGCTGAGGAGCAGTGCCTTGGTGTAGGCACTTGCTTCAATGCCGAAGCACTCAACCGGTTTGCGTGGATCAACACTTTCGGGTGTGTCAATGCCTATCAGACGCAGACGCGTTTCTTCGTCATTGATGTTCACCACCACCGTATCGCCGTCAATGACGCGGACCACGCGTGCAGGGATGGTGTCTGCCGGGCGGGTAATGCCGGATGTCAGCGATGACGTGGGTAGGGGTAGAGACCCACTTGCAGGTCTGGTGGTGGGCACGGCTGTTGGTTGTGCTGTGGGGACGGCTGTAGCCTCACGCGTGGCTGTGGGCACCGGCGTAGCTGTTGCGTTGGGTGGCGTTGCCGTCGGCTGACTGGTTGCTTCGGCGGTAGCACTCACTTGTGGCACATCGGTTGCACGCGTGGTGGTGCGTGGTGGTGCGTCTGGTGAGATGATGACGCTAATAACGGTACTCATTACGATGACGATGAAGAATAATAAGCTTGCGACCCGATAGAGCCCTCCACGTCGCCACAAGTAGCCGACGAGCAAAATCGGCCATGCGACCATATAGTAGATGATTATGGCAAAGTATTTGGCAATATACCATATGCCGCGTGCGACAACTTTGATGACATTCCATATGGCGTAGAAGATCACGAGGAAGATACCGATGAAACAACAACCAGTGATGTTTGATTGATTATCTGGGCGTAAATGCATGGTCATGAGCGTCTCTTTGTAGCAATAGAAGCACTAATTTGTATTGTATGCAAATATATATTCACAAATGTGGATGATGACATCATTAATACGCGTCCACAAATGTGATGCCAGGGTCGCACACTAAGTGCGACCCTGGCATGCAAGCGCAGTATGAATCACCCAATCTAGGTGGATGCAAATTGTGGCAGATGTGCTTTTGCGGTACCAAACATCTCTGTGACCATCGCGTGAATTTCTTTGAGAGAGAGGCACGCGGCAGTCAGAGGATCGTGACAGCAGGCTTGATAAATGGCTGTGGCATCGCCATTGATGCATCCATGAATGGCTAATTCTTCGATTTGACAACTCAGGGTGGTGAGCATGCTGACCGAGGCAGGCAGTGCACCGACGTTAAATGGATGAAACCCGGTTTTGTCGACAACGATGGGGACTTCAACACACGCACCGAGCGGTAAATTGTCAATATGACGATTATTTGACACGTTGCCGTTGAATTTAAACGCACTCCCACCGGCGAGCGCATTGATTATGGCAGCCGCATATTCGTTGCTTGGCGTAAGGTCAACGGGTGTCGGATGTTCACGCTCTTGACGTGCTTCGTCGCGCCAGCGGTGCATGTGAGCGCGGTACCAGTTGAGCGCAGCATAAGAGGCACCAGGATTCCACCCCGTACCGGGTGTGCAGTACTGGGCAATCAGATCAGGGCGTTTGCGGAACCACCAGTTGTACTCTGAATGATGTCCGCTTGATTCGGTCGTGTAATACCCTAATGCCGTGAAGAGTTCGTTGCGAACAATTTCTTCATTGTAGATTTCTTCTTTTTGGATGGTCTGGCGCAATAAGGGATAGATGTCAATGCCGTTCCAGCAGAATGAGAGATACCACGCCATATGATTGATGCCCGCACAGGTGTAGCTGATTTCGTTCATATCCGCACCTATCCAGCGCGCAATCATCTCGGCTGTTCCTTGCACGCTATGGCATAGCCCCACAACTTTGATTTTGGAGACGCGACTCAACGCTCCACAAATCATGGCCATCGGATTTGTGTAGTTCAACAGCACGGCCTGGGGCGCAACTTGTTCCATGGTGCGAACAATTTCGAGCATGGCTGGGTAGATGCGCAAAAAGCGGAAGATGCCTCCCGGCCCACGCGTGTCGCCGATATTGAGGTCAACGCCATAGCGTGCTGGGATCTCGATGTCGTGGCGCCACCGTTCAAAGTCATCTGCGATGGTACAAATCACCACCTGTGCATCGGTCAGCGCCTCGGTGAGGTTGGTGGTTGTGACGAGCTGTGCTGGATAATTGCCTGCTTCAAGGATTCGTTGTACACCATACTCAGCGGTAGCTAAGCGCTCCGGATTAATGTCGTGGAGCACAATGGTGGTGTTTTGTAGGAGTGGAAAACTCAAGATATCACGCGCTAATCGGCGCGTAAATATATAACTCCCGGCACCAACGAATACGATTTTTTTCATTCGTCCCTCTTCACGTTATTGTATGGCAGCCCGTATAGCACCCTCATTCTACACGATTTCTTCATATTTTATTTACATAAATAAATTTAACAAATACAGTGTAATCGTTAATATTACACAATAATTGTATGCAATCGATGTCATCAACGGTGGCAGGTGCGTATCGTGTACAGGCGGGCGGTACCAACGATTGAAAGAGTGATAATGCCTTGTATAATACAGAGAGCATGTGCTACACACCACACACCGATTGTCTGTTTCAAGGGGGCCCAAATGCGTCGTTATCCGGCAAATGCGCATTACTTCATGCGTCGCGGACAACCATTGGTATTAGTTGGTGCTGGTGAGCATTATGGTGCAATACTCAACCTAGAATTTGATATGCAGCGCTATCTAGCTGCGGTGGCGCGGAGCGGGCTCAACTATGTACGTGTGTTTAGTGGGAGCTACGTCGAACATCCTGGGGCATTCGGCATTGTTGAAAACACCCTAGCACCGCGCCGTGATCAGTTTTTGGCACCATGGGTGCGTGATGAACAGGGTCGGTACGATTTGTCGCGCATTAACCCGATGTGGATGCAACGACTGATTGCGTTTGTGTCGATGGCCAATCAATTCGATATCTGTGTCGAAGTCACGTTATTTTGTTTTTGGTATGAACAGACATCGTGGGAGAGTTCTCCCATGCATCCGACATTGAGCCGGCAGGGGATTGGTCCATACGAATCAACGCGGGTATACGAACCCGACTCACCGTTGTTGCCATTCATGAAGCGGCTTGTGCAGGTGGTAGCCACCGAGTTACGCGATTACGACAACGTCATCCTCGAAGTTTGCAATGAACCATACAGTCGGCATGATCATACGATGGATATGCCGTGGCATGTACAGATGATTCAGGCAATCCATAGTGTCGCACCAGACCTGCCGATTGCAATAAACGTGGCGAACCGGACACAGCTCATAGCAACGCTTCCTGATCATGTCTCGCTGATTAACTTTCACTATGCCATCCCATCTGCTGCCCGTGAGAATTGGCATTTCGGTGCGGTGATTGGCGATGATGAAACGGGCTTTCGTGGCCAGTCAGCAGCACCATATCGCCAAGAGGCGTGGTCGTTTTTTGTGGCAGGTGGAGGCACCTTCAGTCATCTCGATTATGGCTATACGGTGCGCCACCCCGAGGGTGATGCGCCGCTCGATCCACGCACGCCTGGGTACGGCGGGAACGATTTGCGCCGGCAGTTGGCGTTTTTGCGAGCGACACTCGAACGCATTGCGGTATGGAATATGCAACCATGTAACGAAATTGGCGCATGGCATGCCGGAGATACGGATATGCAGGTAATGGGCGCACTCGGTGAGCGGTATATCGCATACATCCCGCAGAATCGCCCTGCACAAAGCCTGATGCTGGGTATTCCGGCGGGGCGGTATGTACTTGAGTGGTTGTATCCGGCGGCATGTATGAATCAGCAGGCGGCCACACTTGACCATCGCGGTGGTTTTGTGCGTATTGAGACGCCACTGCATGCAGAAGATTTGGCGTTTTTGTTACTTCGGGTTCGTTAACATACACTCCGATGCATTTAATGCATCGGAGTGTATGTGGGCTGAATTAGAGATGACACGGCTGTTGCGTAGCGAGTTTCATCAGTTCGATGGCGCGATCCAAGTTAAGCTGTGTGGCCACGTAGCAATTTGCCGGTTTTTTTGCGAAGCCGCGCGGATCAATTGCGGTCATTCCACGCCCTACGCCTTGGCCAATGTCAACTTCCATGTAGACGTGTTGCACGGTTGCACAATCGGGATCCAGCGCAACTGCCATGGCTTTGGGATCAGCCATTGACATACCCGGTCGCCCCCACGCTTTGACAAGATTGGTGAGGTTTTGACACATCGGCCGCACAAATCGACGTCCCATGTCGCCTGCATCAAGGATTTCGTCCCAGCGATTCCACAGAATAGGATGCTCGATGGTGTTCTCCCATGTAATCCAGGTGGACTGTAAGTTGCCACGGCGGAGTACCAAATCAGCGGCCTCTGGGTCGACATAAATGTTGAATTCAGCGGTGGGGGTGATATTGCCAGTGGCTTTCGGTGCACCACCCATGATATAGGTTTTGCTGATGTAGTCGGAGAGATTGGGTTCAATTGACAAGGCAATTGCCAAATTTGTGAGTGGTCCGAGTGTGACAAGCGTGCATCCGGGGTGCTTTTTGGCCAGTTCGATAATCGCGAGTGCGCCATGGAGTGTTTCGAGTGGACGCGGTGCGGATAATCCTACATCGCCGAGCCCATCAGCACCATGGATATCACTGGCATCGGGTGCGTTGACGAGGAGTGGTTGTGCGGCCCCGCGATAAATAGGAATGTGTCCAGCGCCGAACGCACTAAGAATGGTGCCGACATTGCGTTCTACGTTGGGCAGTGAGACATTGCCGTTGAGCGTGGTGATACCGACAACGTCAAAGTCAGGATGGGCGAGAGCCATCAAAATGGCGAGTGCGTCATCAACACCAGCATCGGTATCAATAATCATTGGG
>Ga0194130_10008304_pt1 | contig 11093 bp, 12 predicted proteins | sample TA2KigsurfametaG_FD_160084 | JGI IMG/M metagenome (GOLD analysis project Ga0194130, IMG submission 160084) | Freshwater microbial communities from Lake Tanganyika, Tanzania - TA2015050 Kigoma 12 surface | ecosystem: Environmental > Aquatic > Freshwater > Lake | place: Tanzania: Lake Tanganyika... | reverse complement strand
GCGGGCCGCCCGAGCCGATGCCAAGGCGACCAAGCGGGCCCGGCGCCGAGGAACGCGGAAGTAGCCCCGGATCGGCTCCGCTACGGCGTCACGCCGGCGGCCAGGGGTGGTTGTGCTGTGCGCACACGCATGCGCAGCAGATGCCGCTCCTCCTTGGCCTCGAGCAGCAGCGTGACGAGTTCCGTGACCCGGAAGAACCGGACCTTGCGCCCCTGGGAGCAGGCGGCCATCCCGAAGGCCGTTGCCAGATGCGTCTTCCCCGTGCCTGATGGGCCGAAGGATGTTCTCGCGGCGGTCGAGATACTGCCCGAGTGCTTCGCCTTGCTCCGCAGGAGATCGGGGCTGTCGCCCCGATCTTCCCCGCCCAGAGACCTGCACGGTTGTGCGCCGCCATTTTGGACCGCCGCGACACGGTCCCCGCGCCGCCGTTTTCGACCGCCGTCATCCAGCGTTACCGCTCCAAGAACGCCAACCTGCGAACCCAGCTGCTCCGGATACTCTCGAAGGCGTCGGTGCCTTCGTGGCCGAGGCTATTCCACAACCTCCGGGCGTCGCGGGAAACGGAGCTCGCCAATGCGTTCCCCATCCACGTGGTCTGCGAGTGGATCGGCAACAGCGAGGAAGTCGCCCGGAAGCACTACCTGCAAGTGACCGAGGAACACTTCCAAAAAGCGACGTCAAATCCGACGTCGCACATGCACGCAGACGGCAGCAAACGGCAGCAGACGGAAAAAGAAACAGCCGCACCGCCCGCGTTTGCGGACTGTACGGCTGTTCATATACCCCCACGGGGAGTCGAGCAACCAGCGGATTCTGGCCGCGAGACGCGAAATCCGCCAGCACCCGGCACAGAATCCGGCACACCGGCGGCGGACCGGCTCATTGAGCTTTTGGCCATTTTGCCGTCGCTGCCGCCTTACTCAATCGCCGTCCTCGCGGCTCTCGCTCGACGCCTCGCCGCCGGTCAATCCGAGAGGAGCCCCGACGCGCCGACTTCCTAACCGAACGAACGCGCCCTCGAATCGATTTTTACGGCGAATTCCACCACAGGCTCGGGCTGGCAATCCCCCATTCGAATATGAACAACCACTCTGCCGTGGACGAACACCAGATCAGTGTTCTCTGTCGGAGGCAGCTTTAGCTGCGGCGGCATTTCCATGTGCATGTACGAAAACCGAGCTGCATCTCCGAGTCGCGCCACAATGCCCACATTCTTGCCGAATGTAGAACGCACCTCGTCGTAACACCGCCTTGCATCCCCAGGATTTTCAAACACGAGCCCCGTCACACCGCCCTTCCGACTGCCGTTGAACAGGAGTGGATAACTGCCTTGCATTTTGGCGTTCTTTATCTTCTCGAACATTTGGGGCGCAGACGCCTCGAACGGCCCCACGCTCCACTCAGTTGGAAGATCATCTTGCTGGAACAACAACGCCTCAAGCGATGACTCGACGGGCTTGGCACTCGGAGCGACGGCAGCTTCGGAAAACAGTCCCTTCACCCGACTTGCCGAAGCCCACTGGGTGAGATCGCCGCGGCGCACCTGATCCGTTGGCAGCAGCTGGCCTGATCGGGCGGCGTCCCGTAATCCGACAGCATCAAACGGCCCGTACTCCCGCCCGTTCTTTGCGTAAAACCACTGCGATGCAGCCTCCGCCCGGCTCTGCCGCTCCGCGGGAGCGCTCGCCTTCCCCGCTGGAACTGACTGCACCGTCATAAATGGCTGGAAATCTGCCACGGGAAGGCCTATGCCTGCAGACCGAATCCCTTCAGCTTTAGCTTCGCAGTCATGCGGAAAGCAAAACCACCGCCTCTTTCTGGCGTACCAACAGTAGATCTTGCACAACTCTTCGAACGTGAACACATCGCCGGGACTACCCGTGGCGGCGCGAGGTGTTACCGGCGTGGCATCCTCGACCCATGAAATGCGGTTCTCTTCCTGGCTCGAATAGCCACTGGCGCAAAGCGCCGCAAACTCTACCGGTAGGTAAATCCTGCCATTGGGATGCGGGGACGATTTTCCTTGAGTGATGCAGCCCAGAACTTCCAGCGACTGCCCACCGCGCGAGAGCTGCTCCATGCTGTCGCGAAAATGCCTCGCTTGATCCTTCGGAAGAAAGCCGACGTGATAACCGTTCCCACCAGAAACGGCGTACACGGCTACTGCTAGCGGATCAAAAGAGTTGTTGTTATCCGGAACAAGCCAGAAGCGGGGAGGCAGAAAGCTGACCTCCTCTTCAATGGCTCTCACAGCTGCTTCAACACTGTCCAGCCTGTATTGCTCTCCTACGACCGTGAACATTTCGACGGCCTCGACGATGGATGAATCTTCCGAGTCTGGAATCTCGGTCATCCATCGGACGCTTGTAAGCGAAAGATCGGGGCGAGGAATCTCGTCGATTGCAACCCCGCCAGGCACAGAAGGCATCGGCTCGCTCCTCCAAGCATCAAGAAACGCTGATCTCCGGCCAGCACGCACCGTGGCGTCTTACCATGCTTACGGGGGGGTCTGCAACCATCCCCTACGTCGCGCCACAGCGCACGTTCCGCAGTAGTGCGCCGCCGCTTGAATCGCCGATGTCTGCAAAACCGCCGCAACTGCGATGTGAGGCGACTTTTTGCTGACGCCGACGGGCTGCCGCCCTCGCCTAAACTTGGGTCAAGGTTACGCAAATGAGCGCCGACATTGTGAGCCCCGCCAAGCGCCGCCGAATGATGCAGGCCGTGCGCCGCCACGGCACCGACATCGAGATCGCCGTGCGCCGCGCCGTAACCCGCCTGGGCCACCATTCCCGGGCGAACGCAGCTTCCCTCCCCGGCCGCCCCGACCTCTCGAACCAGCGGAAGAAGTGGGCCATTTTCGTCCACGGCTGTTTTTGGCACGGCCACCGGAACTGCCGCAGAACGAAAGGGGGGGAAGCCGGTAGAATCCCGGTCGCAAACAAAACGTTTTGGGAAGAAAAGATTTCGACCAATCGGACCCGCGACGCCAGGAAGGCGCAGGAGTTACGCCGCCTCGGATATCGGGTGTTGACCGTGTGGGAGTGCGACGTGAAGAACGCCGTGCGCCTCGAGAGAAAGCTGACCGCCTTCTTCACGGCCTGCACCGAGTCCGAGCGGAGAGCAAGGACAAAGGACGGCGCTCATGGCAAACTCATCCCTTCACGTCGCCGGCCTGTTCGCCGGGATCGGCGGTCTTGAACTCGGCCTGGCTCGCGCCGGCCACCACACCGAGCTGCTCTGCGAGATTGAGCCCGGAGCCGTTGCGGTTCTCCGGAACAGATTTCCGAAGGTTCCGGTTCACGAAGATGTCACGACGCTGAAACGGCTCCCACGCGCCGTGAACCTCGTCGTCGCCGGCTTTCCTTGCCAGGACCTGTCTCAGGCCGGTCTGACGAAGGGGCTTCGCGGCCAGCAATCGAGCCTCGTCGATCACGTCTTCCGCCTGCTTCGTGCGTCTGACGTACCCTGGGTGGTTCTTGAAAATGTGCCGTTCATGCTTCAGCTCGGCCGCGGAAACGCGATCAGGCATGTGACGAGCGAACTCGAACGCCTCGGTTATCACTGGGCGTATCGCGTTCTCGACACGCGGGCTTTTGGCTTGCCGCAGCGCCGCGAGCGAGTCTTCATCGTGGCGTCCAAGGAGAAGTCGCCCGCCCCACTGCTGCTCGAGGCCAGCCGCCAGCCCCGCGATCCCATAGCCGCCAAGGACGTAGCCTGCGGCTTCTTCTGGACCGAAGGCCTTCGGGGCCTCGGTTGGGCTGTGGACGCAGTCCCGACGCTGAAGGGCGGCTCGACCATCGGAATCCCGTCCCCGCCTGCGATCTGGATGCCCGATGGGCAGTTCGTGACGCCGGACATCCGCGACGCGGAACGCCTCCAAGGTTTCGACCCGGACTGGTCCCTCCCGGCCGCCGAGGTCGCTCGCAACAGCCACCGCTGGAAGCTGGTCGGTAACGCGGTGTCCGTTCCGGTCGCGGAGTGGGTCGGCAGCCGCCTCAGTGCCACGACGACGTGGAAGCCCTTGCTACCGGTTCCGTTCGACCGGCGAAGTGCCTGGCCGCGCGCCGCATTCAGCGACGACGGCGACGCATGGACCGTCGACGTTTCCACTTGGCCGGTCTCAAAGCCCGCAAAGTCTATCCAAGACTTCTTGAAGTTCCCGACGAAGCCACTTTCCCACCGCGCCCTCCAGGGCTTTTTGTCGCGGCTTTCACGAGGCAATCTCAAACGCCCCGCAGCCTTTGACCGGGATCTTCAGCGAGCGATTGCGGCGGCCCCAGCCGACGCGCCCCGACCAAAGTTGAAGCGCCGCACCACGGCGCGATCATCGACCCGAGTGCTCCGTTGAGCCGCAGCTAAGCTCATGGCGAAGAAGAAACCCAAAGCGAAAGCCACGACTCCCGCGCCGTCTATCCAGACGTTTGAGGACGCTTTGCGCCATGCCGGCCCGCGTCCCGCCGACGGCGCAGATCGCGATCTCAAGAAGAACTACTCCGAACGTCTCTCGAACTCGATTGCCGTGCTGCTTGCGTCCAAGCTGCGAGCTACCGGGCGATTCGATTCCATTCTTCCAATGCCCGACGGGTCGGGCCGCGAAACCGGCAGTGCGAGCGGGTCGAACAAGAAGATCAAAAAGACCGACGTGCGTTACGCCACCTCCGACACAGGCCTTGAGCTCCTTGTTTCGATCAAGACCCTGAACTTCCGTGATGCGAAGAAGGATCGAGCTACGGGCCGGCTGACCATCGGGCGATACACGAAGAACATGGTCCGTAACGACCATGAACTCCGCGCCGAGGCCATGGATCACCACGAGCGGTTTCCTTATGCCGTCTTGATCGGCGTCTTCTTCATTCCGATCGACGCATGCGACGACGGGACAACGGACAAATCGTCGTTCGCGCACGCCGTGATGACGTTCCGCCCTCGCGCCGGACGAGCCGACACCAGCGACCCGGCCGCCAAGTTCGAGCGGTTCTTCGTCGGACTCTATGACACAAACGATTCGTCCGGCACGCACGTCGGTTTCTTCGACGTGCTCACACCACCCCCCCGACGCGGCCGGCCGCCCTGGCCTACAGAGAGCCCCGACCCGACACGCGGCGATCGATTGCTAACGCTCGACCAGGTGATCGCGGAGATCGTTCGCGAGTACGGCATACGCAACCGCACGTACATCCGTTGGGCTGACGAAACTCCGACTGACGCCACAATTCCAGACATCGATGCTGTGTCAGAGGACGACAGCAGCGACGACGAATAGCGACGCATCCAAGAAGAATTGCAAATGACTGACCACACGACTCCCGTACCTCTAGCCTTGATGGTCGCGGACGAGATCTGGACGGACCCGACAACGGGAAAGCGAACCGTTCTCGGCACTTTTTCCGGGCTGCTTTCCAACCAGTTTCCGGCTATTCACGGTCGAATGGCGTTCTACCTTGCGATCACTGATGGCAGATCCGCCGGGAGCGTGGACTTCAGAATCGTCGAAATAAATGACGAGACTGAGCCCGTCTTGGCAGTGTCTTGCCCAGTCGAGCTAAACAATCCGCTCGTTGTGGCCGAAATCATCGCTAAGGTCGAAAACGTTGCCTTCCCTCGCCCGGGGATGTACGTTTTACAGGCGTTATGGAATGGTATTACGCCCCTAATTGAGCGGCGACTTCCGGTCGTCGACGGCACACCCCCGGAGGGTATCCAATGACAAACGAAACGAACCTGTCGCAGCAAAAGCCGTCTGTTGCCTTTGAGGTCAAGGTTTCCGAGATTCAACCGCGGCTAATGACAACGGCCGTGGCGCAGGTTGACCACCGCGCGCATGTCGCCGTTGCCAACGCCGCGGCTGTGCGACCGCTTCATCGACCCGCGCTGATCCGCCGCGCGACGTAAGTCAGCTGCTTCCAAACACAGCGGAAAGCCGGCATCCTGCCGGCTTACTGTTCTGAGCAGCGGCTAGCCCTCGATGCAGGTCTCTGCGGGGGGCTCATCAGGGGGAAGGGGGCTCGTCTCCGCATCCGGCATCGACTCGCCCCCCTCCCCCTCGCCGCCCCCCGCGATGCGGCATGCGCCGCGCCCCCGGCTTCCCCCTCCCCTGAGTGCGGAATCGAGGGCATCCCCGCCGCTGTGGGCCGCTGGCGCGGCTATCGGTGCGGCCGATCCTTCGGCCGCCAGACGGCATCCTGCCGGATTCAGCGGCGGCATCCATGCCGCCGTGTCGAGCCCGAGCCGATGCGCCGGGGCGATACTCGCGCAGCGTTGATTCGCGCCTAACGTATTCCCTTCTCAGTGCACGGTTACGGCTACGCCGCCGGACACCGCGTCCATGCGGGCCGCTTCGCGTATAGCAGCTCCGCTCCGGCCGCGGCGGCTCGCCGGCCTGCGCGAGGGGCCACTCGCCGCGAGCGGCCTCCGCTCGTCCACGCCCCCGCCCCGCCTTTGCATCTCGGCCCCTTCTCCGCCTTGCGGCCCGGGCCGGCATCCTGCCGGCCCCTGCGATCCCCGGCGTCCTGGGGCATTGATTGGCAAACCAATCCCGGCACAATCGGGGGCACCCCCTCAATAAGACGATGTCCTCCATCCGCGCTCTCACGGACGCCGCAGCGGAAGCCGTGAACCTGTTGCACAGGTTCCTCGGCCCTGTCGCCGACTCGCCCGACCCGCGGGCAACGGTCGTCCTCAGCGATGCCCTCCGAGAATACATCTCACCAGGCCCATACGGCCCGTGTGCCGATGGCATCGGCCCAGCCCAGATCGCCGCTGCCGAACGATGGCCGTGCCGGGGCGCAATGGAGTGCGCCATCAATGACACGATCCGCTTTTGCGGCAGGACGGGCCTGCGCCACGGCGAGGGCGTAAACCTGGCTCCCATCGCCTTCCGCGCCTACGCCAACTTGCTCCTCGACCGCGAGCGGCTCATCAACCCCTCGCGCCTACGCGGCCTTCATCATGCCGCCGTGCACGAGACGAAGACCTGGAACACGTCGATGCCGCTTGTGATCGAGCGGATCGACGCCGTGGTTGACCAGATCAGGGCGATAGCTGCCTTGCCATCAGACCTCGACCAGAAGCAGTGGTCGCCAATCTATCGCGCTGCACAGGACGCAATCGAAAAACTGCGCCCGTTTGAGCAACGGAACACACCCACGACTCCCGATCGCCTGCAGATTGCACGATTCATGGAAGCGACCCGGGCGACATATGAACTCTGCGAAAAAGCTCGGCACATCCCACCGACGCCAATGCCCGACATTCCCGCCGGAAAGAACTCGGTGGCTTGGTGCCCGGACGGCGAGCGATCCGTACTTCTCGAATGCGAGCCCACCGTCGGCCCTCTCCTCAAGCTGCGAAACAACGCCGCGCGTGAGGCTCTATTGTGGGGCTCGATGGCCCCAGCCATCGAAAGCCATGTGCGAGCCCTCTGGGATGCAACCCAGGCAATGATGTCTGTGGCCAGGGATTCAACACGCTCAATACATGACTGGGCAACGGCGTTTGAGAGTTGGTGTAACGCATTCGACCGCCTTACCCCTTTCTCCGGCCCCGCACCTGCGACTACCGCCGCAGCCGATCCACAACTCGACGACGGAGCGTCTGCGTCTGCAATACCTCGGAAGCCGTCCAACAGAAAACCACGGCGGCACCCGGACGACGAGCTCCTCGCACAGTGGGAAGCATTCAAGGCTCGGCAGGGCGTCAATGAGGACCGTGTCGTCATCCTCGACTTCTACGAGGCTGAACTCAAAGGCCGGACGGACCTCACCCTCTCCGGCGTCGAGAAGGCCATTGAAAACGGCCGCCAGCGGAGGTCCCGCGCGAGGCGAAAAACCCCCAAGCGACGTTGAAACTCGCGTGACATGACCGTGTCACGCGAGAAGTCCTCGCTACGGTCCAGTCGGGCATTTACAGGCCTCGGCCGGCAGAACTCGCGTGACACGCGATTTCCCGTGTCACGCGACGCATGGACTCAGGCGGCGGATACGTCATCGTGGATTTCAGCCGAGCAGCAGGACGCTGCCGCGGCGGAACATCCCGAGGACATCCAATGTCAGAACCGACGTTCGAAAGTGAACTGATCCGGGCCGCGGAGGCGGCCCATCTCTGCGGTGTCGCCAAGAGAACCTGGTGGCGACTCGTCTCGTCTGGCCGCGCCCCCGCGCCGATCCGGCTCGGTGGCTCCGTCCGGTGGCGTCGTACCGAACTCTCCGACTGGATCGCGGGCGGCTGCAAGCCCGTGCGGACGATCCGGAAGGGAGGTGACGTATGACGCCTCGCCCGTCCCCGCTCGCTCTGCGGCCCCGCGAGGCCGCAGCCGCGCTCGGCATCAGTGAACGCAAGCTGTGGAGCCTGACCCAGGCCGGCGACGTGCCGCACGTCAAGCTCGACCGCGTGACGCTTTACCCCGTCGCGGCGCTCGAAGACTGGCTCGCGCGCCGCGCCGACAAGGACAAGGAGGTGGGCGAATGAGACCGGCCCTCGACCAGTGCTGCGACTTCCTGACCGCGATCTTCGACGACGAGGACGTGATCGAGTTCCGGCCGCTCAACCCGCCTGGCAACAAGTGGGCCACGCTCGCGGAGCTGCCCGCGGTCGTGTCGTGGCTGACGAGCATCAATGCCCGCCAGCGCCAGATCTACTTCGGGGCGAATCCGCGCCGCGGAGTGAACTGTTCCGACGCCGCGGGTGTGCGCCTCGCCCGATGCCTGTTCGCCGACTTCGACGGCGGCACGCTCTACGAGGATGCCATGAGCCGCATCAAGGCGGCCGGCCTCCCGATGCCCACCGCCGTGCTCAACAGTGGCGGCGGCATTCACGCCTGGTGGCGACTCGACGCGCCGACCGAAGACGCCGCGGCCTGGTCGCGCCGCATGAAGGCCCTCGCCGCGGCGCTCGGTTCCGACCAGTCGATCCATGACTGGCCGAGGATCATGCGACTTCCGGGCTTCATCAACTGGAAGTACGACACGAAGCCGGTAGCCGAGCTGCTCGACGTTGACCCGGCCCGCGTCTACTCGTTCGACGAACTCGCGCCGCGCCCCGCGCTCGCGAGTGCTGCCATGGGCGATCTCTCGAGGGAGTTTCTCGAGAGCGGGCGAGTCCTACCGGCGGGCCGGCGGCAGACGATGTTCACTGTGGCCTGCGACCTCGCAGCCCGCGGCTGGACGGTCGACGACGCCACGACCGCGATCATGGAGCGGATGCAGACGGTCGGCCTCCCGGCCGACGAACTCGCGGACTGCCCGCGCCAGATCGCCAACGCCTGGAGGACGCGCCGCACGCCCCTGGGCGCAGCGCCCACCGCAGAGAGGACGCAGAGCGACCCGCCGGAGGCCTATCGGCCGTTCCCGGCCGACGCCCTGCCGGAGCCCTTGGCCTCGTTCGTGACCGAGGCCGAGGCCGCCATCGGCTGCGACGCCAGCTACGTCGCCCTGCCCCTCCTGGCCTGCGTGGCGGCCGCCATCGGCACCACCCGCCGCCTGGAGCTCAAGCCGGGATTCGCCGTCCCCGCGATCCTCTGGACGGTGATCGTGGGCGAGAGCGGCACCAGCAAGACGCCCGCCCTCAAGGCCGTGCTCGAGCACGTCCGCGAGCGGCAATCCCGGCTGTTCGAGGCGCACCGGGCTGTGGAGCAGGACTACGACGCTAAACTGCTCGAGCATGAAAAGGCCGTCGCCCTCTGGCGGCGCAGCACCAGTGCCGGACCGGCTCCGATCGCGCCGACCCCTACGCCCGCTGAGCGGGCCTACGTCTCCGACACGACAGTCGAGGCGCTCGCTGTGATCCTGGCCGACAACCAGCGCGGGATCCTCGTCACCCGCGACGAGCTCGCCGGCTGGCTCGGCTCGCTCGACCGCTATGCCCAGGGCAAAGGCGCAGACGAGGCCTTCTGGCTCTCCAGCTTCAACGCCGAGCCCGTGACGGTTGACCGGCGCACGGGCAACCGGAAGTCGATCTACGTGCCCACCGCGGCCGTCTGCGTGACCGGCGGCATCCAGCCTGCCGTCCTGCAGCGGGCGCTCGGGCAGGAGCGCCGCGAGAGCGGGCTGCTAGCGAGGCTCCTGCTCACATCGCCCCCGCCGCGCCCGAAACAGTGGCGCGAGACTTCGATCTCGCCGCTGACGCGGGACCAGCTGCACCGCGTGCTCGACCGCCTCTACGACCTGCAGCCGGACACCGATGACACCGGTGCGCCGCGCCCCGCCCTGCTCTCCCTCGACCCGGACGCCAAGCGGCTCTGGATCGAGTTCTACGACGCCCACAACACCGAGACGGCCGAACACATCGGCGACCTCGCCGCCGCCTGGAGCAAGCTCGAGGAGATCACGGCCCGGCTCGCTCTGCTGATCCATGAGGTGCGGATCGCCGCGAACGTCTCCGCCGTTCCCGATCCCGACCGGGTCGATGCCGTCACGATGGCGGCCGCCATCCGGCTGATCGAGTGGTTCAAGCATGAAACGCAACGCGTCTACGCGATCCTGGCCGAGAACGACATCGACCGCGCTCTGCGCCGCGACCGAGACCGGCTCGTTCACTGGATCGAGCGCCGCGGCGGGGCGACAACCGCCCGCGACGCTCAGACAAACTGCCGCTGGCTCAAACGCCCCGGCGCGGCCGAAGCCGCGCTCGACCAGCTGGTGAAGGCCGGCGCGGGTTCTTGGGTTCCGACTCCCGCCGGCACGCCCGGTAAGCCGACGCGCCGATTCGTGCTGGCAGGAGCAACGGCCGACCAGAATCTCGAGGCGGGGGCTTGGCGAGCGAAGCCCCGATGAACTATCCATCTGTTCCGTTGCTCATCCCATTCACACGACTGCCGCAAGGACGAGGTAGCGATGGCCACCATCGGAAATGATCCCGGCGGCCGCCGGCGCATCCTGTTCGTCGGCCCGGCCGGCAAGCGCCACACGATCCGCCTCGGCAAGGTCTCAGAGCGGATCGCCCAGACGATCCTGCTCAAGGTGGAATCCCTCCTGGCCGCGAAGGTGGCGCACCAACCTGTTGACCGCGAGACGGCCGCCTGGCTCGCCGAGATCGACGACCGGCTCCACGACCGCCTCGCCCGCGCCGAGCTCGCCCCGCGACGCACGAGCGCC
>Ga0194130_10008303_pt1 | contig 11093 bp, 9 predicted proteins | sample TA2KigsurfametaG_FD_160084 | JGI IMG/M metagenome (GOLD analysis project Ga0194130, IMG submission 160084) | Freshwater microbial communities from Lake Tanganyika, Tanzania - TA2015050 Kigoma 12 surface | ecosystem: Environmental > Aquatic > Freshwater > Lake | place: Tanzania: Lake Tanganyika... | reverse complement strand
TTCAGTGGCTTATTCACATAGTGTGTATGTTTATGCTGATAAAGAAAACAAAGTAAATAAAATAAATGGTTCGGGTGGCGAAGTCACCCTTAAAGGATACATTACACGTAAATATCCAAGCTATAAATCATTAAAAGATTTTTTTGGATTAAATATTGATACAACAATTCAGGATATAAGAGATATCATAGTGGATATAATGGGAGTTGGTGATTGTAGAAAAGAATCTACATGGTTTGGTTTTAATACTTATGGATTAATGACTTATTGTGATTCTAATAATAATATAAAATTATTTGAGTGGACGAATGGGGATGGTCTTTATAGTGTTCGACCTATTGAAAATCCTTGTAAAAATAAAAATATAAGCGATATTTCTCTTAATTCATACATTGGAAAACATGTAAACGATGTGTTTTTGGAATTAAAAGAAGAATTAGATGAAAAATATCAAATAATTAATTGTATATGTAGAGGGTCTAAAGGCACTGAATATGAAATAGAATTACATAGTGATGAAAACTCAATTCTAAAAGTAATTAAATATAAAGATGGTGATAAAAATATAAAAATTATTAAATCTAATCAAACAAATTGTAATATTCAAGCTATTGATTTCAGTAACTATATTGGAAAAAATCCAAAAACTGTAACTACTGAACTAATGGATTTACTTGATGAAAAATACATTATTAATCCTGAAGATGAAAATGAAAAAAATGGTATTTGGATACATATTAATTATTCATCAATAAATAATGATTATGATATAATGATAGTATCCAAAATTGAATATTTTAATGATGAAAATCAAAAAGTAATTGTTGAAAAATAATAAAAATTTATTTAATTATATTACCTTATATTTAGAACTCTTTTAGTATATCATCTGTCATTTCTTCTCCTATTTTTCCCATAATCATATTGGCCTTCTCTATTGCTTTTTTATTTAATGGTTTAAGTATAAAAATATCGGCAGTATATACTTTTGCAAATTTATTTTTTCCAAATAAACTAGTTCTTATTACGTTTTGCGTAATTTTTGTATAGGTTTTTATACCTAAATAATTGTTGTCTTTTATTTTTATAAGTTTATCATTGCTTTCACTTTTACCATCAGAAATATAAAATGACATTCTTAATTCTTTGGCCAAATCTACTAGTGAAAAAATATTTCCAAAATAAGTCTCTATTGTACTTTTTACAATTTCTATTATTTTCCCAACTTCTATATCTATATTTAAACTTTTTTCAGTATAATCTTTTGTAATTCTTTTACAAACTTCAAATAACGGCATTGTTTCAACAGAAAGCTCATTTTTTACAGGTATAGCTTTAACGATTTCTACTTTTGTAGGTTTTACTTCTTGAATATTTAGATTATAGGGCTTATTGGGATTGTTAATATTATTTATCCATTCATTTACTTTTTTAATAATACTTGTATCTCTAGATGCTTTGTTATGTATCTCTTCTATTCTTTCTATCCAATTATTGTTATTAACTTGAAAAATCTTATATCCATTTTGTGTAATATTATTTGTTTGAGAATAAGATATCAAGCCCGTATTATTACAATTCAAACATCCAACAATCTCATAATTACCTTTACTATCTAAAGATGTTGATGATATATTATTTCTATTCTTCCAATTTCTTCTTGTATCAATGCATATAAAACAATATATAGTATCTGCAAGTATTCTAATACATCTTCCTTTTTTTTTGTAAATTTCATTTGAATTATTTTCCAGTTTTTGAATTTCATTGTATATTTCGTTTTTCATTTATATATAATTGACTATATATATAAACAAATAAAAGAACAAATGTAAATTTACTTTAATAATATTTTATATTGCACAATTTCAAAAAAAGTTGAATTACAGAACTTAAATAAATAAAAATCCTATACTATAATATGAAAGTATCTAGAGAAACTTTTATATTATCTTGTTTATTTTTAGCCTCTATATGCACAAATATCATATTAAAATATGAACTAATACAAATAAATAATTCCGAATTAGGAGTTTATATACCTATTATTTTTATGTTTAGTTTAAGTGGTATAGTTGTCCATTTAAATGAGTTTTTAGAAAATTTTTGTTATATTAAATCCAATAAACAATATTATATTTTTCCAATAGATTTTAATAATATAAATTTAAACGAAATAAATTTATTATGTAACTATTACATTAAAGAAATTTCTAACTTAGAAAGATTTGAAAAATTACAAAATTTTAAATTAAAATTAGATTTGACTGGTAATAACGATTATTTTAATGATACAAAAAAGCTATTATACAAATTAAATGTTCATAAACTTCCTAGACTAAATATATTTGAAATAAAACTTTCTAATATAAATAAGGTCAAAACAATTACACATAAAGATATTACAATTTTACATAAAGATAATTATTTTATGACTAATCCTACATTTATTAAAAAAATACCACAAAATGTAACTCATATAAATTTTCTTCATTCAAATCATGCAGAACCTACTATTCAAATTTTAGATAATTTACCAACTGGATTAGAGCATCTAAAAATCTGCGATTGTAAATGTGAATTAACTAATCTTCCTGTAACTTTAAAAAGATTAATTTTTGTTAAAAGCAAAATCAATAAGAATTATGCACTAACAGAATATCGTGGTAAAGACTTTGAACATAAAATACCTTTTGGATGCCAAGTAGAACATCTATATCAAGATTTTTATGATTATATTTACGATTTATAAATTTAATTTATAATATTACTTTTACTTTCTGCAATGTAATTTATTAAATTAGGATAAATTACATATGCATTTAATAAATTATTTTTAATTAATGCATCTAATTTATTGTCTATAGGTGCATCAATTAATTTTGTTAAATTAATTATTTTATCTATATTTTTATTGTTAATTAAATATGCAAAAGTTCCAATTGTATATTTATTTTTATCTATCAAGTACAAATCATCTTTTATTTTGTCAATACTATTGTTTGGAAAAGTATTCCCTAAAAATATAATATCAAAATCTAAATCAGAAATATTATTTAATAAAGTTTCCATTTTTTCATTAATATTTTCTGGAATAACATTAAAATCATCTTCTAAAACAATAGAATATTTCTTTTTATTAAGATTATTATTTATTAAATTGTAAATATAAAAATGACTTTTATAACAACCTATTTCTTTACTTTTCTTACTCTCTTCTTTAAAAAAACTTTGAGATATTTCCGTTACAAAAAACTTGATATTTCTTGATAATCTATATAGTATAGATTTAAATGAGTTTTCTCAATAGAAACTTACAAGTTCTTCTTTAAGGTGTGTAACGGTTTCAGTCATATAGACTGGTTAGTCATAACGAATTATAACTAACTAAGCACCTATAAGTTGTAAATATTTATTGAAGCGTTTATATCTCTATCTAACTTTATATTACATTTATCACAATTATATGTTTTATTACTTCCTAAGTCTCTTTTTATATTTTTACAGTTATGACAAGTTTTACTTGTCATATACTCGTCTATTTCATTTATAGTATTTCCATACTTTAAACTGTTTAACTTTAAGTATTCTCTAAATCTATAATGTGATAACTTTAATAAACGTCTTTTTGTTATATCTTTTATATTTCCTTTTAAGTTTGAAGTCATATTCTTGATACTTACCTTCCCAATGTTAATAACTTCATAGTTTTTCAACAGAAAAGTTGATACTTTTTTATGCATATCATTTATTTTATTGTTTATCTTATCTTGATATTTTATTCTGGTTTTGTTGTATTTACTTTCAGTTATCTTCTTTAATTCTAAATGTGATTTTAATTTATCTAATTTATTATTAAAGTTGTCAATATCATTACAAATGTTTTTACCAATTTCAACACATTTATTTTTTGAATAAACGGTCATAAAAGTTCTAACTCCTATATCAACACCACATTTGTCTTCTCTAAATATATGAATTTTATTTTTACTGTCGACTGGTATTAATAAATAATAATTTTTTTTAATTTTATCAAACTGTAATATTATATTATGATTTAACTTTAAAGAATTGAACAACTTATCAGATTTCATCAATCCTAAGACATTATAACAGAAAGCGTTTTTCTTTTTATTAAAATTACATGGTTCTAATGTTAAATTAAATCGTCTTCTACTTTCAAGTAAATCTTTAACATTAAAATGCTTTATATGTTTATTTTTATAATTAGAATATAAACTTTTATACATTTCAACACAAAGTTTAAGAGAATAATCTAAAGTATGTCTATTAATGTTGTTTTCACTATGTAAATCAGTAATAAAATCATTTAATTTTTTTCTTAAGTTAATAAAATTTAAAGTTTCTTTAATTTTTTTAACATCATTAATAAATTTATAATTAAAATCAATAATGTTTTTATTATTAACATAGTAATTAACAATACAAATGTTTTCTTTAATGTAATTATTGGTATAATTATAAACTTTATTAACAAGTAAAAACCACTGATTAATGATAATACTTTGTTTATCAGTTGGATATATTTTAAGTTTAATAGTCTTTAAAAAAGAATTATCAATGTGTTCATCAGTAATAACATATTTAGTGTTTTTATAGTTATAAAGGTCATAACAAGAAAAAGTATTTAATTTTTTAGGTATAGCATTATGTTTAGGAAACCATGTCATTAATGTTGTTAAATTTAGGTATTAATTAATAACTTAAATAGTCATTATATAAAAATTTCAATTTTTTATTAGTATATAATATATATATATATATTATCAAGAAATATCAAGTTTTATGCTACTAGTAGCATCCCCTAATTTTAAAAGTTCATTTTGATTAAGCTGTAATCCATTAACAGCATCTATAATATTTATATTTGTATTTAATTTTTTATTTTGTAAATCGATATTTTGTAATCGTTCTAGACTTTTTAATGAAATAACATAGAAATCAATATTATTATTTAAATTATCATTTATAAACTTTTCATATTTATTAAATTGTAAAAAATAAAATATTACTAATATCAAAATTAGAATTATATGAATTGTATCCATTTATAATAAAAGAATATATATTTAAAAATATATAGATAAAAAATGAAAATAATAAATAATATAACATAAGAAATATTATAAATATATATACAATGAGTTTATTAGATTATCAAAAAACACATTACAATAACATATTAAATATTTTAAAAAAACATTCACGGGCTTTAGATGCATCTGAAACAGGGACTGGTAAAACCTATATAAGTGCTAAAATATGCAAAGACTTAAATTTAATACCATTTGTTATATGTCCTAAATCAATGAAAAGTGATTGGTTGAAAATTTTAAATGAATTTGGAATTAGAAATAGATGTATATATTCGTACACTAGTTTGTTATTTAATAAAGATATTGTAGAATATGATACTGATAAAAATATATGTAAATGGAAAATTGATAATAACAAATTGTTAAATACTGACCTAAGCAAATTTATTTTCATATATGATGAAGCACACAAATGCAAAAATAAGGATAGTGCAAACTCAAAATTATTACTTGATTTATCGACTTATAACACAAAAATAATGTTACTATCCGCCACTATTGCTGATAAAATTAGTTATTTTTTACCATTTGGTTTAGTTTTAAAACTTTATAAAAGTTTAGGCGATGGAACTAAATGGTTAGAAAATATATATGAAAAAAATAAAAATCATATGATTGGAATTCATAAAGTATTATTTAATGAATATGCTAGTAAAATGACAGTTAGTGAAACCAAAGGTATTTTTAAAAAGAATATGATACATTTTGAAGGTTTCCAAATGAACAATTATTTTGAAATTGAATTAAAATACGAACATGTTGCACAAATAATGAATATGAAGAGAAAAAAAGAAATAAAAAAGGAAAAAAAAAAGGAAATTGATAAAATTAATAAAAATAAAGTTTTAGGTAATGAATTTGATGTTGAACAAATACAAAGTGATGAAGAACTTGTAAAAGAAGAAAATGAACTAAGTGAAGAAACCGAAGAAGAAAAAGTCGCATCTAAAAATGTGTTATTAATTAAATTACGACAAGAAATAGAATTATTAAAAGTAGATACAATTGTTAAACTTACACAACAACATATTAAAAACAATAAATCTGTTGTAATATTTGTAAATTTTACAGAAACTATTAATCAACTATGTACTAGATTAAATACAAATTGTATTGTATGGGGAAGTCAAAGTTTGGAAGAACGTAATAGAAATATTACTAACTTTACAGAAGATAAAGAAAGAATTATTATTTGTAATATTACATCAGGAGGTACTGGGGTATCTTTACACGACAAACACGGAAAATATCCAAGAGTTACTTTAATATCACCAACATGGTCAGCACAAGACTTTTTACAATCAATGGGAAGAATTCATCGAGCATTGATGAAGACTGATGCGGAACAATATATAGTTTATTGTAAAAATACAGTTGAAGAAAATGTCGGTAAAGTAATGAAACAAAAATTAGAGAATATATCAGCACTTACAACTGGTAAAATAAATATTGATTTCAAAAATAAGGACTTTCAAAAGATGTTAAAAAATAACGAACATAAAAAAGAAGAACAGATACAAAAAAAGAAATTTATGTTTGAAACTTTAAACATTGATGAAATTCAAAAAAAATTAGATTATATTGAAGAAAAAGAGAAAGAATATGAATATTTATTAAATAAAATACCCCCTGAAAATCCCAAGTATGAAAAGTTTGTTACTTTACAAAAAGTTAATAATAAAGAGAAAGAATTTTTTCTCAATGAAATTAAAAAAATGATGAATCTAGAATATATTGACAAAGCTTTATAACTACTGAATTTTTATATACACAAAAAAAAAGAAAACTAACAAAACTCAAAAACATAAGAAACAAAATACACAAGTTTTATATAATCTAACTATATACAACCAGCTGCCTTCATTGCAACTAGTGACTTCTTGCAGTACGACTTTACCCGGGGGTGTCGGATGGCATCACTAACCTTCATCCAGACTAGACCAATCGTTTCACCACGCCTTAGGAGACCATCTCGGTTGAAGGTATACCAAGTATAGTGCTTCTTGGTCTGACCATAGTATATTGCGGTTGTGGTTCCGTTTCCGTGAACACGCACAAACTTGTTGCCCAAGTCAGCTTGGTCCTTTGTAGGACGATGCATACCAGTCTCCTCACACCACTCACGACTCATAGCATCAAAACCCTTCTCTCCAGGCTTTACACCACCTCCAGGTAGTGAGAAATTGCCACTAGGTGTCACCACTAATAATACGTAGTGGCCAGAAAGTAAAACTGCACTTGCGTTGTTGGTCATTTTTTGTTGTCGTTGTCTATAATATTAAAATAATATATTATGGGCATTTCACCAATTTATAATTTCAATTTTTTATATAAATAATTTATAAAATAAAGAGCTAAACATTTTATAAATTAATAAATTTTAAAGAAAACATCAATATTATCACGCTTTCAAGCATTAGCAATTATGAGTTTCATTACTAAAAAGACAAAACAATCAAAGACCATTGCTAAAACTTTTTGTATAAATAGTAAATATATAAATTATTGTGTTTTATATATATTAACTATTTTTTTAATAAAAATTGAAAAAAACAAATATATAAAAAATATCAATATATAATATATAGATAATCAATAAATGCAACCTGAAATTTATAAAATTTTTACAAAAAATTTTATAAATGTATTTTATGACTATGATTGATGAAAATGTTTATACAATTACAAATGATAAACCAGATGAACTTTACGGAACTTATATAAATTATTGTAAAAGGAAGAAAACAACAAGAAAAAACTGATGAAGAATTAGAAGCGGAGTTGGATTTGTAGAAGGTTTTTATTTTTTTTATATTTATTTTATATGCATTATTTTTGCCTTATTATTACTTTACTCGTAACTTACCTTTATAAATTATATCGAGTAAATAACCATAAGGCTTTGTATTGATGCATATAATTTATATTTAATAGAGGTTAGGTTTCAAACGAAATTTAGGAATTATAATAAGATATGTTAAAGCAAGGAAAAAATATAGATTATAAAATAATTATATTTAAAGTTTACTTATTATAATTAAATAAAAAATGAATAAATGCAACATACAAATAAAAACAAAATCTGCATATTTAAATAATAAAGAAATCTATATTGATGATTATATTAAAAATTATAAAAAAGATAAAAATATTAAATGTTGTAATGGACACGATTTAATTTTAGCAGATGGAACAAAAAATATTGCTTATTTTAGACATAAACATGCTAATGATATGATTGACGAACCGTTGAGTGAATGGCATAGTGAATGGCAAAGTAATTTTTTAATAACAGAAAGAACATTTAAAAAAATTAATGATAAACAAATTAAAGATAGACGTGCAGATGTATTATTAGAAGAGCATAATTTGATTATTGAGTTTCAACATAGCGATATGGATAAAGAAGAAGTAGATAATCGTAAAAATGATTATGAACAACATAAATTAAATATTTTATGGGTAATTGATGGTAATCAACATATAATCGTTAATAAAAAATTAATAAACAGCGGACGTATATATTTAGAATTTAATAACAAAAAATGGAAATTTTTTAGTTTTACTAGTTACAATATAATTTTTATAGATATCAATAATGAAATTTATAAATTAAATCCCAATGATGTAAAAAGTTTTATGATTGATGTAGAAAAACCCTATAAAAAAGAAGAATTTATAAAATTCTTAAAAAATAATGACCCTGTATTATATGATATACCAAAAACCACTCAATGCAATTTAATTTTAAAACAATTGGGAGCAGGAAATGGTAAAACATATGGTATGATTATGGATTTAGATGATGGTAAATTAAGTAATTACAAACATTTAATTATGGTCACAAAACAACATTCAGCAAAAACATTTATTTATTCTGAATTTGAAAATTTAAAATCAAAATTCATAAATATTAAGAATATAAACCAAGAAGAAATAAATAAAAAGTATATAATAAGATATGAAAATACTAAGACTAAACAAAAATGTATTTTAATAATTGCGACTGTTGATTCATTGATGTTTAATTTAGGAAGTTCAGATAATAATTATGTAGATAAATTTGAGGGAATTGTAAATTCAATAATAGATAATGGTATCAAAACATTATATAATAATATTTTGAAATATGGTAATATATGTTTAAAAGTAAATAAAGAATGTTGTATGGTTATAGATGAAACACAAGATTTAACAATTGATTATGCAAAAGCATTACATAGAGTAATGAGAGATTGGTATATAGATTGTTATGCTGTTGGTGATAAATTACAAAGCATAGTACATGAAAATAATGCATTAACTTATTTTTTAGATAATGATATATCACATATTAAAAAAGATTTAATTCCAAAAAGTAATATCTGCAGACGTTTTACAAATAATGATTTAATTACTTTTGTTAATGATATTGTTCCATTTAATAATTATGAATTACCTAAAATAGTAAATCAAGTTAATAAAAATATAATTCAAGATGAAAATGATAAAAAAATTGTAATTATCAAAGGTGAACTTATACGTGATGAAGGAAAAGATGAAGAAAAACAAAATAAATTTAATGAAGAAGTAGAAAAAATAATGAACTATTATAAAAAAGAAGTGGAAAATAATAAAATGAAAGCAAATGATTTTTTAATAATAACACCTTTTACCACTAAGAATCCTTTAATGAATGCATTAGAAACTGCAATTCAAAAATATTGGATTGATATAAATAATGGTTCTGTTTATGAAAAGTATGCAGTTTTTCATAAATCAGAAAGTGGAACGATTAATTTAGATGAATCAAAAAATGCGACTAGAATGGTTTCAATACATACATCAAAAGGTGACGGCAGAAAAATAGTATTTGTAATTGGATTAGATGAACAATCATTAATAAAATTTAGCGGAAAAAAGAATAATTTAATTTATGATTCGTTAATTCATGTAGCTTTTACAAGAATGAAAGAAAAATTATATATACGTATTGTAGATAATGGTGATGATATATCGCAAAAAATTTCTAAATATGCAATTATAAATAATATAGGTGTTGACATAAAGCCATATATTGACATAAAAAAAAGAAATAACTTTTCAAATATTAAAAGATTTTTAGACAATGATACATTTTTTTCATCTTTAAAAACTGAAATTATAGATAAACGTGGTTATAAATTTGAAGAAAGAGAAGAAGATGAAAAACAAATTGTTGATATAACGCATCATTATATTCGTTATTCATCTATGTTAATTTTTTTATATGTCAAAATTTTAAAACATGAAAATCAAAGAAAAAAAGAAGGTGAAACAAATATAAAACGTCAAATATGTGCTAAATTTATTGAAATACAAAATGCGGAAATTAAAAATACTGATAAATGGCAAGACCATTATAAGTTATTAGGTGAAAATTATAATAATAATTCAAAGGATATTAAAAATAAAAATTATAGTGATAAATCCATTAAAAATATAAGTATTCTTGAATTTAATAAATGTGGTAAGGATTATAAAAAATATTTTGAAATAATTAATAATTTTGTAAAAGACTTACAAAAAAAAATAAGAAATATTGATAAAATTGATTTATTATGTCCATTAGAAAGTATTATTGTTTTTTATATGATGCAAATTTGTCAAAATGGTTTATATTCTGATATTACAATCAATGAATTATATAACATAGTCGATATTTATTATAAAACATTTAATTATAACATGGAAGGACATGAAAAATGTATTTGTAAAAAAGAATTTATTGATAATAAAAATTGTAACAATAATATTTCAAAATATTTGAGTAAACATTATGAATATATTTCAAATATTGGACAAATTTATGACACATTTTTATCAAAAAATCCAAAAGTAAATTGGTTGATTGAACAAAAAATTAATTATAGTGGAAACAACGATAAAGATTTTGAAATATATCAAAAATATGGTTTAATTGGTTATAATGATACTGAAGTATTTATTGTATATTTA